>Ga0307998_1001916_pt1 | contig 10931 bp, 10 predicted proteins | sample Davwhametageno37_FD_203147 | JGI IMG/M metagenome (GOLD analysis project Ga0307998, IMG submission 203147) | Marine microbial communities from Davis Island wharf, Antarctic Ocean - #37 | ecosystem: Environmental > Aquatic > Marine > Unclassified | place: Antarctic Ocean: Davis Island wharf...
CCGCCTTCCAACCTTGCTGTCCATTGCCTCGGCAGCAGTCGTTGCAACTTTCTCCCTCGCTTATGCGCAGCAATCGGGGAGCACCCAGGTCGGCGTGCTTGAATGCCGTGGCGGCACAAATGTCGGCATGATTGTCGGCTCGGTCACCAATCTCGGCTGCGTCTTCCGTTCGCAGGGCCGCCCGGACGATCTCTATACCGCGCGCATCACCAAGGTTGGCATCGATCTCGGTATCACCACCGAGACCGCGCTGTCCTGGGCCGTGTTTGCCCCGACTGTGCAGTTCGGTCCCGGCGACCTGTCGGGCAACTATGCAGGCGTTGGCGCCAGCGCCGCGGTTGTCGCCGGCGTCGGCGGCAATGCTCTGATCGGCGGTTCGCAGAATTCCTTCGCGCTTCAGCCGCTCAGCGTGCAGGGCCAGACCGGCTTGAGCGTCGCCGGCGGCGTGCAGAGCCTGGAACTGCGCCCCGGCCGGTTCTGAAGTCTGCGCCTGAACATTTTTGCGAAGGCCCGCCGCTCCGGCGGGCCTTTTATTTTGAGAATGTAAGGATTCGTACCGCAATTTTAGGTGATCGCCGCATGCTGCGCAGCGGCATGTTTCCCGCTTGCCAACCGCGCCGCTCCTTGAGACGATCATGGTGCCGACCCGCGTGAGTGCGTTCCGCAGAAGTGGGCTTGGCGCGAGCGGAATGCGCGCAACATTGAAGTGAGAGCGTTCCGGTGGCGACCGGATTCCATTCTCGGGTCAAGTCCATAGGGCTTGTCCAGGGATATGCTTCGCCGGAACTCGCTCGATGCGGGCCGTGCTCCAGATGAGGAGGCGGCTATGGGACAAGACAACGCGAGAAGTCCCCGCGGTCCCCGGTGCATCGCACTGGTGGGCCCATTTCAGAGTGGCAAGACCACACTTCTTGAAGCGATCCTGTCCCGGACCGGGGCAATTCCCAAAGCAGGCACCATCGAGGCATGCAACACCGTCGGAGATTCATCTCCGCAGGCGCGACACCATCGCATGAGCGTCGGTTTGACCGCTGCGACGACGACATTCATGGGCGACAGCTACACCTTTATCGATTGTCCCGGTTCCGTGGAATTCGCGCATGACATGCGCGCGGCGCTGCCGGCGGTCGATGCCGCCGTCATCGTGTGCGAGGCCGACGAGCGCAAGTTGCCGCAATTGCAGATCATCATGCGCGAACTCGAAGACCTCGGCATTCCGCGCTTCCTGTTTCTCAACAAGATCGACAAGGCGAACAAGCGGATCCGCGAAACGCTCGCGACCCTGCAGCCGGCGTCGCGCACGCCGCTGGTGCTGCGCCAGATTCCGATCTGGAAAGGCGACCTCATCGCCGGTTTCGTCGATCTCGCGCTCGAGCGCGCGTTTGTCTATCGCGAGCACATGCCCTCCGAGGTGATCGATCTCGATCCCGGCGATCTCGATCGCGAAAAGGAAGCACGTCTCACCATGCTGGAGAAACTGGCCGATCACGACGACCGGCTGCTCGAACAGTTGCTTGAAGACATTCCGCCGCCGCGCGATGCGGTGTTCGACGATCTCGCCAGCGAATTGCGCGAGGGCCAGATATGTCCGGTGCTGCTCGGCTGTGCCACGCGGGAGAACGGCGTGCTGCGGCTGATGAAGGCGCTGCGGCATGAAGCGCCGAACGTGACCGCGACGGCGAAACGTCTTGGCGTTAACGACGAGAAGACCGCGCTCGCCTATGTGATGAAGACGACACATCTCCAGCATGGCGGCAAACTCTCGCTGGCGCGTGTCCTGCGCGGGCAGATCGCGGACGGCGACACCGTGCAGTCCTCGGGCGCGGGCACCGGCCGCGTCTCGGGAATTGTTGCGCCGAACGGCGGCACTGACACCAAACAGCTATCGGCCGTCGCGGGTGACACGGTTTCGCTCGGCAAGCTCGATGCGGTGAAGACCGGCGATACGCTGACGACGGGCAAGACCGCGCCGGCGCCGGTGGTGAGCGTTACGGCCACGCCACCCGTGCTGGCGACGGCGCTCGCCGCGCAGGATCGCAAGGATGACGTCAAGCTCGGTCAGGCGCTGACGCGCCTCGCCGAGGAAGATCCATCGCTCAGCATCGTCCACAATGCACTCACGCATCAAATGGTGCTGTGGGGGCAGGGCGAGATGCATCTGCGGGTCGCGGTCGAGCGTCTGCAGGATCGCTTCGGCGTCAGCGTCAAGCAGCACGCGCCGCCGGTCGGCTATCAGGAGACCATCCGCAAGACGATCACCCAGCGCGGACGCCACAAGAAGCAATCCGGCGGTCACGGTCAGTTCGGCGATGTGGTGCTGGACATCAAGCCGTTGCCGCGCGGCTCGGGCTTCGTGTTCCGCGAGAAGATCGTCGGCGGCGCGGTGCCGAAGAATTATATCGGCGCGGTCGAGGAAGGGGCTGGCGACGGTCTGACGCGCGGGCCGCTCGGTTTTCCGGTGATCGACATCGAGGTCACGCTGACTGACGGCTCCTATCACAGCGTGGATTCCTCCGATCAGGCATTCCGCACCGCTGCGCGCATCGGCGTCACCGAGGCGTTGCCGCACTGCGCGCCGGTGCTGCTGGAGCCGATCCATGTGGTCGAGATCGTCTGCCCGACCGACGCGACCGCGAAGATCAACTCCATCCTGTCCGGGCGGCGTGGCCAGATTCTCGGCTTCGATACCCGCGAGGGCTGGACCGGCTGGGATCTGGTGCGGGCGATGATGCCGGAGGCCGAGATCGGCGACCTGATCGTGGAGGTGCGTTCGGCGACCGCCGGCGCAGGCGGCTTCACCCGGCAGTTCGACCACATGTCAGAAGTGACCGGCCGCGCCGCGGACCAGATCATCGCCGCGCATCGCACGGCGGCGTAGGCAGGACATAATCCGAAAAAGTAGAGGCCCGCTCCATGCGGGGCCTCTTTTTTGGGCGTGAGTGGACTTCCCCGACTCGGCGGCTTTGGCGACAATGGCAGCGGGGGCATTCATGCTGGACTCGCGCGCGAACATTGCACTGGCTTGCCTGCTAAGCAGTCTCGCCGGATTTGTCGATGCCATCGGCTTCATCCATCTGGGAGGTCTGTTCGTCTCCTTCATGAGCGGAAACTCGACGCGGCTCGGTGTCAGTTTGCAGGAAGGTCACTGGCGCGAAGCGCTTGAAACGGCCGGTCTGATCGCCTTGTTCGTCGTTGGTGCAGGCGCAGGAAACCTGATTGTGCTTGGCCGCGCCTCGCATCGGCAGAGTTGGGTGCTGCTCGCGGAAGGCCTGCTGTTGGTCGCCGCGGCACTGTTTTATGGCTTCGGGTTTTCCGCGCTCTCGATTTCGCTGATTGTCTTTGCGATGGGTCTGGAGAATGCGGTGTTCTTCACCGGAGGCGCGGGCGGTATCGGCCTGACCTACATCACGGGCGCATTGGTACGGGTAGGCCAGCTCATGGCGCTGTCTTTGCGCGGCGGCAAGCGATGGGCTTGGTTGCCGAGCTTTTTCCAATGGGCTTCGCTTGTGATCGGGTCTGTACTCGGCGCGTTCGCCTTTCGACTCTACAGTCTGGATGCGATCTGGTTCGGCGCGGCTGTGGCACTCACGCTGAGCGCGGGGCTGGCGGTTCGCATTGACAGCGCCGGGCGCCGCGTGATTTGACCCGGCTGCATAAACCAGTTTGGTATATCCCGATCAGGTCGAACCGGAGCCCGCCCTTATGAGCGTCACCCCCGCCGCATGTCTGATCGGCTGGCCGGCGGCGCATTCGCGCTCGCCGCTGATCCACAAATTCTGGCTGAAGGTGTTCGAGATCGAGGGCGACTATCGCATCGAGGCGGTGGAGCCGGCGGCGTTCGCTGATTTCATCGCGAACCTTTCGGCGCGCGGCTACAAGGGCGCCAACGTCACCATCCCGCACAAGGAGCAGGCGCTTGCGCGCTCGACGCCCGATGCGCGGGCGCGGGCGGTGGGCGCGGCCAACACGCTTTATTTCGATGACGGCGCGTTGCGTTCCACCAACACCGATGTCGAGGGCTTCATCAACAATCTCGATGCCAGTGCGCCGGGCTGGGATGCCGCGGAGGACGTGCTGGTGCTGGGCGCTGGCGGATCGTCGCGCGCGGTGATCTTCGGATTGATCGAGCGCGGCATCAAGCGCATACATCTTGCCAATCGCACGGCATCGCGCTCGCAACTGCTCGCGGATCAGTTCGGCGCGCAGGTGCAACCGCTGGCGTGGGACGCCATCGACGGCGTGTTGCCGCGCGCAGGACTGCTGGTGAACACCACCTCGCTCGGCATGAAGGGCCAGCCGCCGCTCGCCATCGATGTGACGCTGCTTCCGGCGAGCGCGACGGTGGCGGATCTGGTTTATGCGCCGCTCGAAACGGATTTGCTGAAAGCGGCCAGGGCGCGCGGCCTCAGGACCGCCGACGGCCTCGGCATGCTGCTGCATCAGGCCGTGCGCGGGTTTGAACTGTGGTTCGGCAAACGCCCGAAGGTGACGCCGGAACTGCGCGCGCTGGTCGAGGCGGATCTGGCCAAGTGAGTATGAGGATCGACCGTGAATAAATTCGGAAAGTTTGTGGTGCTGCTGGCGCTCGCGCTGGTGATTTACAGCGCCTACACGACGTATCAGGGCGCGCAGGGTTTCAATCCGGCGTTTATCGAAGATGTGAAGAAGCGGATGCTGGATGATTTCGCCGCGAAGAACATCACGGTGACCGAGATCAGCATGCTCCGGCGCGGCCCGCGCGATCTCGCCGGATTTGTGAAAGTGAAGGTGCCGGGATCGGACGAGATCCAGCAACGTAACTGCACCGCCACGATGGCCGAGGACAAGGTGACCACATCCTGGAATTGTCAATAAGAGATGCGTGAACACAGTTGACGCGCGTGGTGCGTAAAAAAACAATTCACAAAGTTCACACCTGCGTGACAGGTGAAATATTCCGGCTGCTCAGACGTAAGTAAGGTGGGGCCTTCCGGAGACTGCAATATGTCCATTACTCGTCTTGCTTCACTGCGCACCGCTGCTGCGTTCGCGCTTGTTCTGTCATCGTCCTATGCCTTGGCGCAGCAGTCGCCCGTCAGCAACACCACGCGGGTGCGCGGAACCGTGGAAAGCCTCGACGGTGAAAAACTTCTCGTCAAATCGCGCGACGGCGCGGAAGTCACGCTGCACCTGCCGCAGGCTGCGGGCGTTGCCGGTGTCGCGAAAATGTCGCTCGCCGACGTCAAGGTCGGCTCCTATATCGGCGTGACGTCGGTTCCGGATTCCGGAGGCAACCAGAAGGCCGTCGAGGTTCATGTTTTTCCCGAAGCCATGCGCGGTACTGGCGACGGCGACCGGCCATGGGATCTGAAGCCCAACAGCAGCATGACCAATGGCGCGGTCGACGATCGCACCGTCGCCGGCAATGATGGCCACACGCTGACGGTAAAGTACAAGGGCGGCGAGCGGAAAGTTCTGGTGACGCCGGACACAACAGTCGTCACCTATGTTCCAGCCACGCGCTCCGACATCAAGGCGGGCACCCCGGTTTTCGCGATCGCCACGAAGCAACCGGACGGCACCCTCGATGTCGCGCGCCTCAGCGTCGGCCGCGATGGTGTTGCCCCGCCGATGTAAGGCTGTCTCTTCCCTCTCCCCTTGTGGGAGAGGGTGCTGAGCGGCGCAGCCGCGAAGCGGGTGAGGGGTAAGGATGTCGCAATGAGGCTTGCCCCCTCACCCGGCTCAGTTTCGCTTCGCTCAACTTCGCCGCCCTCTCCCACAAGGGGAGAGGGAAGAAAGGGTCCGCGCCTTCATGTTTTGGCGGACAATATCCGAACCTAATTCCGCGGGCTGCTCACTGCATTGGTCTGCATGTAATCCGTCAGCACGCGGCGATCGATCTCGTCGATACGGTTGATGCCGCACAGGCCCATGGTCGTGCTCAGTTCCTTGCCGATCAGATCGAGCGCCAGCTCTACGCCGGCCTGTCCGCCGGCGCCGAGGCCGTAGATATAGGCGCGGCCGATCATGCATGATTTTGCGCCGAGCGCGAGCGCGCGCATCACATCCTGTCCGGAGCGGATGCCGCCGTCGAACATGATTTCGGTTTGCGAGCCGACGTCCTGCACGATTTCAGGCAGCACCGAGATCGACGAGGGTGCGCCGTCAAGCTGGCGGCCGCCGTGGTTCGACACCACGATCGCTTCCGCGCCGGTCTTCACCGCCAAGCGCGCGTCGGCGACGTCGAGGATACCCTTGATGACGAGCTTGCCCGGCCAGATGCTGCGGATCCACTCCACGTCCTTCCAGTTCAGCGACTGGTCGAACTGCGAAGCAACCCATTCCGAGGTCGAGCCGAGATCGCCGGCACCCTTCACATGGCCCGTGATGTTGCCGAAATTCCGGCTCTTGCCCTTGAGCATGCCTGCGACCCAGCCCGGCTTGGTGGCGAAATCGATGATGTTCTTCAGCGTCAGCAATTTCGGCGGCACCGACAGGCCGTTCTTGACGTCGGCATGGCGCTGGCCGAGCACCTGAAGATCGACGGTCAGCACCAGCGCGCTGCATTTCGCGGCGATGGCGCGCTCGATCAGCGATTTCGCGAAGCCGCGATCCTTCATGACATAGAGCTGAAACCAGAACGGCTTCTCGACATTGGCCGCGACATCTTCAATTGAACAGATCGACATGGTCGAGAGCGTGTAGGGAATGCCGATGGCCTGCGCCGCGCGGCAGGCGTAAATCTCGCCATCCATATATTGCAATCCGCCAGAGCCGATCGGCGCAAGCATCAGCGGCAGTGCGGCGGCCTCGCCGAGGATGGTGGTGTTGAGTTGCCGCTTCGAGATGTCGACAAGGATGCGCTGGCGAAACTTGAACTTCTGCATGTCGCTGATATTGGCGCGCAGCGTCTCTTCCGCATAGGAGCCGCCGTCCACGTAATCGAAAAACGGCTTCGGCACGCGGCGCATGTGGAGCTGCCGCAGATCTTCGATGCAGGTAATGTTCTTCATTGGACGCGTCCTCGGGTCATTGCATTCTTGCGCGCGTATTCCGCAAAAGTGGGTACCGGTTTTGCGATCCGAATACGCGCATTTTTTAATTGAGGCATTTTGTTGCAAAATGCCTTCGGGCAATCATCTATCATGGTTGAGGTGCGTGCAAATAGCCGCCTCAAGGTGGAGAGCATCATGTCCCGTAAAAAGGCCGATCCCCAATCCGCCAAGGAGGCGGAAGCCGAAAAGCGCAAACTGGACGAAGAATTGAACGAAGCGCTTGAAGAGACTTTTCCGGCGTCCGATCCCGTCAAGGTGACCCAGCCTGACCCGCACGTCGAGCCCAAGGACTGACCATCAATACATAGCCGGAACATGGGCGGTTTCCGGACGTTGTCCCTGTGAACCAGCACAGGAGCAAACGATGGCCGACACAGGCACCGAGGCGCGTGACCACAAGATCGGGGATCAGGGCAAGGACGCGAAGGGCTCCAAGGCCCATAAGGACAAGCTCAACGACGCCCTGGACGAGGGACTCGAAGAATCGTTTCCGGGATCGGACCCGGTCAGCGTGACCCAGCCCGCGCCGTCCAAGCATGACGAAGACATCAAGCGGAAAGGCTAAAGCGACCCGGCAAACCGGTTTCGCTTTCAAGGTTTCTGATAAAATCATTTGTATTCAATGAGATACATACTGCCGCCGGCTTTCGGCGGCAGTAATGATTCATCATATTTTTTGAAGGTTTTCCGGTCCCAGAGGCTTTATAACCAGCTCCGCGCTACAATGGGGCGCTCGCCAGAGCCATGCAGGTGCTTTTAGGCAACCTGGCCAGAGACTCGGCGGAGCAGGGGAATTCATGGTTCGCAAGTATTTTGGCACCGACGGCATTCGCGGCCGCGCCAACAGTCTGATCACGCCGGAGCTGGCCCTCAAGGTCGGTCAGGCGGCGGGACTGGTGTTTCAGCGCGGCGAACATCGTCATCGTGTGGTGATCGGCAAGGACACCCGTCTGTCCGGCTACATGATCGAGAACGCCATGGTGGCGGGCTTCACCTCGGTCGGCATGGATGTGCTGCTGCTTGGCCCGATGCCGACACCGGCCGTCGCGATGCTGACCAAGTCGATGCGCGCCGATCTCGGCGTGATGATTTCCGCCTCGCATAATCTGTTCGACGACAACGGCATCAAGCTGTTCGGTCCCGCCGGATTCAAGCTGTCCGACGATGTCGAGAAGCAGATCGAACTCCTGATGGACGAGAACCTCGACAAGCGGCTCGCGCAGAGCGCCAGCCTCGGCCGTGCCCGCCGCATCGACGGCGTCCACGATCGTTACATCGAATTCGCCAAGCGCACGCTGCCGCGCGATCTCAGCCTCGATGGCCTTCGCGTCGTGGTCGATTGCGCCAATGGCGCGGCCTACAAGGTGGTGCCGGAAGCGCTGTGGGAACTGGGCGCGGATGTCGTCTCCATCGGCGTCGAGCCGGACGGATTCAACATCAACAAGGATTGCGGTTCGACATCGCCCGAAGCGCTGTCGCGCAAGGTGCGCGAGATGCGCGCCGATATCGGCATCGCGCTGGACGGCGACGCCGACCGCGTCATCATCACCGACGAGCGCGGCCATGTGGTCGATGGCGACCAGTTGCTCGCCGTGATCGCGCAAAGCTGGAAGGACGACGGACGGCTGACGAAGCCCGGCATTGTCGCCACCGTGATGTCGAATCTCGGCCTCGAGCGTTACCTCAAGGATATCGGCATCGAGATGCTGCGCACGCCGGTCGGCGACCGCTATGTGCTCGAGCAGATGCTCAAGGGCGGCTACAACCTCGGCGGCGAACCGTCGGGCCATATCATCATGTCGGACTTCGCGACCACGGGCGACGGTTTCGTCGCGGCGCTGCAGGTTCTCGCGGTGGTGAAGAAGCTCGGCCGCCCGGTGTCGGAAGTCTGCCATCGCTTCGAGCCGATGCCGCAAATTCTCAAGAACGTGCGCTACCGCACCGGCAAGCCGCTCGACAATCCGCAGGTCAAATCCGCGATCCTCGACGCTGAGAAGCGGCTCAACGGCAGCGGCCGGCTGCTGGTCCGCTCAAGCGGCACCGAGCCGGTGATCCGCGTGATGGGCGAGGGCGACAATCGCGATCTCGTCGAGGAAGCCGTCGACATGATCGTCTCGGCGCTGGGACTTGCGGCCGCAGCGGCTTGAATCTTCTTTTTTCACCTCTCCCCGTTTACGGGGAGAGGTCGGATCGCCAGCGATCCGGGTGAAGGGCCGCACTAATTCCGTAATGAAATCGCCCCTCACCCCGACCCTCTCCCCGCGGGCGGGGAGAGGGAGCAGATGCCAATCCAGCAATACAGCCATGGTCAATTGCGGCTGGTGAGGCCGCTGCCGAATTTGTATTCCAAGTCCATTCGATCTGGAATTTGCCGGGAATCCGTTGTGAACAAGCCCGTTATTCTGTCTGAAGACACGCTCGCTGCACCCATCGTTGTGGACGCGCCGCAGACGCCGGCTGCCTCGACGGGCCCCGCCTTCGCCGTGATCGGCGCCATCAGCGTCTCGCACATGCTGAACGACCTGATGCAGTCGCTGATCCCGTCGATCTATCCGATCCTGAAGGACAACTACGCGCTGGATTTCGGCCAGATCGGCATGATCACGCTGGCGTTCATGTTCACGTCGTCGCTGTTGCAGCCGGTGATCGGCGCCTACACCGACAAGCATCCGAAGCCGTTCTCGCTGGCGCTCGGCATGGGCTTCACTTTCGCGGGCCTGATCCTGCTCAGTGTCGCGCATCATTACTGGGCGATCCTGCTCGCGGCTGCACTGGTCGGAACAGGCTCGGCGGTGTTTCATCCGGAGTCGTCGCGGATCGCACGCATGGCGTCGGGCGGACGCGTCGGAATGGCGCAATCGGTGTTTCAGGTCGGCGGCAATTTCGGCAGCGCGATCGGCCCTGTTCTCGCGGCGCTGATTGTCGTTCCGCTCGGCCAGGGCAGCATCGCATGGTTCTCGCTGGTGGCGGCAGTCGCCATCGTGATCCTCTGGCAGATCGGCCGCTGGTACAAGCCGCGTGTCGCGCTGCGCAAGAGCGCGCATGCCGTTGCGGGAGAGGAGCGGTCGTCGGCGCGCACCCTCGTCGCGCTCACGGTGCTGATGGTGCTGCTGTTCTCGAAGGCGTTCTACACCGCGAGCATCGGCAGCTATTACACGTTCTTCCTGATCCAGAAGTTCGGCATCGCCACGCAGGCGTCGCAGATCTATCTGTTCCTGTTCCTCGGCGCGAGCGCGGTGGGTGTGTTCTTCGGCGGCCCGCTGGGCGATCGCTTCGGCCGCAAATACGTCATCTGGTTTTCGATCATCGGCGCGCTGCCGTTCACGCTGGCGCTGCCATATGTCGGTCTGTTCTCCAGTGCGGTGTTGAGCATCCTGATCGGATTCATCATCTCGTCGGCGACGCCCGCGATCATCGTCTATGCGCAGGAATTGATGCCGCATCGCCTCGGCATGATCTCCGGATTGTTCTACGGCATGGCGTTCGGTTTCGGCGGCGTCGGCGCCGCGGTGCTCGGCCAGATCGCGGACTGGAAGGGCATCACCTTCGTCTACCAGATCTGCGCATTCCTGCCGGCGATCGGTTTGCTCGCTGTGTTCCTGCCGCAGATGAAGCACCGCAAGCTCTGATCTTCAACTTCCAAACATAACTATCTGCGTCATGCCCGGACTTGTTCCGGGCATCCACGTCTTTGTGGACTCGCGATCAGCAAGACGTGGATGGCCGGGACAAGCCCGGCCATGACGGCGCCATTTGGCAGAGCATCGTCCAGTAATGCGCCTCGCAACGATCCGCGCATGAAGCGTAACGGTTCGCCGTCACATTGCGTCAGCATCGCTGACTTAACCCGTCAACACATCGTTAGGATTTGCGGCGCGCGATGCCTTGCGCGTTGTG
>Ga0307998_1001918_pt1 | contig 10923 bp, 12 predicted proteins | sample Davwhametageno37_FD_203147 | JGI IMG/M metagenome (GOLD analysis project Ga0307998, IMG submission 203147) | Marine microbial communities from Davis Island wharf, Antarctic Ocean - #37 | ecosystem: Environmental > Aquatic > Marine > Unclassified | place: Antarctic Ocean: Davis Island wharf...
TCTGAAAAAAGGATTTTTCCATTAGCATTACGATCTACAGCATAACACGTTTCTTCTAATAATTCGATCAACTCTTGTGCATTTCCACTATGAACAAAGGGAGCAAATTTTTCTATTTTAAAACCAGTGAGCGATTGAAAATGAACTAGAGACGAGGTTTGATAAGAAACCAACAACGCCTGACGAATGAAATGAAGGCTATACAAAAGAAACTCTTTTTGAAGCGTTCTCCCTAAAGACCCAATTGTATTTGCCCAACTGATCAAGTCGATTACAACACTTTCATTTCCGCTTGCTTTAAATGCACCGCGAAGACATTGAACAAACAACGTTTCGTATTCTCTTTGTTGTTCTATGTTTTGGAAAGACTCAAGAGCTTTCCCCAAACTTCCTTCCGCATTAGCAGCATAAAAGATAGCAAGATCTTCTTCACACCCTTTGCTTACTAATTCCTCTTTGATGATATCTGTACTAAGAGGTTTTAATGATAACAGCTGGCACCGTGATTTGATAGTAGGCAATAAGCTCATTTCGGTAGCGGCAACAAAGATAAAGAAGGTTTTGTTTGGCGGTTCTTCAATTAATTTTAGCAGTTTATTACCAGACTGAATGTTCAATTTGTCGACACCCCAAAGAACACAAACTTTTGCACCACCAGAAAACGATTTCAAATTCAAAGCTTTAAAAAGAATATCGACTTCATCTACACTGATATTCCCGTGTTTGTTTTCAGATCCAATCGAAAGCATCCAATCGTTTGATCCGCCGTAAGGAGTTTGACTTACGAATGAACGAAATTGTTTTATGTAATCAGAACACTTGGGTTTGCTGCTAACAGAAACAGATGTTGCTACTGGAAAAACAAAGTGTAAATCGGGGTGTTCAAGAAAAAAGGAGACCTCTTTTCCCTTATTTATGTGAGGCGCAAGGCTTTGTTCGTCCCACAACATCTCAAGTGCAACGGCAACAGCTAGAGCAAGACCTCCACGCCCCGAACTGTCTATAAAACACTGACTGTGAGGAATTTGACTCGATTTTAGGGAAGGAATTAATTTTTCTTTTAGTGGCTCTTGCCCAAGAATTTGATTGATAAACATATTCAAAGATAATCTAATTTTAATTTCAAAAAGCTTTCGGCTCTTGCTGCTATGGTTTCGGTTTATTCCATTATTTTTGCGGTAAATTTTTTTATAATGAAGATCCTTGAAAAGCTTTCACTGAACAACGAAAAGGTTTTAATCCGTGTAGATTTTAATGTGCCTTTGAACGAAGTAGGCAAGGTTACAGACGACACAAGAATCCGAGCTGCAAAACCAACCATCGATTATATTTTATCGAAAGGAGGTAGTTGTATATTAATGTCACATTTGGGTCGCCCAAAAGGCAAAGATCTCAAGTTTTCACTGCAACAAATTCAACAAACTATTTCCGACATTTTGGAGGTTCCTGTTAATTTTGCTCCAGACTGTGTTGGAACAGTAACTCAAGAGCTTGCAAATACACTTCAGAACGGACAGGTTTTATTGTTAGAAAACCTTCGGTTTTACGACGAAGAAACCCAAGGAGACGAAGATTTCGCTAAACAACTATCGAACCTAGGGTCGGTATATGTAAATGATGCCTTTGGCACTGCACACCGTGCGCATGCTTCAACTGCAATCATTGCTTCTTTTTTCCAAAACAAAAAAGCTTTCGGAAAATTATTAGAACAAGAAGTAAAAGCTATTGACCAGGTAATGAAGACTGGAGAAAAACCCGTTTTAGCAATCTTGGGTGGCGCAAAAGTTTCTTCCAAAATAACAATAATTGCAAACATTCTTGATAAAATTGACCACCTGATTATTGGTGGTGGAATGGCTTATACCTTTATAAAAGCACAAGGCGGAAGTATCGGAGATTCCCTTTGTGAAGATGATTATCTTCAATACACAAAAGACTTATTGGCACAAGCCGCAGCCAAAAATGTTCAAATTCATTTACCAATCGATGTTGTTTGTACAGACGATTTCGATAACAACGCTAAGAGTCAAATCACTACCATTGGATCTATTCCAGAAAAATGGATGGGACTTGATTCGGGACCAGAAAGTATTGCAAAATTTGCCGCTGTTATTGCACAATCTAAAACCATTTTATGGAATGGACCTGTTGGTGTTTTTGAATTTGAAAACTTTGCTAATGGAACTATCGCTCTAGGAGAAGCAATAGCTCAAAGCACTTCAAAAGGAGCATTTTCACTAGTTGGAGGAGGAGACTCTGTTGCTGCAGTTAAACAATTTGGTTTCGAAAACCGAGTGAGTTATGTTTCTACAGGAGGAGGAGCTATGTTAGAAAGTCTCGAAGGAAAAGACCTTCCAGGAATTGCTGCTTTGAGAGACTAATACACCTGTCGTTTTTTATTTAGGCTACTGGAATGGTTTTTGCGTATATTAGAATTCAAGAAAAGGAAAATTCCTATGAAAAAATACACCCTCATTTTAGCTTTTATTGCAACGTCCTGTTCTTCTAAAAAAGATCAACGTTACGTTCCAGATTCTAATGGAAACCTAAACCAGGTCACTGTTGTGATGAATAATACACAATGGGAAGGTGTTTTAGGCGATGCCGTTCGTGACGAAATTGCTACGATTTATGAAGGCCTTCCGATGGACGAACCTCGTTTTTCATTAAAGCAACTGCATCCAAAAGCTTTTGATGGTTTTGCACGAAACAGCCGCAATATTCTGTGGTTTAAAAAAGACAGCCTTGCTGCTTTTTACTTGAGGCAAGATCAATTTGCTAAGCCACAAATTGTTGCTTTTTTTAAAGGAGAAGATCAAGAACTTATGGCAGAGTATGTTCGTAAAAATGCTACCCTTATTCAGGGCTTGTTTCAGGAAAACGAACGCAAAGAAAAGCTGAGAAGGATTAAAAAATCTAGAGCTAAAGAAACCACGCTCGAAGACCGATTTAATATTAGCCTTACGTATCCATCTGCTTACAAAACCGTTAAAGATACCACCAACTTTATTTGGATTGAAAAACCAGTACAAAAAGGAACACTGAACCTTATCGTGTATACACTCCCGTTAAACGAAGTGTCTTCGAATCCGTTAACTCAGATTAAGAATATGCGCGATTCTATCGGAAAACTATACGTTCCTGGGAGATTGCCAGGCAGCCACATGATAACAGAAGAAGCCTATCTCCCGTATCTATTCAAAACAGAATTGGATGGAAAAGAAGCTTATTTGACTAAAGGAATGTGGGAAGTAAAAAAAGATTTTATGGCCGGTCCCTTTGTTAATTATAAGGTTAAAGACAAAAAGAATGATCAATGGATCATTGTTGAAGGCTTTGCCTTTGCGCCATCTTTAAGCAAACGAGATTATATGTTCGAATTGAACACTATTATATCTTCGTTTAAACAAAAGAAATAAAAGAGAATTAGTCTTTCTTTTTTTCAATTTTAGAAGCATCGTCTTCATCTTCTTTTGTCGCGTTTTTAAATTCCTTGATTCCGCTTCCTAATCCACGCATCAATTCAGGAATTTTTCTACCTCCAAAAAGTAATAAAACGACAAGAACGATGAGGATTATTTGAGGGCCTCCAATCATTCCTAAAAAAACTACTGAACTTATCATATCATTGATTTTCAGCAAATGTAAAAAGAATTATTATAGCGAATCCATATTTTGATCAGGGAAAGCAGTAATTTTTAACCTAGGGTTTCTTTATATTTGTACTAGATCATGGAAAAAGAACCAAAAAAAAGAGTGAAATTAAAGCAAAAACTACTGAACAAGTACCGTTTAGTGATTTTGAACGAAGAAACGTATGAAGAGCAACTGTACTTCCGTTTGACACGTTTGAATGTTATGATTATTTCCATTCTCTTAATTTCGATCTTTGTAACTGGGACCGTTTTTTTAATTGCTTCAACACCGCTCAAAGAGTTTATGCCGGGCTATTCTTCAACTGCGATGCGCGCACAGGCAGCAGAAAATGCAATAAAACTAGATTCTTTAAGCCGAGCCTACGATCAATCCATTCGATATTTAAATTCCATTCAGCAAGTACTTGTAGGCGACCTTAAGTTCGATGAACTTCAAGAAAGTCGCATTGAGCTGGATAGTTTTTCTAAACGATCCAAAGCAATTGTTTCAACCAGTGTTGATGATTCTCTTTTAAGAGCAATTGTAGATCAAGAAGACAAGTATAATTTTCAAGGAGGCTCAAAGAATAAGGTTGACTTTGTTCTGTTTCCTCCTGCCCAAGGTGACCTATCGCAAACTTATGATCCCGCGAACAAACACTATGCAGTTGATATTGTACTCAAAGAAAACGCTCCAGTAAAAGCAGTTGCCGAGGGAACTGTTATTTTTTCTGAATGGACAGCAGGTACAGGTCACGTAATCATTATTGAACATCCCTACGGCTTGATTTCTGCATACAAACACAACGCTTCATTGAGTAAACAACAAGGGGACTTCGTGGTTGCAGGAGAAGTGATCGCTTCTGCTGGAAATACAGGAGAACTATCCACAGGATGGCATTTGCATTTTGAACTTTGGAGTGATGGATACCCCATGAACCCCGAGAATTTTATTGACTTTTCTAAATAATATTACAAAAGAATGAAGCAATTAGCAGCAAAAATATTTGCTAAAATCATCTTTAAGAGAAATCAAAAATGGGTAAATAATCCCGTTAAAGCACAACAAGACACCTTCCAAAAACTTGTTGCATCTGGGAGTAAAACCCTTTTTGGAAAAGACCATAGTTTTTCTTCCATCGCACATCCATCGGATTTTGCGATGCAAGTTCCTGTTCGAGACTATGAAGGGTTACGCTCCTATGTAGATCGAATTGTTGCTGGTGAAGAAGACATATTATGGCCCGGAAAACCAATCTATTTTTCCAAAACAAGCGGAACAACTTCTGGAGCCAAATACATTCCGATTACCGAGGAATCTATGCCAACGCACATCATCGCAGCTCGTGACGCCTTACTTACGTATATACATTATACAGGAAAGGCAGATTTTTTAAAGGGCAAACAAATCTTTGTTCAAGGCAGTCCAGAGTTGGATTACAAAAACGGAATTGCTTTGGGCCGTTTGTCAGGAATTGTAGCACACTATGTGCCTTCTTACTTGCAAAAAAGCAGGATGCCCAGTTGGGAAACAAACTGCATTGAGGATTGGGAAGAAAAAGTGGAAGCTATTGTTGCAGAAACAATACCCGAAAATATGACGCTGATTGGAGGAATTCCTTCTTGGGTTCAGATGTATTTCGAAAAAATAAAAAGCCAAACCAATCAAGATGTTGGTGCCCTGTTCAAAAACTTCTCTCTCTTCGTTTACGGAGGAGTTAATTTTGAACCGTATAAAAGTGTTTTTAAAAACCTCATTGGACGTTCAGTTGACACCTTGGAATTGTTCCCAGCCTCCGAAGGTTTTTTTGCTTATCAAGACATTCCCAATCAAGAAGGTTTGCTCTTACTTTTGAACAATGGGATTTTCTATGAGTTTATACGGGTAGACGAAATACAACAAGAAAACCCAAAACGATATACTCTTGGTGAAGTAGAAATAGGAGTTAATTATGCCCTGATAATTTCTACTACAGCTGGTTTATGGGCCTACAACATTGGAGATACCGTTCGTTTTGTTTCTACAGCACCCTATCGCTTGGTGGTGACTGGAAGAATCAAACATTTTATTTCTGCTTTTGGAGAACACGTTATTGGGAAAGAAGTAGAAACAGCACTAAAGATAGCAACAGAAGGAACACCCATTCGGGTCCGGGAGTTTACCGTTGCCCCGCAAGTAAAGCCTGAAATAGGGTTGCCTTATCACGAATGGTGTATTGAATTTGATCAAGCACCAGATGACATGGTGGCATTTGAGACGGCTTTAGATGCAGAAATGGAAAAGCAAAACGTGTATTATCAGGATTTGATTCAAGGCAAAGTATTACGTAAACTAGTCGTAAAGCCGATCAAAAAACAAGGCTTTGAAAAGTATATGAAATCGATAGGCAAACTGGGTGGACAAAACAAAGTTCCACGTTTAGCCAACGATCGTAAAATAGCAGACGCTCTGCAAAAAACTTAATAAAATGGATGTAAAAATACTCATCACAGGAGGGTTAGGATTTATAGGATCAAATTACATTGATTATATATTAGAAACTAAGCCCCTCGAAAACCTATTGGTTTTAGACAAGAAGACCTATGCTGCAGATCCAGACGCACTAAAACGTTGGGAGGGAAACACTCGCTTAAGCTTTATCGAAGGAGATATTTGTGATGCTCAGCTTTTAAGTCAAATATTTCTAGAAAACAACATACAAGGAGTAGTTCATTTTGCTGCAGAATCTCATGTTGATAATTCGATTAGTGGTCCACAAGCTTTTGTTGAAACCAACATTATGGGAACTTTTCAGCTTTTAGAAGCCGCTCGAAAGACTTGGCTGGATACAAACCAAAGCAAGAAAGCAGGGTATGAAAATGCTCGTTTTCACCACATCTCAACCGATGAGGTTTATGGTGCTTTAGGACCAAAAGGAGCCTTTACTGAAAAAAAAGCTTACGCGCCTAACAGTCCTTATAGCGCATCCAAAGCCGCATCCGATCATTTGGTTAGAAGCTATTTTCACACCTATGGCTTGCCCGTTGTAACGACCAATTGTTCCAATAACTTTGGACCCTACCAGCATCAAGAAAAATTGATCCCTACGATCATTAGAAAAGCAATTCAAGAAGAACCCATTCCCATTTATGGAACGGGAAAAAACATTCGGGATTGGCTTTTTGTACTCGATCATTGTATTGCTATTCAAACTGTTTTTCAAAAAGGAACTTTAGGGGAGGTTTATTGTGTGGGAGGCGATAGCGAAAAAACAAACTTGGATCTCTGTGCTGCCGTTATTCAAATCTTAGACAGCACACAACCGCGATCCAATGGAGAATCTTACGCTACATTAATCACACATGTTACCGACCGTCTAGGCCATGATTTTCGATATGCAATTGATGCAACTAAAATCAAGAATGAATTAGGCTGGAGCGCTCAGACTTCTTTTGAAGAAGCACTACAGATTACAGTAGAACACTACCTAAACAAAAGGAACAGATGAAAGGAATTATTTTAGCTGGAGGGAAAGGAACACGATTATATCCTTTGACTAAAGCGGTCAGCAAGCAACTCATGCCCATCTATGACAAGCCCATGGTATACTATCCATTGGCAACTTTAATAGAAGCAGGGATTCACGAAATATTGATTATTACCACCCCTGAAGACATGCCCTTATTTCAAAGCTTATTGGGCGATGGCTCACGAATTGGATGTTCTTTTAATTATGTAGAACAAGCAGAACCAAACGGATTGGCGCAAGCATTTATTCTAGGAGAAGACTTCATACAAAACGATCCTGTTGCGCTTATTTTGGGAGACAATTTATTTTATGGGACCCATTTTATAGAGCAACTAAAAAAACACGCCTCTTACGATGGTGGGATGATTTTTGCTAGTAAAGTAAGCGATCCGCATCGGTACGGAATTGTTCAATTTGATGCGAACAGAAAAGCAATCGACATTGAAGAAAAGCCAACGTATCCTAAATCATCTTATGCAGTTCCGGGAATTTATTTTTATGACAATACAGTGGTCGAAAAAGCAAAAAAACTTAAACCAAGTTCAAGAGGGGAATTAGAAATTACAGACCTAAACCGGCTGTATATGGACGAAAACCGTTTGCATGTTGAGGTTTTAGACCCTGGCACCGCATGGTTGGATACAGGCACCATAGAATCATTGATGGAAGCCAGTCAGTTTGTACAAGTAATTCAATCCAGACAAGGCATACTCATCGGAGCGATAGAAGCGGCCGCTTACCAGTCGGGAGCTATCGATAAAAAGCAGCTGAGCCTTCTAGCAGACGAGCTTGAAAAAACAGTTTACGGGACGTATTTAAAATCGCTGATTTCAGAATAATATGGATGTTCAAAAAACTTTAATTGCAGATTGTTGGCTTATAAAACCAAAGGTTTTTAAGGATGACCGTGGTTATTTTTATGAAAGTTTTCAAAAAGAACGTTTTGAAGCATTAACTAAAATGGTTTTTAATCCCATTCAGGACAACGAAGCTTTTTCGACCTATGGGGTTGTTCGCGGGTTGCACTTTCAAGAAGCGCCACATGCACAAGCAAAATTAGTTCGCGCACTTCAGGGAACCATTATGGACGTTGTTGTTGATTTAAGAAAAAAAAGCCCCACTTTTGGAGCGGTAGTTACAGCTGTGCTGAGTCAGGAAAACAAAGAACAATTATTTGTTCCCAAAGGTTGTGCTCACGGCTATGCCGTGCTAAGCCCAGAAACAGTTGTTTTTTATAAAACAGATGCTTACTATCATCCAGAAACAGAAAGCGGTATTTTGTATAACGACGCAGAGCTGAACATCGATTGGGGTATCCCAGAGGAGAAACAAATTTTAAGCGATAAAGATCACCTTTGGTCAACCTTTAAAAACTATTCTCAGTGAAACGGATTTTAGTTACAGGAGCCAACGGCCAATTGGGTACAACCCTCAAACAGCAAAGTTTGGGATCAGAAGATCAATGGGTTTTCTGTGGACGAGAAGCAATAGACATTATCGATTCGCACTCGATTGCTTCTTTTTTGGAAAAACAAAATTTCGATTTCTGTATCAATTGTGCAGCCTATACCCATGTTGAAGGCGCAGAAACAGAAATTGACGCAGCTCGCGCTTTAAACGCAGAAGCTGTTAAAAACCTTGTTGCGGCTTGTAACGAAAAACAGATTACGCTGCTGCATATTTCTACAGACTATGTATTCGATGGTACCAAAAAAACGCCTTATGTCGAAACGGATCTAACAGCGCCTCTCAATCAGTATGGTAAAAGCAAGTTGCTAGGGGAGCAGTATATCCAGCAAAATGCAGCCGCTTTTTATATCATACGAACGTCGTGGTTATACAGTAAAACCTTAGGCGCTAATTTTTATAGCGCAATTCTAAATAAAGCCAAGAAAGGAGATTCGTTGACAGTTGTTAACGATCAAGTCGGAACTCCAACCGATGTTGCGCATCTGGCGGAATTTCTTTTTAATATGATAAAAAAAGAACCGGAATATGGTCTTTATCATTTTTCGGATGAGCAGATCATGACCTGGTATGACTTGGCGGTTGCAATTGTAAAAGAACATCAACTTGAAGTCTCTGTTGCACCGAGTACAACAACAAGTGGCGGAGCAGTTCGCCCAAGATACAGTCCTCTTTTTTCTAATAAGAAGTTTTGAAAACCTATAGTGTAATCATACCCGCGCACAACGAAGCGAACTTTTTAGAAGGTATGCTACAATCGCTATGCGAGCAAACGGTTTCTGCTTTGGAAATCATTTTGGTGAACGATAACGCCGCCGATGACACGGAAACCATTATGCAGCGCTTTTCTGCAGCGCACAAAAACATCAGCTATGTAAACCACGAATCTGAAGCAGCACATTTGCCTGGTGCCAAAGTGATCCATGCATTTGCTTTTGGACTCAAACATCTAAAACAGCCCTATGATGTCCTTGTTAAGTTAGACGCGGATTTACTTTTACCCAAAGATTATTTTGAAACAATTTTAGCTGCTTTTGAAGACCCGAAAGTTGGAATTTCCGGAGGCTTTTGTTACGAACAAAACACCTTAGGAGTATGGGTATTGAACCACCCCATGGGACAGGATCATGTTCGAGGTGCATTTAAAGCCTATTCCAAAGATTGCTTTGCAGCCATCGAAGGACTTCGTCCAGCCATGGGGTGGGACACGGTAGACGAGCTTTTGGCGCGCTACTTTGGCTTTTCTGTTCAAACACTCCCACAGCTTCATGTAAAACACAGACGCCCCATAGGGGCAGGATATGCGCCCCGAGCAGCACAGTTTCAAGGAGTAGCTTTTTATGTGTTGCGTTACGGCTGGTTGCTTTCTGTTTTGGCGAGCCTTAAAAATGCATTTCTAAAAAAGAGCCTTCCCACTTTTTTTCGCTTACTTAGTGGATACCAAAAGGCAAAAAGAGAACAGCAACCGTTCTTAATCAATGCCGAGCAAGGGAAATTTATTCGAGCGTATCGGTGGAATAAAATCAAGAACAAAAAGAACGCATAACATACGATACGGATGGATCTTCCGTTTTAATACAAACACAAAAAGAGCATGAAAATAGCGGTTATAGGATCAGGATATGTAGGCTTAGTAACGGGAACCTGCTTTGCAGAAACCGGGAATCAAGTCCTTTGTGTAGATAATAATCAGGAAAAAATAACAGCCATGCAGGCTGGCGAAATCCGGAGCTGTTGAGGTGAAACAAACACTCGACCGCGTGATAGATAAAAGCGATTCCAATATTAAACTTAATTACAAGAAATATGCGTAAGATTTACAAGTACTATACAGGCGAAACGGTTTGGACTATGGATGGTGAAGCTTGGTTCATTACCGATGACGAAAAGGGAACAGTCAAGCCAATTAAAGAACCTATTATTTCTAAAATAGCATTAGACTTGACCAACGTATAAAAACAGTTTACAGCCAATTGCGACCGCATTATTGAGCTTTCGGATGGAAAATTAATTAGTCAATAACATAGTTAAAAAGAATTTTTCGACTACAAAGCCCAAAATTCGACTTCAACAACTTATTCCCAAAAAGGGAATTGTATTGCTTCAACTTTGTAAAGAGTTTAAAATGAAAAATTTAAGAAAACTAAATTCAATTATCTCAATGGCGGTCCTTTCGTCAGTTTTTCTATTATCATCTTGTAGTAAAGAAGATGAAAGCCTAGAACCAATAGACAATTCTATTTGTGAAAACTTTGACAGTCCAATACAAAATGAGGCGAGAACTCAAATCTTAATTCCACCATCAGATTTAA
>Ga0307998_1001919_pt1 | contig 10923 bp, 14 predicted proteins | sample Davwhametageno37_FD_203147 | JGI IMG/M metagenome (GOLD analysis project Ga0307998, IMG submission 203147) | Marine microbial communities from Davis Island wharf, Antarctic Ocean - #37 | ecosystem: Environmental > Aquatic > Marine > Unclassified | place: Antarctic Ocean: Davis Island wharf...
TATCATTTAATTTAAGATATTGCATAATTTTATGTTCACCTTCACCATGTTCAGATGAATCACTAAATATAGTTTTAAGAGGATATGATTTATTTTTAAGAAATATATTTAATTCATTCATAAATTTAGTACCAGGAGAAATAGCATTTGTATCCCAAATTTTTTCTTCATTTGCGGATCTAAATCGTCGATATTTCTGTTGTTCAATTTTAGATCTCGGACAAACACCATCAATGGCTATGTAAATTAAATCCTGCGGATTAGATATTTCAATTATTTTAATCATGTTTAAATAAATATTATCAAACATTTCTTGTTCATCAGATAATCCATGGCAACATGGATGAATTAAACAATTTAAATCAAAAAAAAGATTATTAACTTTTTTATCAAATAAATCGTGTTGTATTAAAATATTATTATAATCATTTATGATATTTCTAAAATATGATGGGATACCCATTATTCTAATAATATTATAGATATCCGTTTAAATATTTAATATTAAATTAAAAAAAAATATATGTTATAATATATAAAATGGACGGTATAGGAAATCAATTAACATTTGACGCGATTTTGACTCCTAATTTTTTATATTTTGTAATAACTTTGTCAGTAATCGGATATTTATATCAAACTAAAATGGTTCTTAGTAGAGAACAGAGTATTAAAGTACAATCGTCTAATTTATTTGACAAACAATTATATTTAGAAGTTGGTTTTATGATATTGATTGGGTTAGCTATGTATATCTTAAATAATGGTGAGAATAATATGTTTATATGGGTTTATATGTTAATACCTATATTATATTTAGTTTTAAAAAGTTTAATGGTATTTCATAAAGTAACTGATTATATTAAAGATGCTCCAACAGCAACTGATACTGGTTCAGATTTAGCAGATTTAATAAGTCAACAAGCTAATACCAATACGAACACTCAATTACCCGCAACCAATCAAAACAGTAATCATACTGATATTTCTAACGCATTAAATAATGCTTTGCAGCAGAATAATGTCCAGGACAATTCACAATATAAGAACGCCCACGGGTTTAATAATATTAATAGTAATAGTAATGGTAATGCGCCACCACAATTCGGGAATACCGGCGGCAATAATTTCTCATTATTTTAAATTAATTATTTAAAAATATTCTTTTAATATACATTATGAAATATTTATCATTTGATGTAGGAATTAAAAATCTCGCTTTTTGTTCTCTAGATGATAATAAAAAAATACTTGATTGGGGTATTATTAATTTAGACAAAAATCCTATTTGTCAATGCGGATTACAAAAAGAATGTTGTAAATCATCATCATACATAGTTACATGTGATAATGGTGATAAAAAGTATAGTTGTACCACACATACTAAAAAATATAAAAAGAAAAAGAAAATGAACAATGATAGGGATATATTTAATTTAAGTAAGATAATGATTAATGAATTAAATCTTAAAGAAGATTTTTTGAATCACGAAATTATTTGTATAGAAAATCAACCAGCCCTCAAAAATCCAGTCATGAAAACAGTTCAAATGATATTATATAGTTATTTTATGATTGAAGGTGTTACTAAAGATAAACCTGTTTCAGAAGTTCATATGGTAAATGCTCGAAATAAATTAAAAGTATATAAAGGACCTGAAGTAGAATGTAAATTTACAGATAAATATAAAAAAAATAAATATCTTTCGGTGGAATATACTAAATTAATGATATTAGAAGAAGATAATAAATTTATAGAAGTATTTACTGAATCAAAAAAAAAAGATGATTTAGCGGATGCTTACCTTCAGGGGATTTATTTTATAGAGAAATGATTAAATTTATTCAATAAGATACATTTATTACATTTATAGAATTAAAAAGCACTCAATTATTTAGATAGTAATATTTTAAGTATAATATTTTTTTTTTATTTTAATCAATTCAAATATAAAAAATCTATGTATATAATATAAATGGACCAAGAATTGAAAGAGTGTAGAGAAGGTCAACGAGAATTAAATAGAATTATAGTTGAAAGTAACAATATAATAAGAGAAACTGAAGTTAAATATAAAGGATATCTTAAACAGTGTGCTATTAACACTACTAAGGCAAGGAAGGAAGCAGAGGCAGAGATGGCTGTGTTAAAGAAAACTATAGAAGATTTAAAGCCAGGCATTAAGAAAGCATATGATATGTATCAAGATTTGGGTGCAGGTCATTCTGATTATATTCAACCAGATGCTGAAAAAGGATGTGCTGCTAAATATGATCCTTCTATAGAAAAATTAGGCACATTCTTATGGGATACTGGTGCCAAAAAAAATAAAAAAAAATCTTTTAAAAAAAAAGGTTCAAAAAGAAAAACTAAATCAACGCGCCGTAGACCAACTCGCCGAAAGTCAAAATCTAAGAAAAGATAAAAATATATATAAATATATATGAAAGTCATTATAAAAAAATCAACTAATCCTGAAAAGAAATATATGGCTATATTTTATGATGATAGTAAGAAAAAGGTTAAAACTACACATTTTGGGGCGGCCGGTATGAGTGATTACACAAAACATAAAGATCCAGAAAGAAAAAAAAGATATTTAGCAAGACATAAAGCGAGGGAAAATTGGAATAATTATATGAGTGCTGGGTCATTATCAAGGTATATTCTATGGGGTGAACCAACTTTTAGAGCATCAGTAAATAAATATAAAGGACGATTTAATTTATCATAATATTATATGATTACCATGTGAAATGGACTGTGAAAGCAGCATTATTCCTAACATCGAAATGTAATCCTTGAAAGTGGTCTCTATAAAGGACGACACCGTCTTTTAGGTCTGCACATAAATACATAGAATCCGGATTACACATTTGGTTTAACCATACAGTACACATTTTTGATGGTTTTCCTGTATTTGGAAGATTAAACTTAAAGTGATTCCAACTTAGGTTATAATGGAGTTCTCTAATACCTTTTTTGGATTTTTCCATAATACGTTTCTTTAAATCATCATGATAGATCGAAGTCAATTCAAACATTTTATCATCGTATTGTTGATTCCAGTCTGTCATCTTGAGTTGGCGCATGCGTTCTCTATTTTGTTCATTCGTGATGACAGCGTCGCGGCAGTCTTGGATGAAACTTTTATTCATTTTTTGATATAAATTTGCTTTAAAAGTAATTTCAAATTTATATAATGCGTTTAAAATACTTAAAGAGATTATATTAGTTAAAATAATATGAATAATATTTTATATAATTCTTTACATAAATATTACAGTGATGAAAAAAACATGAGTAAATTTAATAATTATATCAATGGCCCAAATAAAATATCTTTACGAATAATTGATTGGTTTGTCACTAATTATTCAAAGAAAAATAATATATTTTATGAAATTTATAAGACTCAGTCCGAGAATTTAACATTTAATTCGGATGGGAATATATTACATAAACAAATTAATATTTTCCATGCTTATAAATCACAATTGAAATCGTATCAAAAAAAAAAGTTTGATCCTTTTTGTAGAAAAGAAAGAATAAAATTTAGTTGTAACAATTTAGATATTGAAACAACAATTGGTCAATTAAATTTTTTTAAATGGGCAATAGACAATTTAATTTTAGAATATATCATAAATCATTATAAAGATATAGAAGAAGATATGAATATATGTTACAATAATAATAAAAAGAATAAAGAAGGTTATGATAGAAAACCTCGTCAAGAATTATCTAAATCAGCGTCGAGAGGGTTAAATACAACAACACATAAAATTAAATTAGATTTTAATTAAATATCATCAACATCAATATTGTCATCTGTTGTAGTTTCGTCTGAATCTACTTTTTCTAATTTTTCTTGATTACCTTCTTCATCCGATGAATCTGGTATATTCGTGCTGAATACAACACCCGTATCATCATCGTCATCCGAAGAATATTGGTTATCAACATCTAATTTAATAGTGTCAGGGACTAGTCCTTTTTCTTTTAATTTTCTCGCTAAATTTACATCATAGTTATCAATGATATCGCAAATCCTATCTTGCCATTCTCTTATCGATACTAAAACAATATCATTTACATTTACAAATTTTTTTTTTCTCATAGCTCCACACATGATTGCCATCCTTGATTTTCCATCAAAACATAATACATCAAATCTACAATTTCCTTTGCACCGCACGATTTGTGCATATTCTTGGCCTTCTTCTTTTAATCTTAAATTTTTAGGTTGTGAATTTTGATTTTTATTTCTTTTAAATTTTTTACCCCCTTTAGTATTAGGCATACTTATATTATCAATATATAATATGATCATCCTTTTAAGTAAATTTGAAAATTATTTTTAAATTTACTCAATATATTAATAATCATGTTGTGTTGTGGAGGCAAACATAAGAATAATGTACATTTTCTTGATGAAGTATTTGAACCAAGACCTCCTTTTAAAGATCTTCCAAAAAAAAGGAGGAAAAGTGTATATCCTATGACACTCGCAAAACAAGAACAACTGATAAAAAATAAGGAGGAGACTGACCTAGATCGAATTAGAAATAGTGAATTTACAGATAAATTCTTGTCTGAAATTATTATATGTGGAGGATGTCAAGAAAAAACATCTCTAAAAGAAAGAAAAGAATTACATCATTGTAGTGAGTGCAATAATTTCTATTGTTGTAGTTTCGCAGGTGCGTGTGTTGGAGATGATTGTTCTATTCAATTTGAAGGAAAGAAACAATCTTTGAGTTATTGTATGAATTGTGTCAATCCATATCTAAAAATTAATATCAAAGAAGGTGGTCAATGTTTATGTAAAAAGTGTGAGACAGCACCAGGTATTCCAAATCAATATAAAGAAATATAATTTAATATATATAAATTTAATATATAAAGATTTTTTTTTATATATAAATAAATGAAAAATGTATTGAGTAAAAAAGATTACTCGTTAATAAAAGTAGAAGGTGACGGGAATTGTTTATTTAATTGTATAGTTCAACAATTACATTTACATAGAAACACCAGATATTTATTTGATGATAATTATACATTTAAATTTAACAAAAGTAAAATATATGAAGAAGAATCTGAAAATTTGAGACAATCGACTGTAAATTGGTTAGAAAACAATTTGGACTTCATATTACCAACGGGATTAACTATTGAACAAGATATTCAAGATATTATAACCGAGTTTGTAGATATTAATAGTGTAGATGAATATTTACTTGAAATGAGAGGATACAGATATGCAGGACAGATGGAATTATATTCTTTGTCTAATATTTTAAAGAAAAATATTAGTATTTTTACAGAACAAGACGGGAATTATTATACAATAGGTATGGGTAATATATATAATAAATCTGATAAAGACAATATTTATTTATATCATAATATGTTAGAATATGGTAATGAAGATGAATTTCATTATAATTTATTATATCCAAAATCAAGAGGAACTATTATATCGAAAAAGAAATATAATGAATTAATAATAAATAATAAACCTTTGACAAGAAATAATAGTAATAATAATGCTAATAATACTAATATTATGGTGAATTGAATAGTGGTTCTGCTTCTTTATCACTATCATTTAGTGACACACCTCTTTCGGATGCGTCTAATGCTGTAATATCTACTTTCCCACCGTGTGTTGGTCCTACATCCGGATTCGTGACAGATTCCGGATCAGATACATTATCATCTGAAAAAACAGCTTTCATATTCCCACCTTGTCCGAATATGTCTTCTTTCTTTTTAGGGCGGGCGCGGGGGTCGCCTCCACCAGTACCACCTGCACCGGCACCACCTCCTTCAGGTAACAAGGGTGATTCCGCGCCACTTTTTTGCTCTTTTTTTTTAGTTGTATTACCTTTTCCGGCAAATTCATTTTCAATCTGTTTCCGTTTAATATTCTCAACTGCTTTACAAAATTCTTTATATGCTTTTTTATCATGTTTTGGATATTCTTCATATTTACCAGATAATCCAAAGAATTGCCAACCTTCTGTTTTAAGTTGCTCAACAACCAATGCATAATTAAAATAATTTTTATCCAGTGAAAATAATTGTAAAAATCCATTACTAATAGTTACCATTAATGATATACTCCAAGATGACCAATATGTAACTTGATCGAAATTTTTAGGTAATTTGGCCGGGTCCATTTGACCCATTGATAAAATAGCAGGTAGGAAAATACTACCTATAGTTACTACAAATCGAAAAATATTATAATATCTTTTTGTATGATCTCTTTTTTTTTCGTAATACGAAACTTCTTCCACAAATCTTGCCTTGATAATTTCTTTATTATCTTCTAATTCTTTTGGTAATTGCAAATTATCTATAATGGCATTCGTTTTTGAAATATAATTATTCATTATATATATATAATAATATTTTTAAAATATTATTATAACTAATAATATATAATAATATGCTTTATGAATATCTTGAAAAAATAAAGGATTTTTTTGTATGGATTTTTAATTCCGAAGCACATGTTCAATTATGGAATGATTTAGGACCAATTTAAATATTATATATATATTATATATATATGAGTTTAATTGATACGATAAAAGAAATGGGATCAATTGCCATAATTACTATGGTATTTGGTGTATTTTTATCTTTATTGATTAAAAATTTACCTAATCATTTTGGCAATCAAAATTATGATATGTACTTTAATTTATTAATAATTCTAGCGGGCTTACAATTATTTGTAATAATATATATAGGAACGAGACCATATATTAATTTATATAAAGACCCTAGTGGTAAGATACCTGTCCAAGATGATAAAGATTTCTTTTATTATTGGTGGGATTGGATGTATCCAGGATATGGAACGAAAGGTATTGAATTAGACGTATTCATGTATATAACATACCTTATAGTAATAATATTGGTAATATTAGTTGTATTAAATAAAGTAAATAACAAAGGAGATTTTGATTCACAGGATTTTAAAAATCCTCTATCATTCGGGATATGTTTATTAGAAGATAATGGGTATAATATATTTTTATTAGGTAATATCTTTATGTTCTTGTATATTTCGAGATTTATGATAAAAGGACTAAATTTAATTGGTTCTAAAACGGTCGCCTGTCCAGGTAATAATATGAAAAGTTGTTTTTCTCAAGAAGAAATAGAACTATTTTCAACTATAAAAGAATGTAATGATAATATGACCGAAGTTGAATGTGAAAAAGAAGAGTATCCTATTTTTAAATTAGATGGATGCAGTACCGTAGAAAATGAATTTTTGAAATCCGTTTATGATTATAAATCACCTTTAAAAGTTATAAAGGACCCTGATACTAATAAATTTAGATTAAAAAACGATAATAATAAAAGTTATAAAGAATTAGGTTCTAAGTGTAAAAAATCTATAAATGATTTACTGTTAAAAATGGATGCCAGTAATTTTCCACCAGAGAAATGCGGAGACTCTGAATTTAATGTAGAATCAGGATGTAGTGCGATCACTGGGTCAAGTTTTAAAAGCCACAACGAGAATTATTATTGTCAGAGTAACCCTTGTCTCTCAGATGAATGTTGTACAACAGACGGCTAAGAGGGCTAGGACGGAAACGGGTCGCTAGGGAATAATAGTGACAACCCGTAGTTGGTGTAAAGTAATTAAATTTTATTAAAAATATAATATATATTATATTATATTATATGTCTGACGGATTGAGTGCTGGATTATATCCTATAACAATGTATGTAACAACGGTTATCATAATTATTAATATATTTTTAATATATTCGGGAAAAACAATATTTTATACAGAGACTAAAGCGATGCCGATGACAGGTACGGACGGTAGGACATCTAAATTCGGTCCTGGACAAAGTGGTAAAAAAGTTGAAGTGAGATTATCTACAACAATATTTTTTATATATTTAATAATGATTTTTATTTATGCTTTAGGACAATATGTATATTATGATAAATCGTCTCAAATTATCCAAATGGCTAGGACGAAGAGTAAAGTTATATTAACAGTTGAATTGATAATATCTATATTTAATGTGATAGGTATATTATTTCTTAGTTATCATATATATTTTGAAATTAGAAATCTGAATGATACAGAATGTCCTTATCCGAATGAACAATTATGTCATGCATCTATATCTTCTAATTGTCCTCTATCTAAGCAAACATGTGCAGGCAAAGATGATTCTTATCAACTGGAAAATTGTTATGAGGATAATATACAAGAAGATTTTAATTACAAGAGTGATGAACCACCAGAAGCAGACGCAGATGGTGAGGTCAATTTTCGCTTATCATCAACCGGGGGTAATCTTACGAGCAAGTGTAATACCGACTTATCAAAGCTCCTATTAAATAATTTTATTTTTGTTACTGGAAAAAAAAAGGAGCAGGTGGAATCATCTCCACCAGATGGTCCGTCCCCTTCCCCATCTGGTACATCTAATAAATTATGTAAAGATGAAGGATATAAATCTGATTCGGATTGCGCAGACGATAATAATGCATTATTAATCAAATTAAATGAATCGGCAGGACCTTGTACTGGTGAGTGCACTCAAGAACAATGTTGTAAGCCTATCGATATGAGTAGTAATATTAATAAGAATGACCCAAGATATAATTGGATTGCTAAGGAAAAAAAATTAGAAGAAGTAGAAGAAGAAGTACAACAAATTTTAGAGAAGATTGGTAATCTAGGAACAGGTCCACCTGGACCACCAGGACCACCTGGCACGCCTGGTAGTGATGGATTGGTATCACCCACTCTAAATTTACAATCTAATATTGTATGCTCTAAAGATGGTGTTTGTCCTGCTGGAAAAACAAAATGTAATGATAAGGGACAATGTGTAGAGAATTTTGCTTTAATTTCCCTTGAAGAGAAAATAAATTTACAGAATAAATATAAAGATTTAAATCATAATTCTTATAAAGCAAATAAACTTATGAACAATTTAGAGCAATATTTATTAAACACATTTAAATAAATATAAATAAATATAAATATAAATAAATATAATATGTGTGGAATTTTTTTTTATATGGGTAAAAAGTATAATTTAGATAATCTTTTAATTAATTTTAATAAAATTATTAATAGAGGTCCAGACCAATCAAAACTAATTGATTTAGATGACAAAGTATTTGGTTTTCATAGATTGGCAATTAATGATTTATCTGAAGATGGGATGCAACCATTCATAGATAATGATATTCATTTAATTTGTAATGGTGAAATTTATAACCATGATTTTTTAAAAAATGAATTTAATATTGAATGTAAATCTAACTCTGATTGTGAGGTAATTATTCATTTATATAAATTGGTGGGGATGGAAAAAACATGTCAATTATTAGATGGTGTATTTGCTTTGGTTTTATATGATAAAAATTTAGATAAATTATATGTGGCGCGTGATCCATACGGTGTTAGACCATTATTTATGGGTAACAATGAAGAAAAAGAATTATTTATATCTTCTGAATTAAAAACTATATCTGATAAATGTAAACTAGTTGACCAATTTAATCAAGGAACTTATTTAGAATATAAAAAAGATAATATTTTCATGCTTAAAAAGTATCATGATAATAATTTTAAAATTGATTCATTAAGAAGTGACGAATTTATATTAACATGTATCAAAAATAAATTAACTAAAGCAGTTAAAAAAAGATTATTATCTGATAGACCTATTGGTGCTTTATTATCAGGAGGTTTAGACAGTAGTTTAATATCTGGGATAATATGTAAACTATTAAAAGAAAAAAACATTAAATCAAAACTCAAAACTTTTTCAATTGGTATGAAAGGTGCTACCGATTTAGGATATGCCCAAAAAGTTGCAGACCATATTGGATCAGAACATCATACAATTGAATGTACAGAAGAAGAATTTTTATCTGCTATTCCTGAAGTTATTTATAATATTGAATCATATGATATAACTACAGTTAGAGCAAGTGTAGGCAATTATTTAGTTGCCAAATATATCAAAGAAAATACTGATATTGTTGTATTATTTAATGGTGATGGCAGTGATGAACAAAGTGGGTATTATTATTTAAGAAACGCGCCCAATGAAAAAGCATTCCATAATGAATGTTTAAAATTATTAGATGAAATCAAATATTATGATGTATTGAGATCTGATAGGTCCGTTTCTAGTAAATGGTCATTAGAAGCTAGAACACCTTTCTTAGATAAATCATTTGTAGAATTTTATATGTCTATTGATCCTAAAAAGAAAATGTATAATGAGAATATTGTAGAAAAAAGGTTATTAAGAAAAGCATTCGAAAAAGAAGATATAATACCAGAAGAAGTATTATGGAGACCTAAAGAGGCATTTTCAGATGGATGTTCTTCTGAAAAAAGGTCATGGCATAAAATTATCCAAGAACATGTTGATAAAATTATAACTGACGAAGAATATAGTCAAAATATAAATAAATATAAATTTAATTCTCCAATATCTAAAGAAAGTTATTGGTATCGGAAGATATTTGAAAGTCATTACCTAGGACATGCTGAAATTATTCCACATTATTGGTTACCGAATTGGTCTAATGTAACAGACCCATCTGCAAGAGAATTATCTTGATCTCTTTTTAGATTTCTTTTTAGATTTCTTTTTCTTCTTTGATCCCGTTGATTTCGCAGGTTTTGCTGTTGCCTTTGCTTCTTGTATACTCATTTCCAAACCCAATTTTAGTTCTTCAGAACTATTCATTGAACGCGATCTAGATTTAGACTTAGACTTCGACTTCGATTTGCTTTTAGGTGTTGAACTTAAATCACTAGTGCCTAAGGAAATACCCAATCTCTTTTTCCTGGTTCTTTTCTTTTTCTTCAGTTCTTTTCTATGTTCAGGTTTTAAAG
>Ga0307998_1001921_pt1 | contig 10919 bp, 4 predicted proteins | sample Davwhametageno37_FD_203147 | JGI IMG/M metagenome (GOLD analysis project Ga0307998, IMG submission 203147) | Marine microbial communities from Davis Island wharf, Antarctic Ocean - #37 | ecosystem: Environmental > Aquatic > Marine > Unclassified | place: Antarctic Ocean: Davis Island wharf...
TATAATGAACATAAAAACCTTAATTTCGAGAACATGAATGTTCTCTTTGTTGATATATTAGACTCTCTGTTGCGAAATACAAACCCAACGCTCGACTCGAATATTGCCGCGGCATTGCTCGATAATATGAAGACTCTTCAAAACCAGGTTCTCGGTATAAAAGACACGGTCGCCAAAAACCAGACTGATATAGGTACTATGTTTACTCTCAAATTTGTTGATTTTAAACGTGATTATATGGACGATATGCGCCTTATTTTGTCAAGCAATGCAACAGACCGGATTGGTCCCATCATAAAGGAATACAATGATGCTCTGTTAGATAAAACAAGAATAATGGTAAATGAGATTATTCCTAAGAACCAAGACATTTTATACAAGAGTATTGAGAACTCGTTTAATAATTTACAGAACAGCATCAATAATGACACCAATTCGTTGATGAAATCAACATTGACCAAAGATGTTCTCGATAAATTCACTCAATCTCTAGATGAGAAGTTCTCCAGTACAATTATTAATTCGCAAAGTATGTTTAACTCGATGATTACCTCAACCGAACATAGGATTGACAGCAAACTTACCGAAATCAAAGATATATCCACATCAAATAACTCAACCAATGATAGTATGTGTACGAATGTGAATGAATTGTTGAAAAAGATGGAGAACTCATCGGCGAAAGGAAAGTTATCAGAGAATATCCTGTTCAATGTGTTACATTCACTGTATCCTACCGCCCAGATCGAGGATGTTGGTAATGTGAAAGAAACAGGAGATATTATTATGAAACGTAAAGGCAAACCGGTCATCTTATTTGAGAACAAGAACTATGATAAAAATGTGGTGCAGGATGAAGTGCGTAAGTTTCTGCGGGATGTTGAACACCAAAATTGCTCGGCTATCATGTTAGCGCAACATTATGGTATTGCAAATAAGAATAACTTCGAAATAGAAATTCATAATAACAATGTGTTGGTTTATTTACATAAGGTTGAATATGATGCCGACAAGATTAAGGCTGCGATTGATATCATAGACTATTTTAAGGAAACGATTGGTGAAGTGGAGTCAGGTAATGGAGAACTTATCAATATTAATAAAGAAGCATTGGATGAAATTAATAAAGAATATCAAAACTTTATCAATAATAAATTAATCCACATCAAAACGATAAAAGACTTTCAACAAAAACTGATTACGCAAGTTGATGACATCAAACTACCCAGCTTAGAACATTTTCTATCAAAACTATATGCATCTTCTGCATCCAAAGAGAACACATGTGACTATTGTAGTTATGTTGCCAAAAATGTTAGGGCATTGACAGCGCATCATAGAGGATGTGCACAAAAAAAACAACATGATATTGACAGGAAGGAGCGATTGACAAATTCACTGACTAATGGAAATACCGCGCAATATAATCCTAATGCGGTATAAATTGACTAATTTCACCAAACAAATAAACCGAGTTAAGACTTATAACATATAATATAATTTATAGCACAATATTTTGGAAAATAATCTTCACTGGAACCGGTATATGGATTATTAGCATCATCAAGATTAGTTGTTGTGTTGATGGATGATGTCTCCTCGTGATAACCATTGGACAACCTTCGTCTATCACTATCACCACTTCCATCATAATTCCAGCTGAAATTTGGATAATCCATTAATTCAAATCCACTCAGGGAATGATTATGTTTTAAATGGTTAGATGTAATTTTATCAGTACCGCCATAGTTCGAGCCATTCACAGTTTCCACATTCGTTTCTGCCCCAATAGGCATTTTTAATATTAAGTTTGGTACATTAAATTGGGTGGAGGTAGAGCCATATTTACCACCAATTTCATTATATAATAGCTCGTAACTAGTTTTCAGGTGGTAATCACCATTGCACAATAAAAAATTATCACGAATGCCACTAACATTCGGGTCATAATCACCTGCATATAATAATATTGTACCGATAGATACTCCTGCTGCACTTTGTGTATCATTCACTCCAAAACTAATCAACGTTTTTTGGATACCAACCATTATAATATTTGTTCATATATTATTCGTTTACATGTTACGGTTATATCATTTCTAAATGATATAACCTCCTCCCAATGCAGATTATGATTAATTATAAATAACATAGAGTTATCCAAACATGTGTAATTATGGATTTAATTAAAGTATATGACAATGCCCTCGACCGAGATACATGTGAGTTACTTATACAGGCATTTGATAACCAACCTAATAAAAACCCTGGAGTAACAAGAGGTGGGGTAGATCCTACAATTAAAAATACTACTGACTTTTCACTTAATTTATCTGCTTTACAAAATCCCGAATGGCAGCAACTTGATGGTGTATTATATTCTACACTCAATCGATATTTATTAAAGTATGTTGATGATATTATCGAATTAGACGACCAGTATACATGGGACGCTGATATTAATGATACCGGATTTCTTATACAAAAATACGGCAAAAATGATGGGTTTTATGCATACCATAACGATTTTAGTGTTACTATAGAGGAGAATAAAATATTTTATCGTCAATTAGTCTATCTGTTTTATCTTAACGATGTTATTGATGGTGGGGAAACGCAGATATGGTCGCACTATAAAGTCAAGCCTAAGATGGGCAGCCTACTTTTCTTTCCTGCATCATGGACATATCCACACAGGGGGTGTATGCCCATATCAAATGATAAATATATTGCAACTGGATGGTTTTATGCTGAATATAAGTGAATATTAAGATTTCAACTGGATATTATGGTTGGGTATAATTAAATTAATTGTATCTAATCATGTAATGTACAACCGCGAATTTTGGTAAAAATTCGTCATTGGTTCCAGACTCTGCATCAGTTGACGCGATATTATACATCGTAGCATTGCCGTATCCTTTTGAATTCCCATTATCTGCCTTATTTGAATTTTGATAATATAAAAACCCTGCACGGCTAATTATATGTCGATGCACGAAATTCGAATTTGTCATAGTATTACTGCCACCTACTGCTGCAGTAGTATTATTAAGATTATTTGTTCCTAATGGAAACCTGCGCACTAAATTTGGGACACCAAACACCCCAGCGGCTGACCCGTATGTCGTTCCAATTACATCATATAATGCTTTATATTTATCGTCATTGATTGAGTATAACGTCCCGTCACATAACAAATAACCTAATGGTAGTGACGCGCGCAATCCTGACCATATCATGATTGCACCGATTGCAGGGAAAGCGGAAGATTGTGTAGAATCGTCTGGAAATGTGATAGTAGTAAGATCAACCTTAGTAGTATGTGACATCTCTATATTAGATATTTATATTAGATATTTATATTATTTGCATCTAATTATAACGAATTAAATATTTAACAAGTGTGTGTTCGGGAATAAACTCACTTTGGGTATCCCCCAAATAGCCGGTATATTGTGTGTCACTATAATAAACGTCGGCATTTGCTCGACGCGAGTTAGAGCCAGGATCGGCATTTTGTCTATAGTTTCCGCGAGTAACTGCACGACTCGTATCAACCTTATGTGTATGTATAAACTGCGTCCCATGTATCATTGAATTTCCACCACACCTCAACTTCACACCAGAACCGGTATCACCGGTATAGTTAATATCATTTGCCAGCCCACTAGCATACCCCATTGGAAACCTCTCAATTAAATCAGGGACGCGGAAATCCGTACCGGAGTTGCCATATTTAGATCCAATTACACCATATAATGCATAATAAACATTTCCAATAACCGTCGAGTATCCAGCCCCATTACATAGCAAATATCCGGTCGGTATACCTGAATTATCTGTTCCTGTCCCTGCCCATAATATAATCGTACCTATAGGTGGCATTGCAGTCGATTGTACCGAATTATCATAAAATTTAATCCCGGTGGGGATTATCGATGTTCCGACGGGACTAGTGTAAAATATAAAATAATCGAGGTCTTTACCCCCATCAGTCACCCCAGTTATATTCTGTAATCGATTGTCCGTTTCAGTAACACCAGTAGCCGTGTGAGCCGGATTATAATACCAGGCAAATGTATCATTATTAAAGCTAATTCCAACTGTGATATATTGGCGGGTATCTATGGTGTCGCCGATATAACCATTAACAATACACATTGTTGTTACATCACTACGCTGTATACTATTATACCACATTATTAGGATAACTAATGTATCTGTCACACTGTACGCGTTTGATATCGCGGTTAATGATGCCTCGTTTTTGGAAGTTGTTGTTGAAAATACAGGAAGAACTGGTAGGTTTTCGTATAATTCCATATAAACGCTCAATGTTACTGACGACAACCCTATTACTCTGTTAGTAGCATTATTGGGTGTACCAAATGTGTCCCACTCAGTTGTGATTATGTTATATTTTACTGTGGTGGTGGCGTAAGTAGTGGGGGTATCGTTTTTAGAATAATATACATAACAATCTACGATCGGGCTGTCGTATATATATATAGTTACCCCATTCAGTGTATCATCCATCGGTGTACCATTCACAATGACTTCGATCGCGGTTGTTGTGGTACCATCCGCAGCTACGTCGACTGTGGTTGTAGTAGTTGTACCCACATCATCGACTACTTCTGTTCTGGTTCTGGTTCTGGTCGTTTTCACCCAAATGTAGTGTATATTATCAATAGCCGAACTTTGAGCAGTCAATGTACCGATTATTGTACTTATATAACTGTTATTTTGGTTAATTTCAAACGTGGGGACGAGCGTATATGAACTTAACTCCAGGTTAGTACTCGCAGGAATAGGTCCAGTATAAGTATACGTTGAATCTACTGCCACCATCGGTTGAATCGTTAAGGTTACGACACCAGTGTCCGCGTCGGTTGTCTCTATTGATGTTGTTATTTCTTCAAACACACGCGTTTCTGAAATATACCGAATGGTTATTGTAGCAAAGCCGATCATATAGTCTGTGCTATTATATGAAACTAAAACGACACAGTCAACATCAGGAAGACCCGGTATTACAGTGGTTTCATCATACCAAAATTTGTGAATATTTCTTATTGTTGTAGTATTTCCATTGATCGCATTATATATTTCTTTTATGGCATCCGGATGTATACTATCACTCATCTCAATTACCGAAAATACACGGAATAATAGGGTTTGTGCCAATGTATCGTCCTTTGTTTCTAACGTTGAGTCCAATGATAAGGTATTAGCAATTCGATTTACAGTAAAAACACTATATTTAATAATATCTACTGCATTTTCGACTACACTATACTGTGTATATAAAGAGTTATCGTCATTCGTCCAAATATTTAAAATATTTGGACTACTACCTGCACCAATAAGGATGGTCATCATACCGATGGTTGCATCATTATATAAATTATAATATATTTGAGTAGCGAAATCAATAGATTTAACCGCTGTCGATACCACGGTATTCATTATCGAAAATTTACGGGTATTTTTATTCAATAGTATAATGACATAATAATCTATATCAGAATTATCTATATAAAATATTGTTAGTTCTAATTCTGGAACTATTATATCAGTTTCATTGAACGACACCCCCGCAACTGTGGTTAGCGTGCCAAATGTGGTTACATTATACCATATTTCATATAACTTCGATATTGTCTGGGTTAGATATCTAGCTGCATATATGGATGTTATGTCAGTAAGGTTAGTGTTATTTGTTAGTACTGCTATATCTACATTGAAATATATAATAGAAAGGGAGGGCATTAATGTTGATGGTATCATTGTTTCGAGTTCAGTTGACCAATGACTAACATTATTAATCTCCCAGGTTGAGTCAACTCTGTTATATTTCACATTACGCGTCTCGTAAATAGGTTCGGGGGCATATAGTTCTACGTAATCTACCAGTTGCGCCCCGGTTAATCCAGATGAATATACCGTACCCGCTACTATTGTAACGGGTACTATAAATTCCCAGTTACATTGACTGAATGTAATTGTATAATTAAGTTGACGGGTTTCATATACTATGTCACCAGTAGTTGATTCGTATGTATAATATACCCAACATAGTAATGTTTCGCCCATATTCGTTGTATCATACCATAATTTAACTATTCGTTTTGTGGAAGAAACCGCTGCTATCGTATCCAATAGGGCAAACAACTTGGTGATTGACCCATATGATGCTAATGTCAACCTATCTAATTCTGGATAACAAAGTTGAAACACATCAGTCGCAACAACCGGTAGAGACGGATCAATATTTATGGTATTAATCATATGTGCGGTACTTATAGAAGTAATATGAGTATCAATTGGGTATGTCCATGAACCATCTAAATTCTGTGTAAATGTGCTGGGGTATGTCCATGACTCGGTAGCATTCGTGTATATAAACTGTGTCGAATGGTACGTTGTGTCACCAGTAAGAGGTTGAGTTTGATAATACACCCAACATGTACGATCACCAGTAACTACGTCTGCAGTTGAACACCATATATTTTCGATTTCTGTTATTGTGATACCAACACCCTGCGCCACAGCGGTTAACTCGACTTTAATCAAATCGATTGATACTACGATTGGATCGCGATTATAAAACATGGTATAATTTGCCAGATCAGTTATTGTTAACCCACTTGATGTTTTAGTTGCAGGGTCGGTTGCCGTTATCTCAGTTACTGGTATATTCCAGGTTTCACTGATAATTGTATACTGAATTTTTCGGGTTTTGTATGTTAAATCACTATTATTTAAATAATATACCCAACATTCAATAACGTCGGCAGTGGGTGATTCATACCACAGATTAAATATTTCTGGACTGGTCCCAGGTAATTGCGTTACCAATGATTGGAATGATGTATTAATCACCAGTGATGGATTAAATACATTTGACGGTTCAATCGATACATATACCCACATATCACTCACAATACTGTTTGTTGTATCGATATTTAGTACGGTTGTGGGATCTAATCCAGTCGAAGTTGTGTCATACCATATAGAATATATTTCATTTATCGTTGGAATTGTATTATCTGCCGCATAACCGGCGGTTAATGTAGATCGCAAATCAGGGATAGTGGTTGCAGATAACGATGTTACAGTTGCTGTTGTGAACCAATTTAATACGGCTGATGTGGAATATAATGATATAGTGGATTCCAATGCAGAACTATTTAACATCGCGCTCATTGTTACACCGGACCTGAGCGTCCAAAATCGTATTGATATCTGGTTGAAATCTGTCGCGTACCTGAGCATTTCTTTCATGTGTGCCACATTACTCACGTCCCAATTACTGATATCCTGATTGAATTTATTCGATTGATAGAACATAGATTCCATAGTAGTCACAATGCTTGTGTCCCAAGCAGTATAGTCGGTTCCATCTAATACAGTAACTGATTTTGTATCAATATACTGATTAAATATGTTAGCTCCCCAGAACATATGATTCATCGTTGTCACGTTGCTCGTGTTCCAGTTGCCTATATATTGATTGAATGAGGTAGCTGACCAGAACATTTTTGACATATTTGTCACATTGCTCGTGTCCCATCGACTTATATCGCCATTGAACGTCGTCCAATCCTTAAATGCGGCTTCCATATTTGTAACCGGAGATGTATCCCACCCCTCGATATATCCATACGTTAGAATCGCAGTTGCACTGTTGGATTTCATTGCGGTTATTGCAGTAAAAAAATTAGAGTTGGTGATCGCGGTTGTTGGTGTATTATTAAAATTAGCACTCGTCGAAGTTGAAGGGTAGCCATTGTTCAACATCGCGGTTGCACTCAAGAACATGTCGGTATAATTTGTAACGTTGATAGTGTTCCAATATTCTAAATATTGATTAAACACTGGCGCGGACCGAAACATACCAGACATATTGGTCACTTTACTGGTGTCCCAGTTTCCAATAGGTTGATTGAATACGTCAGCATTACGGAACATATTCAGCATAGTCGTCACATTATGGGTATTCCATGCAACATATGTGTTATTATTTACAATTACAGACTTTGTCGTGACGGGTATATTGAATGCCCGGCATTCAAAGAACATATACCCCATGGTAGTAACATTGGACGTATTCCAATTCCCAATTGTATATGTAATACCACCATTATTAAAGACATTTGCGTTCCAGAACATGTGATCCATAATCGTCACTTTACTTGTGTCCCACGCCGTATATGTGGTTCCACTAGAATTTGTAGCTAATTTGGTACCGATGTCCTGATTAAATGCATTCGCATTATAGAACATGCCATACATATCGGTGACATTACTCGTGTTCCAATTACTAATATCTTCATTAAACAGTGTCCTATCCTGAAATGCGAACCTCATAGTTGTAACCTGAGATGTATCCCATGTTATTATATTTCCATACATTACAGTTGCTGCAACGGAATCGGTGAACCATGCGGACAATGCAGTAAAAAAATTAGCGTCAGTTATCCTGTTAAAATTAGCACTCGTCGGGGTCGAAGGGTATCCATTGTTCAACATTGAGGTAGCACCATAGAACATATTATTCATATCTGTCACTGTGGTCGTGTCCCAATAACTAATTTCTTGATTAAAAACTGGCGCATTATAGAACATACTTTTCATATCTGTCACATTACTGGTGTTCCAATCACCGATTGGTTGATTAAAAACATACGCATTAAAGAACATGTACTGCAGATCTGTCACATTACTGGTGTTCCAATCACCGATTGGTTGATTAAAAACATATGCACTATAAAACATATAATTCATATCTGTCACAATGCTGGTGTTCCAATCCCCGATTGGTTGATTAAAAACATCCGTACCATAGAACATATTATTCATATTAGTAACACTGCTCGTATCCCATTGACCAATGGGTTGGTTAAATTTTTGTGAATAACTGAACATACCTTTCATATCTGTCACGTTACTGGTGTTCCATTGATCCATACATGTATTTATATTTTGGTTGAACTCATATGCACGAGAAAACATATACTTCATATCTGTCACATTGCTCGTGTTCCATCGACCGAGTGGTTGATTAAAAACCTCCGCACGATCGAATAAATGTGACATATCTGTCACATTACTCGTGTTCCAATTGCCTATATATTTATTGAACGCGTAAGCATTATTAAACATATTCGCCATATTCGTCACATTACTCGTGTTCCAATTGCCTATATATTGATTGAATAACTGCGCATTATTAAACATATTCGACATATTCGTCACATTACTCGTGTCCAAATTGCTGATCGGTTGAATGAAATTACTCGTATTACCAAACATGCCTGACATATTCGTCACATTGCCAGTATACCAGCTCTCGATATCTCCAATATATAGAGTATTATTAGCATTGAGAGCTATTGTCGCATTATTAAACATATTCGACATATTCGTCACATTACTTGTATTCCAAATACCAATATCGTCGGTTAAGTTGCTAATACCCATGAATAATCCTTCCATACTTGTCACAGGGGTTGTATCCCAGGTTGAGATTGAACCAAACCATCCGTCAACTATTGTTTTTTGGGTTGTAGTCCCATACCAATTGACTACCGCGTATTTTAATGATTTATTAGTAAAAACCATAGGATTTGGTACAACCCATGGTTCGGTGGTGGCATTTATTTTATCTGTAAAAAATGTTTGTTCAGCAGTAGGTCCAGCCAGGTATGATAGTGCACCTCCTAGATTTAACAACGTCAATGACTTATTAAAATTCGTATTGGTAGGGGTATCGGGGTATCCAGATGAAATCGCACCAGTGAACATATAAGTGTAGGTGGTCACCCTGAACGTCAACCATGTACTGAGATCTCCATCGAATACATCATTATAGACGAACATATAACTCATATTAGTGACTGCAGACACATCCCATAAGCTGATATCTCCATTGAATGGAGTATCACGGAACATATAACTCATATTAGTGACTGCAGACACATCCCATAAGCTGATATCTCCATTGAACAAACTATAATTGAACATAAAACTCATATCAATGACTGCAGACACATCCCATAAGCTGATAACTCCAGTGAACAAACCATAAGTGAACATATTATTCATATCGGTCACGCTTGATACATCCCATGAACTGATATCTCCATTGAACGAACTAAGGGTGAACATATTATTCATATCGGTCACGCTTGATACATCCCATGAACTGATATCTCCATTGAATTTAGTACGCCCAGAAGAAAAATTACTACGGAACATGTGCTGCATATTAGTGACTGCAGACACATCCCATAAGCTGATATCTTGATTGAAGGTTGTTGCTAGATCGAACATGTGCTGCATATTAGTGACTGCAGACACATCCCATAAGCTGATATCTCCATTGAATATATGATTAGTAGCGAACATGTTACTCATATCAGTGACTGATGATACATCCCACTCCTTAATGCCGTCCAATGAGAGGGGCATGGTTTGCGTAATTGTAGTATAATTATCCCATCCTGTTTGGATTGTAATTAGTTGTGTATATGTTACATTATTAAATTTGAACAAATCCACCATATCGGTAACTTCAGATACATCCCAAACCGATATATCTCCATATATGATTGTGGCATCAGGAGGTGATATAACCCACGCAGCAACTGCCTCTTTTATTGTGATATTTGTTAATGCTACCATTTATGGTATATATATATACCATACATCATTTTTATGTGCCGATATTTACGTAGTTACCGTTATTCTAAATACTCTTTTTTTTTACAATTTTGAATAAATTATTTATTCCAAATGGTAATCTCCGAAATTCACTTTTGTAAATTTGTTTTTCAACTATCAGAAAAAGGACATTTATAAAATGTCCATTTTTGGAAAGTAGAGCCATAAGTTTTTTCAAAAACATGCAA
>Ga0307998_1001926_pt1 | contig 10900 bp, 3 predicted proteins | sample Davwhametageno37_FD_203147 | JGI IMG/M metagenome (GOLD analysis project Ga0307998, IMG submission 203147) | Marine microbial communities from Davis Island wharf, Antarctic Ocean - #37 | ecosystem: Environmental > Aquatic > Marine > Unclassified | place: Antarctic Ocean: Davis Island wharf...
CGTGAATGTTCCGGTAATATCAGTGGCTCCAGTCGTGGACAATGTATACATAATCGTTCCCGTCCCGATAAATCCAGTGACGGACAATTCACTCATTTCTGTTCCGGCAGGAAGAACGAAACTTACCTGATCAGTATCAGTTGCATTAATGCTGTTTTCTATGGTTAATGTGTTTGTAGCGAATGTGAGAGGGGGGGATCCAGCTACACCTGCAAATATAGATACCATTTCATTAGTGTACCCTCCGCTTATTATGTTATGTCCACTGATTGCGACCGTATACCCTAGCCTACTATTTATAATAGTATTTTGTTTGAGCATATTAAGTTCGCTCCAATTACCAACTACATCTCGTCCAAACACATACACTGCACCAGATGGTAAAGTATTATCAGCTGGATCACTAGCACTATTACTAGCTTCTTTATACGCGCCAACCGCTGCATAATTTCCACTGATTGCGACACTCCAACCAAAAAAATCACCAATGTCAGCATTACCTGCTATCATGAATGATTTTTGAGTCCAACTACCAGTTCCGTCTCGTTCAAATATATACACTGAACCGGTACCCGATTCGGTAGTACCCGATACATCAATCGAAGTATAAGCTCCAATAATCGCATAATTTCCATCAATTGCCACCGCACGACCAAATTTGTAATGTTGACCGATTTCACCAGTATCACCCGCTTTGAGGTATGCTTGTTGAGCCCAATTACCTGCTCCATCTCGTTCAAATATATACACTGCACCCGAATTCTCATTATTATTATCAGGAATAGTAATACTACTACTATCTTCCAACTGAGCTCCAACCGCTGCATAGTTTCCACTGATTGTGACGTTAGTACCGAACATGTCACCAATATCAATATTACCCGATTTGAGGTATGCTGTCTGAGTCCAACTACCCGCTCCGTCTCGTTCAAAAATATACGCTGCACCAGACGTTGCCGCATCATTATTAGCAGTATTAGTAATGCTATTACTATCTTCGTTATATGCTCCAGTAATCGCATAATTTCCACTGATTGCGACCGTATTACCTACATAGTCACCATCACCAGGAACATCCGCTTTGAGCATCGTAGTTTCATTGCGGATTGACGAAATACTCCCAACATTTGGTGTTCCCCAATCTCCATTTGTATCACGTTCAATTATATACATTGCACCCGATAACGGTTGGGTAGTACCTTCCCTATACGCTCCAACCGCTGCATAATTTCCACTGATTGCTACAGAATAGCCGAAATAAACGTCGGCATTATTCTGGCTTGGCTTGATGTATGCTTTTTGAGTCCAGGTCCCCGCTCCGTCTTTTTCATAAATATACGCTGCACCACTTTTCAGACTACTACCTCCATTCAAATCATTGTTATCCAAATAAGCTCCGACTATCGCATAATTTTCACTGATTGATACAGAATAACCGTAATTGGCGGCAGCACCAGAGTTGATAATATCTACTGCGATTGATGACCCCCATGGGGCACCATAATCCACCGACTTAGTACCGACAATCGTATAGGTAATCGCAGCGTCGGCGGTCAATGACAAAACATATGTGGTATCAACCGTTGCAACCAATACATTTCCTGACAATAGATTGGTTCCGGATGCCGTGACTGTTCCGGTAATATCAGTGGCTCCAGTCGCGGACAATGTATATGTAATCGTTCCCGTACCAATAAAATTAGTGACGGTCAATTCACTCATTTCTGTTCCGGCAGGAAGAACGAAATATACTGGATAGATAGTTGAATTATCAACGGTTAAACTATTTGTGGAGAAGACAACTTCGGGAATAAGTCCTGCTTCCACCAATTCGGTGATACTAGCCCCTGCTGTTAATAATTGCGTGACACTAAATCCTGCTGCCACCAATTGTGTGACACTAAATCCTGCTGCCACTAATTGCGATACAGTTGCACCTGCATGTAATAATGTTCCGGCTGAAGGAGAACCGATTAACCCTATTAAACTATCTCCATTACCGATTTTATATAAATACTCAACAAAGTTTGCATCAGTTTCATGTTGATATAACTTAAAATCATCCATAGTACCATTAAGTCCGTTATCACCCTGACTTACACTAACCCCCCAAAACATACCACCTATCCATATAGTTTGATTAACATTATTGGACACATTCATTATTGTTGATGTGATTAACACATTATCTATATAAACTGAACCGGTTGCTGCAGATCCACTTGATGTAATAACGTAATGATGGAAATTGCCATCCCATGTGTTTGGCTTTGTATTTGCAATATGGGATCCTTTGGAGAAAGTATAAAATGTGGTGGAATTGGTTTCCCATATGTCAGTTGATATACCGATTGATGCACCGGAGTCGGCTGTATTTCCAACCTTTGATGTATATATTGCATTATTAGCACTAGACACTGTACCGTCATTATTATTTCTTACCCAAAAGCTCATGGTAAATCCATTAGTACCCGTATTAAACGTAACTTTCGGTACATTTGCACCGAGTAGAGTTATATCAGGACAGACAACTGCACTTATCCCGCTCATTTTATTTATAGAATCAAACGTGATTGTTCCATTCTCTTCTGAATCATACAAAGCACCACCACTACCATAGTTTGACACATTTCCATCAAACTTATAATGTATTAACGGATAATTAGACATACTAATTATTTATATAATATATATAAATAATATAATATTGGAAAATGATCGATTAACTGATTGGTAGGTTATTACTGCCCTTACACCATTGGTAATTTAAAACGCCGTTTTATCAGTCATCACTACACATATTTCTATAAAAATTGATTCTAAATATACATTAAATACTACAATTTCAAATTTGTTCCGGATTAAATTTCCAACGGTATAATTGATTTATCGGTATAGTTGCCCTCATTGCATTTTCCCCCTGTCTAAACCTACCTAGTGAACCATGTTCTCTAATTCGGTAAGTTCCTGCTTCAATCGTTTAATTTCATTGATGAGTATCGCAATTAACCCGGTATATTTGACCTGTTGCCATTCATCCCCGTCTTTCTCACCCACCACTAAATCGGGGTAATATTCCTGCAGTTCGTGTGCAATAAGACCATAGTGTGGTTTATTGACAACAGTTTGTAAATATTTCACTGGACGAAGGTTGTCTATTGTAACTGTTTCGTCTAATTGTGATACATCCGTTTTAATACGATAGTCGGATGATAGTGAAAATGTTCCGGCGGTTAATGTATTGTTGACGATAAGAGATGTGAATGTAGAGGGGGCGAACCTATCAAAACTAGCATGATAGAGGATTCTTGAAGTACTATATGCATATAAATGTCCATTATCTGATATACACATGGAGTATAACAATAAATTCGTAAATAATCTCGGTGAGATAGTAGTAAAATTCTCACCAAAATCATTACTATAATATACAGGTTGAGCTGCCTTAAATGAAGGTCTTATTGTAGCTTCGACCTGACCCATTAAAACATATTTACCAGACGGTGACATAATTGAGTTTAAAGCACCATAAATAGATGCAGTCGTATTAATCGTTGAAATATCTACCGCAACTGGAGTGGTATTTATATTTGTAACTTTCTTTATATTTCCACTAGTATTACTCGTACAAAAAATTGTATCTCCGCTCCCATCTGGCATACTTGCCGGGGTACTACAACGTCCTGCATAACCGCTAGTGCCCACTGCCGCAAAACTACCGAGAGATGACCCTGCTAAATCATATATTGTATAATAACTCACCTGACCTGTTCCAATTACAATACGATTATTAACAACCCTCATTGTATTCATAAACTGTCCTTCATTTATATTTAACCCGCTCCAAGATGTCATTTTATCGGTAGAAATATGAACCCCGATAGCTAACGCAACTGCAATAACACTTGCATCATGATTTATTCCAATAGATGTGATACGATTTGTTCCAGTCGTATTTAACATAGTATTTGTGTAACGCGAATCCCATGTTACCCCATAATCAGAACTTAACCCGATAACCGTATCTGTCCATGCGATTGCATTTCCAATACCTGTTACTGCACAAACCATATATTTCGCATCATATGACATAGCAAATGAACAATGGTTTTCGTATAATGGGGTGCCGTTAGTCGGGTGTGGTACATGAGTATGACTATATGTGGCTCCATAATCATTCGTTATAAAGAGACCATTTGCGCCAGAAATACCAGTACCAGTATTACTGTTGTTCCAACCGCCGAATGAGATAGCCGCATATTGTCCATTCGACGAACACCATATCTGTTCCCCTTTATCTCCCGGAGCCTTTTTTAATGTAGAAGGTAAAGTGAATGAATCTAGAACAACCTCTCTGTCATAATCGGCTTTAATCGCATAAATACCCGTCCCCCCCGTTGTCTGCGTCGTTCCATCGCCAAATTCAATATTTCCATCAACTTTCGCCTTCGATATTTCCACACTCGCATTCATAGATACATCTGCCGTGGTGGAAAACCCTTTCTCAAATACGAAAGAGGGTTGTGTATAATCTGGAATGGATTTCACTGGTGTTACGTCGAATGCAGCTAGTGGTATGGAACTCGCAGTAAAATTACAACCGATAATGTTACCATTCAGGGAAACATCGCCGTTTACGGTAACATTCCCATTCAGGGAAAGGTCACCGCCGACGAAAATACGATGATTGAAACTTAGGTCAGCGACTAAGGTAGGACTCTTTATCATAACATTACCACTGGTTTGCAGATTCCCGCGTATATGAAGGTCGGCATTTTCACGTAGCACCAGGGAACCGCTTATATCAATGAAATCGTTAACATAGGATTGGACAAAATGATTTGCATCTGTGTCCAAATTCCAATCGGGTACAACCCCTGCTGCTAATAATTGTGTGACTGTAACACCTCCTGCTAATAATTGTGTGGCCGTTATACCGGCTGTTATAAGTTGAGATAACGTTGTACCGGCACTAATAAGTTGAGCAACACTTGCACCGGCGGTTATTAAATCGGCGACACTATATCCATTTGCTAATAATCCCGACACACCACTATAGCCTATTGCAACTATATCGATAACCGAGAAATTGGCTGCTAATAATTGAGTAATTTCACTACTTGTTAATGGGACGGTTATATCATACTCCAGGCTACTACCATACCATAACTGGACCTCATATACAAATGATGCTACCCCATCAATCCGAACATATACCTGATTAAATTCTGTATCACCATCTTCCGTAGTTTTGTCGATATTAGTCAATCCATCCGTAATGTCAGTACGTGAAGCAGTATAACCATTTATATCACTGGGTGGTTTGTTTATTGATGGATAATTATCAAACCCTGACGTATTGTTATCATATCCAGGCAATTTCATATTGTAATCACGTGTTATATATCGATCATTATTATATATGGAATAGGATACAACTGGAGTACCATTTAGTTGTAAATTTATATATATCGTTTCGGCACCATTACCATTACGAAGGGCAAATGCGCACAATGAACATGCATTATTCAACTTATAATTTGTTGGTAATGTTCGGGTAATCGAATGTTCCCCCAACTGTGGACCATAAAAATGATTAGTACCTGAAATAACATTATCAAAAGCACCCGGACCTTGAGGGAGTCCACCACCATATGTATAAACCCCCGGTACATTTGCATCCGATGGGAGATCACCCTCATAAGGTTGTCCTGGGCCGGTTGCTAATATATTACTTACTCCACCTAATGTAATACTTCTTATATTGGACATACTAATTATTTATATACCATATATAAATAATATAATATTGGAAAACGATCGATTATGTTCAATGATTCAATACCGCCAATCTCTGTTTTAAATCCTGTATCTCTTTGACTAAAACTCCAATAAGCCCATTATAATTGACCCGTTGGTATTCGGTCCCGTCCTTTTCACCATTGACTAATTCCGGGTATACTTCTTGCAATTCATGTGCAATCAGTCCATATTCGTGACTCCCAGATAATGTATTATTATATTGAATGGGTACCAATGCATCCACTATATCCGTTTCGGTTAATTCGGTAACATTATGTTTAATACGATAATCTGAGGTGGTTACTACTGCCGTCGCACTGGCGGCGCCTTCACATATTACCGAATCAAATGTAGAATCTTTGAATATTACATTCGCTCCAGCAAATGTGCCGCTTAATACGTTGTCATTGTATGTAGACATCTTAGTTCCGTCACTAAATTCGATTTGGCTCGCTGGAAGAACAGATGTAACAATATCTACAGTCGGTCCATTAAATGAAACATCGCCGGTAAACTGTACCTTTCCAGTGACGGCAATGACATTACTACCAAAATCAACTGCACTCGATGGTATACTACCATTGGCAAAATTTCCACTGAATTGTCCATTTACGGATAAATCTCCACCAACATAGAGATTTCCATTGGCGGAAATGTCATCTCCGGCAAACAGATTCGAATTCAGGGTCAGTTCATTAGTGAATGATGTTGTATTGGGTGCGTTAATAATATTCCCATTAATTGATACATCTCCATTCGCAAATAATGTGTTATCATTATGAATGATTAATGAACCGCTCAAATCGACGAAGCTTTTTACATAAGTTTGGTCAAAACGATTTGCAGTGGAATCAAAATTCCAATCCGGTACAATACCTAATGCTAATACATCATTAATGGTTACACCCAACTCACCCATTTTCATACCATTTGCCATATACTGAGCAACTGTTGGGTCGGGTTGACCATAGGTAATGAAAGGCAGGGTGTTCGCTGCCGCGGTAATCTCTGTGATAGTTGTGTCAAAAATGGTCGTATCTGTGCATGTAATAGACATAGAAATATCAGTAGAAAGACCATCAAATGTAATGAGAGCATTGGATGCATCGTATAACAATGTGTAATTAACGAGGTCAGTTTCGATGGTGCTGACGAAATCGTTGATGAAGTAGTTGTTGGTAGGTAAAACCGATGATTTGGACACGGATGAGATTATTGGTAGTTGGTATATTCGCGCGGTACCTTGATTATTATTGTGAGTGGGTGCTCCAATCCCAACAATGCTGCCATCACTACTTAATGATATGGTTGTACCAGATCGTTCGTTTACCTCAAATCCATCAATATCTGCTCCAATTGTTGACCACGAACCACCAGTTAGTCCTGGTGTTGAATATTGATATATACGCGTGGTACCTTTTTTACTATCGTGAATGTTAGATCCAATCGCAACAATACTTCCATCGCTGCTTAATGATACGGAATACCCAGATTGATCGCCTGCAATACCATCAATATCTGCTCCAAGAATAGCCCAAGTACCACCGGTTATTCCCGGTGTTGAATATTTATATATTCGTGTGGTACCTATGTTGGAACCGTAGTATGGTGCTCCAGCTGCAACAATGCTGCCATCACTACTTAATGATACGGACCACCCAGAGTAATTGCCTGCAAGACCATCAATATCTGCTCCAAGAATAGCCCAAGTACCACCGGTTATTCCCGGTGTTGAATATTTATATATTCGCGTGGTACCTTTCTGGCTATCATGCAATGGTGCTCCACATGCAACAATGCTGCCATCGCTGCTTAATGATACCGAAAAACCAGATTGATCGCCGGCAAGACCATCAATATCTACTCCAAGAATAGCCCATGAACCACCAGTTAGCCCCGGTGTTGAATATTTATATATACGAGTGGTACCTTTCTGGCCTTCGTGCATTGATGCTCCAATCGCAACAATGCTGCCATCACTGCTTAATGATATGGTTGTACCAGATCGTTCGTTTACCTCAAATCCATCAATATCTGCTCCAAGAATAGCCCAGGAACCACCCGTTTGTCCAGGTGTTGAATATTTATATATACGTGTGGTACCTTTCTCGCCATCGTGATAGTTTGCCCCAACTGCAACAATGCTGCCGTCACTGCTTAATGCTACGGACTGACCAGATCGTTCACCTGCATCAACTCCATCAATATCTGCTCCAAGAATAGCCCATGAACCACCAGTTGAATATTTATATATACGTGTGTTACCTTTACTGCCATCGTGTGCGTATGCTCCAATTGCAACAATGCTGCCATCACTACTGAATGATACGGACGCCCCCCCCCGGTCACCTGTATTAACTCCATCAATATCTGCTCCAATCTGGCCAAATACGTTCGTTACCGAATAACTCGTCGCAATAGTCATCTCCGCCTCCAAATTCACATTGCGGAAATTCACCTGTCCTCCTGCACCAACCGAGAAATCACTGACCGGTATTGCAAATATGTATTTAGGCATGCCAGTCAGCGTCACATCATTCGCGAATTGCAAATATAGACGATAATCCGGTGTACTATCGGTGGTCGTTGCATCACCACCGGCGGTTACACTGTAACTTAAATCTGTCGTCAGTTTAGCTGCAAATGAAGTTGGTGTATAAACCGCATCAGTAGCAAATATAGATGAACTGGTTCCGTCACTAATGGTAAACGCGTCGTGGATTTTAACATGGGTTAATGCGATATCTATATCGAGTTGAGACAGACCTCCTGCTAATAATTGTGTGACAGTAGCACCACCATCTACTAATTGTGTGATAGTAACTCCTGATGCTAATAATTGTGTGACAGTAGCACCTCCCGTTATTAAATCAGCTACACTTACACCTCCTGTTATTAAATCCGCTACGCTGACACCTCCTGCTAATAATTGTGTGACAGTAGCACCTCCTGTTATTAAATCAGCTACACTGACACCTCCTGCTAATAAATCGGCTACACTGATACCTCCTGCTACCAATTCTTGAATAGTATACCCGGCATTTATTATGTCATTATTTGAATAACCCATATTAATTAACTCTGTAACTGATTTACCAATAGCATATTGTTCGATTGCTGATAATGGTGCAATATATGTAAAATAACCATCATTCATATAGTGACGATTATAATCGATCTCAGGTGCTGTATTACTACCACCGATTGCTCGTTTACCATCATTCGTTATATATAACAGATTTAACGCACCATTAAAAGAAAGATCATGTGTTGTCCAATTCTCTCCAGAATCATTTGATAAATAAAATGTACCATTCCCATTAGTTGGGGTTCTTGGACCAGCAATGACATGATTCGCATCAGCAGACATTGCTATTGCATTTACATCTATATCTCCAGTTTTTTTTGTCCAATTTGAACCACTATCACCAGACCGCCAAATGCCACCGGTTGAATTTACATATCTTGCACAAAATACTACCGTATTGGATATATCTACCACAATTCCACCACCCAACCCTGAGTTTACTGGGAAAGTAGTACCATCAGTAGTATTGGATGTTGTAGGAGTAATTACAGAAGCACTAGAGATACTGTTTCTTTTACCAAGATACCCATTAGTAATATAATATATGTCATTTTTGTCACCACCAACATCTATCATGTATTCCAACCCCTGAGAATTAGTAACATCTCGTGTAGTTATTAAACCACTACCACCACTACTACCATTAGTTAGGAGACTAGTCCAGCGTATAGCCGTACCATCAGTTAATACTACATTAGGGGTGCCACCCTGTGTATATTTTCCCATATATCCTGCATTACGTGGCCAAGGTGCATAATGTTCTTGCATGATTGATTTCCATTTTTCATCTACAGTACCAGTGATACTACCATAATTAGTAGAATACCAGGTGTATAGACCACCGTTCGATGTATGTGAAAAAGTTTGATATTTACCATCATCGCTTATAGCACACCAATCAAATGCGACCTTTTGATAATGACCAATATAATCTGAATAGTCTAAATCACCATTGTTACCATTTGATAATAAATTCTCAAGGAGTGTCCATGATGTACCGTAATCATTACTCTTGTATACGCGACAAATTAAACCATCGTTAGTACCACTTGCCTTTAGTACACCGTTAATATTTATGCCGGATGTAGTAATCGCTAACATATATTGTCCGGTATTACGGCTTTGAGCCATTGAAAGAACATGTTTATAAGTCGGGTCAACTTCAGTAATAGCCCATGTACTCATTATTTATATATGATATATAAACAATATAATATTAAAATTGTCGTTTATTTAACGCCACCAATCAATCCATTATAGTTAACCAATTACATTCAACACTACCCAATTCACAACCCGATCTCGTATAAATCGTTACACACCGCTTTTACCCGATAATGCAGATCCGTAATTCGACGGACGTGCTTTTGGTCTACATAATCGAGGATCGCATAATTATTCTTAAATTCAGTCCGCAAAACTGCGTCTAAATCGCAACCAATTAATGTGCGCAAATAAGTGTCATGTAGAAAAATATGAATATGATCGTGCAAATATTCGTTCCATTGCAACACATAATCTATCCATGTATCGTCGCCCATCGGCGGTGGGCTGGTTTGATTCGTATATTTGTGTTGGTTGGTTTGAATAAACCCCGTCACTGAATCTGCATTTTCGTCCACCCGATAATGGTAGAGAGTTTGCGGCAATGTCGCATACAACCCGGTAGATGATTTTCTCCGCAAATACTCTGCAAAAAGGACGTCGCAACATCGGTCGTCTAATATCCCCGGTACGGGCTCGACCACGTCGAAGAACCGTCCCAATATTCCAATATGCACACAATAACACCAATATTCGTGTCTTTGCGAGCGATGTGTGATATTGGACACATTTTCATAAAGTCCGGCTAAATGATTCGTTGGTTGGCTCGACTCATTACTGTTGTCAACTGCGGTTTGGGCTGCGCGAATGGTTTGCACAATGCGTTCGACGCGAGTCAGGTTATACGTGTCATCGTCGTCGCAAAACATGACCCATTTGTGTTTTTTTACGATTTCGGGGTATAAC
>Ga0307998_1001932_pt1 | contig 10872 bp, 9 predicted proteins | sample Davwhametageno37_FD_203147 | JGI IMG/M metagenome (GOLD analysis project Ga0307998, IMG submission 203147) | Marine microbial communities from Davis Island wharf, Antarctic Ocean - #37 | ecosystem: Environmental > Aquatic > Marine > Unclassified | place: Antarctic Ocean: Davis Island wharf...
CTTCTGAAGAGCAAGCTTCTAAAACGGGAATACTAAGTGCAGCAAGAACTAATGGTTTACAGGCTGTTTTTAAAAATGATCTTCTGTTTTTCATGAAGCTAATTTAAAATGTTTAATTAAATTTGAGGAAAAATAAACAAATTATTTGTAATTAAATTTATCACACCATTTTATGAAATTTTTTTTCCCCTATCTTTTCTTTTTGTCTACCTCTCTGTTAATTGCACAAAATTATGGAAGTTTAAATGGACGTATAATAGATGTTCAAACCCAACAACCTCTGGTGGGTGCAACTATTCTCTTGGAAGGTACTTCATATGGTGTTGTAACTGATGAGACAGGTTATTTTGTGATAGATGAAATTCCATCAAATTCATATAATGTTTTTGTGAGCTATTTAGGTTATGAAACTCAAATACTCTCTAATGTAATTGTAAAATCAGTAGGTAATATACCGTTGTTATTTGAATTAGAAACAGCATCAGAAAGTCTGGATGAGGTTGTCATTGTGAGAAGTCCTTTTCGAACCTCGCGTGATACTCCTTTATCTACTCAAACTTTTTCTGCTGTTGAAATAGAAACCTATCCTGGAGGAAACAATGATATTACTAAGGTTGTGCAGAGCATGCCAGGAATTTCCCCTTCTATTGGTGGCTTTAGAAATGACATTATTATCCGTGGAGGAGCACCAAATGAAACCGTCTACTATTTAGATGGAATTGAAATCCCAAATATTAACCACTTTAGTACACAGGGAAGTGCTGGAGGTCCAGTTGGAATGATTAATGTTTCTTTTGTGCGTGATGTTACCCTGTCAAGTTCTGCTTTTGGTGCTGAATATGACAATCCATTATCTGGTGTTTTGGCATTTGAACAAAGGGAAGGAAATCCAAATGAGTTTGGAGGTAATTTTCGTTTTGGTGCCAGTGAAGCTGCTCTTACTCTGGAAGGGCCTTTATTCAGAAAAGATAAAGACAGTCCCGCGAAAACTACTTTTTTATTCTCTTTAAGAAGGAGTTATCTTCAATTCCTTTTTGAATTAATAGGGCTTCCTATTCGTCCAGATTATTGGGATTATCAATGGAAAATTAAACATGAAATAGATGCTTATAATACCCTCACATTCATTGGAATTGGTGCTATTGATGACTTTTCTGTTAAGGCGCCAGATGCATTTGATGAAGAGCAACAGGCTACTTTAGACCAAGTACCTATTATTGATCAACGAAGTACTACAGTCGGACTTTCATGGAAGCGAAATTACAAAAGTGGAAAAGGATTTATGATGACTGCTTTAAGCACTAACCGTCTGGAAAATGTTTTCTCTAGGTATGAAGATAACACTACTAAAACAGGAACCATTTTTCAAAATGATTCTTATGAGTGGGAAACTAAATTAAGGTACCAAACAACCCATTTTATAAATCAGTGGAAATGGGCTGCAGGATTTAATCTTCAAAAATCTAGTTATAAAAATAATACGGTATCTAATTATTTCGATAATTCTTATAACACGACACTAAATTTTGCCAAATATGGTTTATTTGTAAAAGGTTCACGAAAATTATTTAATGACAGAATGAATCTTTCGTTGGGCCTTAGAACCGATGCTGATAGTTTTTCACAAGGCTCCAATTTAGTAGATAATATTTCACCAAGAGCAGCTCTTTCCTATTCTCTTTCTGAAAATCAAAAATGGAAATTAAATGCCTCTGTTGGGCGTTATTTTAAAATACCTACCTACACAATGTTAGGTTTTCAAGATTCACGTTCCTTATTTGCAAATAAAGATGCTTCTTATATCCAAAGTGATCATTATGTTGCAGGGTTGGAGTATAATTTAACACCAATTTCAAGAGTTACAGTAGAAGGATTTTTAAAGAATTACGCTAATTACCCAATTTCACTAATTGATGGGGTATCTCTAGCAAATAAAGGAGGTGGTTTTGAAGTCTTAGGGAATGAAGAAATTTTATCTGAAGGAACCGGACAAAGTAAAGGGGTGGAATTATTATTTCAACAAAAATTATCAAACAACTTTTATGGTGTGTTTGCGTACACTTATTTTTTTAGTGAGTTTACTGGAATTGATAGGGTCACTAGGCCTTCAGTCTGGGATAGTCGTCACTTAATCTCTTTCTCAGGAGGTTACAAGTTGAAACGTAGTTGGGAAGTTAGTGCGCGTTGGAGGTATGCTGGAAAAAATCCATATGTTCCTACTAATTTAGAAGCGACCATAGAGCGATATCCTGAAATTATCCTGGATTATGATCGTTTAGGCGAAGTAACCTTAAATTCGTTTAGTCAAGCAGATATTCGTTTCGATAAAAAATGGAATTTTAAAAATTTATCATTTAACCTTTATTTTGAGGTACAAAACTTTTTAGCTCAACCCAATCCCACTCCAGAAGAATATGGACTTAATAGAGATTTAAATGGAGTGATTATACTTCCAAGAAGTTTAGTGCCCGTTTCAACAAATGGAGGAAATAATACTCCACTGCCTTCATTCGGTTTTGTTCTTTACTTTTAAGAATATTCTAGAGGTCTATCAGTCCTTCGGGTAAAGTAACGATTATGGTTTTATTAATACGATCTACTTTGACTATAAGGTCATCGTGTATAGGAATTAAGGTGGTTCCTTGCGTTCGTTTTATTTCAAATAAAGCTTGAGATCCGTTATCGTGTATAGTAAATATACTTCCTAGAATTTCATCATTTTCAATGATTGAAAAACCAATGACTTCATGATAGTAAAACTTATTCCCTTCTAAAGGCGGTAGAAGTGTTAATGGAAGATATAATTCTTTTTTAATTAGCATGTCTGCTACTGACTCTTCTTTTACTTCTTCAAAATCTATCCGCAATAAAGAAGATTTATGAAGTTGACATTTTGTAATAAAAAAAGGAACCAATCCTGTGGGTAAATCCACAAAAATCGATTCCAATGTAAGGTAGTTTTCTGGGGTATCACTGTCAATTTTGACAAGTAGCTCACCTTTAAAACTGTATTTTCCAACGATAGTACCTAAATAAAAACAATCTTCTTTATTCATCGTTGAGAAGGAAAAAAGATTATTATTTTTTTCCTTCTTTAGGTTCTTCCTTTGAAGCTTTAGGAGCAGCTTCTTCAGCTTTTACCGCTTCTTCAGTTTCAGCAAGAGCAGCTTTTTCCGCTTCAACAGGAGCAGCTTCTTCAGCTTTTACCGCTTCTTCAGTTTCAACAGGAGCAGCTTTTTCCGCTTCAACAGGAGCAGCTTCTTCAGCTTTTACCGCTTCTTCAGTCACAACAGGAGTAGCTTTTTCCGCTTCAACAGGAGCAGCTTCTTCAGCGATAGTTGCCTCTGTTTCCGCAGCAGCTGCATCTGCTAATCTTTTATCGCTTACTGCTTTTTCTGTAGCTAAACGTTTTGCCTTAGCGTCTGCTTCCTCTTTTGTTAATCCTTCTTTTTTTGCTTGAATTTTAGCATTTTTTTCTTCTAACCATGCCGCTAACTTTTTATCAGCTTCTTCTTGTGTTAGAGCTCCTTTTCGAACTCCTCCGTTAAGATGGTGTCTCAACATAATACCTTTGTAAGACATTAGAGTACGAGCAGTATCTGTTGGTTGCGCTCCTTTTTCTAACCAATTTACAGCATTGTCTTCATTGATGTCAACTGTAGCTGGATTTGTGTTTGGATTGTACGTCCCTAACTTTTCAAGATAGCGACCGTCTCTTTTTGCACGGGCATCTGCGGCTACAACCCAATAGAAAGGTTTTCCTTTTTTTCCGTGTCTTTGAAGTCTTATTTTTACTGGCATAACATATTAATTTTTGAGGATTCCCGATCCTCTGATTATTAATTCCGGGGTGCAAATATACTTTATTTTATGTTTTTTAAAACATCCAAAACAAATATTTCTTGCTTTTAACACTTGATTTCTGTGTAAAGTCAATTTGGGAGCGATTTTAAACTTGGTGAAGGAAATAAAAAAGTGTATTTTTGCGCCCTAAAATTTATTTTAAAATGAACATCATCAGAACTGATTTAGACGACTTAAACATAACCGTGACGATTTCATTAGAGCGTAAAGATTTTGAAGAAAAAGTAACCGCAGTTTTAGTTGATTACAGAAAAACCGCAAATATTCCTGGCTTTAGAAAAGGTCATGTTCCTATGGGGATGATTAAAAAACAGTATGAACAATCTGTTACAGCTGATGAAGTTAACAAAATACTTCGCGAACAATTAGATGGTTATTTAAAACAAGAAAAGTTAAACCTTCTTGGTAATCCTCTTCCTAAAGCTTCTGAACAACCTCTTGATTGGAGTTCCGATTTATTTGATTTTGATTTTGAATTAGGACTTGCCCCTAATTTTGATGTTAAATTAGAAATTCTCAAAAAAGTTGTTAGTTACGAAATTGAGCCAGATGCCAAAATGTTAACGGAACAGTTAGATTATGTTCGAAAGCAATACGGCAAACTAGTTTCTCAAAAACATCCTGCAAAAGGCTATGAGATTAATGCTCAGTTTAGAAATGATGCCACAGAACTAGAAAATCTAATTTCTTTTACTTTTGAGGACTTGAAAGCAAAAAAATCTATTATTGCTTTAAAAATAGCTTCAACAGGTACCACACTTACTCTTCCTGCCAAAGATTTTTTTAAAGATAATGATACGGCAAAAAGATTGTTATCTATTGATGATGAAAAAATAGAATTACTTGAAGGCGAACAATTTATTATAGAAATTAAAGAAATTAATGAGCGAATTCCTGCAGAACTAAATAAAGATCTTTTTGATAAATTATATACACCAGGAACAGTAACCTCTGAAAAAGAGCTTAAAGAAAAAATTAAAGAAGGACTTCAGAAGCAATTTGAGCCTCAGGCTGACCAGAAATTATTAAATGATATTACGGAGTATTTAGTTGAAAAGACGAAATTTAAACTGCCTTCAGACTTTCTAAAAAGATGGATGCAAACTTCAGGTAAAGAACCTTTGAGTCCTGAAGCAGCTATCGAAGAGTTTAATAAATCAGAAAAAGGGATACGATATCAATTAATTGAAGGAAAAATTATCGAAAAAAATAAACTCGACATTACTTTTGATGAGTTAAAGGAGTTTGCAGCAACATTGGTTAAAAACCAAATGATGCAATATGGACAGCAACCTGATGCTGAACAAATTGATGGAATTGTTTCCAACATCCTTAAAAATCAAGACGAAACCCGAAAAATTTCAGAACAGTTAATGAGTAACAAAATACTTATATTCTTCAAGGAAAATGCTCCTCTAAAACATAAAAAAATTGGCTATGATTCCTTTGTAAAAGAAGCGTATGGAAAAGCTTAATATTTTCATTATTTTTAATAAAAATAAAAAACATGAATTACGGAAAAGAATTTAAAAAATATGCAACGAAACATCATGGTATTAATTCAATGTATTATGATAAAATAGTAAGTAGTATGACTCCATATATTATTGAAGAACGTCAAATGAATGTTGCTCAAATGGATGTTTTTTCTCGTTTGATGATGGATCGTATCATGTTTTTAGGAACTGGCATTGATGATAATGTTGCAAATATTATTCAAGCACAATTATTGTTTTTACAAAGTACGGATGCCAATCGTGATATTCAAATGTATATAAACTCACCAGGAGGAAGTGTTTATGCTGGTTTGGGTATTTATGATACTATGCAATTTATAAGTCCCAATGTAGCCACTATTTGTACTGGAATTGCGGCTTCTATGGGAGCTGTACTTTTGTGTGCAGGACACGAGGGAAAACGTTCTGCATTGCCTCATGCTCGTGTCATGATCCATCAGCCCCTAGGTGGTGCACAAGGACAAGCATCTGACATTGAAATTACTACACGTGAAATTTTAAAGTTAAAAGATGAATTATATCAAATCATTTCTAAGCATTCTGGCCAAAATATGAAAAAAGTAACCCATGACAGTGATCGTGATTACTGGATGAAAGCTGAAGAAGCAAAAGTATATGGAATGGTCGATGAAGTTCTACAATCCAGCCCAAAATAACACCCAATTACCATGAGTAAGTCTGATTTAAATTGTTCTTTTTGTGGGAGGCCCAAACCTGAGACTCAACTTCTTATTGCAGGTTTAGATGCACATATTTGTGATCGTTGTATAGTACAAGCACATGGTATTGTGCAAGAAGAAGATGTATCCTCTGAGACTAAAGAAGCTAATATAGAACTTAAGCCACCTAAAGAAATTAAATCTTTTTTAGACACTTATGTTATAGGGCAAGAATCTTCTAAAAAAGTGCTTTCTGTAGCTGTATACAATCACTACAAAAGACTCCTCCAAAATTCATTTAAGGAAGATAACGAGATAGAAATTCAAAAAAGTAATGTGATAATAGTAGGGCCTACTGGGACTGGAAAAACGCTTTTGGCTCAAACCATTGCTCGATTACTAAATGTGCCTTTGGCAATTGTTGATGCTACCGTTCTAACTGAAGCTGGTTATGTAGGAGAAGATGTAGAAAGCATTCTCTCACGACTTCTTCAGGCGGCGGATTACGATGTTGACCGTGCACAAAAAGGAATTGTTTTTATAGATGAAATAGATAAAATTGCACGAAAAGGTGATAATCCATCAATAACTAGAGATGTTTCAGGTGAAGGAGTACAACAGGCTTTATTAAAGCTTTTGGAAGGTACTGTTGTTAATGTTCCACCAAAAGGAGGAAGAAAACATCCTGATCAGAAATTTACAGAAGTAGATACATCAAACATATTATTTATTGCTGGAGGTGCTTTTGATGGAATAGAAAAACACATTAGCAAGCGACTTAACCTTCAAGCCATTGGTTACAAAACAGTTGTGGCACAACGTAACGTTAATAAAGAAAATATGTTACAATATATTACCCCACGTGACATTCGTTCTTTTGGGTTAATTCCTGAAATTATAGGAAGGCTTCCTGTACTTACTTACATGAATCCCTTGGATAAAAAAACCTTGCGTGAAATTTTAACAAGTCCAAAAAACGCCCTGGTTAAGCAATATGAACATCTTTTTAAAATGGATAATATTGATTTACAATTTACTGCGGGTGCTTTAGATTTTATTGTTAAAAAAGCTTTAGAATATAAATTAGGAGCTAGAGGACTTAGGTCTTTGTGTGAGGCAATTTTAAATGACGCAATGTTTGAGTTGCCTCAATCTGATGTAAAGTCATTGAAAGTTTCCAAGCAATATGCAGAGGCTAAATTATCGGTAATTGAATTGCCTGAGCTTAAGATAGTTTCTTAGCTATTCATTTTTAGTAGCTCATCAAGAAAATTTCTAGAATTAGATAAACGCGGTACTTTGTGTTGACCGCCTAATTTTTTATTTTTTGAAAGCCATTTGTAAAAAAGACCCTTTCTAGCAATGTTTATCTTAGGTTTATGAAGAGTCATATTTTTGTACCGTTTTGCTTCGTAGTCAGAATTTTCGTCTTGTAGGGCTTGATCAAGAAGTTCTGTAAATGTTGAAATACTTTCAGGTATTTTTTCGAATTCTATAATCCATTCATGGGCTCCTTGTCTTTCTTCTTTCATGAAAATTGGGGCTACAGTATAGTCAGAAACCAAACTTTTAGTTTTTGCACAGATCTTTGCCAATGCCTTTTCAGTATTATCTATAATAAGCTCTTCACCAAATACATTAATGTGATGTTTTGTCCGACCGGTAACTTGAAATCTGTAAGGTGTTAAACAAGTAAATTGAACGGTGTCTCCAATTTGATAGCGCCATAATCCAGCGTTTGTTGTTATTATAACCGCATAATTTACATTTAATACTACTTTAGAAAGCGGAATGACTTCTGATAATTTATCTGAATTATCAAACGGAATAAACTCATAAAAAATACCATAATCTAACATGAGTAATAATTCGTTTGAATCATTTTTATCTTGAATTCCAAAAAAACCTTCTGAGGCATTATAGATTTCATAAAACTGAAAGTCTTTGTGTGGAAATAAATTTTCATACAGTTCTCGGTAAGGAATAAAACTTACGCCTCCATGGAAATAAACTTCTGCATTTGGCCATACTTCTTTAATATTTTTTTTACCTGTTGCTTTTAATATATTTTGAAGTAATACTAACATCCATGAAGGAACACCCGCTAGGCTGGTTACATTTTCTGGAATTGTTTCTTTTACTATGGCCTTCATTTTAGTTTCCCATTCAGCAATTAACGAGGTTTTGTTATTAGGCGTACTGCTTAACTCAGCCCATAGTGGAAGGTTTTGAATTATAATGGCAGAAAGATCACCAAAAGAACTATTGTGATCATTATAAAGCTCACTACTCCCTCCTAAGCGCAAAGACTTTCCTGTCAATAGTTGAGAATTTTCATTGTTAATGAAATAGAGTGCAAGCATATCTTTCCCAGCCTTATAATGACAGTCTTCTAGAGCTTCAATACTAACCGGAATAAATTTACTTTTTGAATTAGTAGTGCCGCTAGATTTTGCAAACCATTTAATGGGTGTTGGCCAAAAAATATTTTGTCTGCCTTTCCGACACTTTTCAATTTGATCCTCTATTGACGTATAATCACTTAAAGGGACTTTTGCCTTAAAGGTGTCGTAATTTTTGATAGTATCAAATCCATAAAGCATTCCTGTTTCTGTGGATTTGGCCTTATTTATTAATTGGAATAATAATTCCTCTTGAACTTCATTTGGATATTTTATAAAGAGTTCTATTTGATGAATTCTCTTTTTTAATATCCAAGAGGCTATTGAATTGAAAAGGGGTATTGGCATAAAAATATCCTTATCTTAGATGTGTAAAAGTAATTAATTCCAAGGGAGTAAATGTTTGAAGGTACTTTAAAAAAAATGAGAACTGAGAAGGAAGATCCAATAAACTATTTTTTGGATATGGAAGAAGGTTTTCTTCATATGAATCAATGTCTAGGGAAAACAATTCAAATCCAGCACACAGGATCACAATGTTTAAATTGTAACCAAAGTTTCCCAGTATTTAGACAAGGCTTTTGTAAATCTTGTTTTTTTGATAGCCCAGCAACTGGAGATTGGATTATGCGTCCAGAATTAAGCAAAGCACATTTAGGAGAGGCCGATCGAGATTTAGATTATGAAAAAAAAATGCAGTTGCAACCTCATATTGTTTATTTGGCCTTAAGCAGTCATTTAAAAGTGGGGGTTACACGAAAAAGTCAATTACCTACTCGTTGGATTGATCAAGGAGCACATGAAGCTATGGTTTTACTTGAGGTACCAAACCGATATTTAGCAGGAGTAGGAGAGATAGCATTAAAAGCTCATTTTTCTGATAAAACTAATTGGCGTAAAATGTTACAACACAAAGCAGAACCTATAGAATGGGAAGTTGAGAGAAACAAAGCAATTACATTACTTCCAAGTGATTTAAAACCTTATTTAGCAACAGAAGTTACAATAGAATCATTGACATTTCCGGTTTTACAGCATCCTGAAAAAGTAAATAGTTTGAATCTTACTAAAATTCCTCTATTTGAAGGAAAATTAATTGGCGTTAAGGGACAGTACTTACTTTTTGAAGATCAAACTGTTTTTAATGTTCGATCTAATGAAGGTCAGCGTGTAAAACTGATAATTTCTTAGTCAGTATGCTTATTAGATTCAGCGATTAAATTTTGTAATTCATCAAACTCTTTTTTTGTTAGGTCTCGGTATTTTCCGACCCCTATATCAAGTTTGATATTCATTATACGAACTCTTCTAAGCTTAACAACACGATAGTCAAGATATTCACACATTCGTCTAATTTGACGGTTTAGTCCTTGAGTTAGAGTAATTCTGAATTCTTTTTTATGGATTTGTTCCACTAAACATTTACGTGTTATAGTATCTAAAATGGGAATACCATTTGCCATTTCATTAATAAATTCTTCTGTTACAGGTCTGTTTACAGTTACTAAATATTCTTTTTCATGATTATTTCTGGCCCTTAGAATTTTGTTAACAATGTCACCATCATTAGTAAGTAAAATAAGGCCTTCACTGGGTTTATCTAATCGTCCAATGGGGAAAATACGCGAAGGATAATCGATATAGTCAATAATATTGTCTTTTTCTACCCTAGTATCAGTGGTACAGACAATACCCACGGGTTTGTTAAAGGCTATATATATATTGCGTTCTAGGAGATCCTCTACTAGAATATCATCTATCTCAATACGGTCTTGGGTTGTTATCTTTTGTCCCATAATAACAGCTTTTCCATTGACTTTTATGCGACCTTCTTCGATTAATTTATCAGCAGCTCTACGAGAACAATGTCCAATTTTACTAAGATATTTATTAACACGTACTCCTTCAGTTTCTTGGCTCATGACTTTTATATTTCAATTTCTTCATTAAGTTTCAAATCGAAAGTTTTCCTAAATATTCCTACAAAAAAATACAGAAAGGGAGTGTCAAATAAAGCTACTAAGATTTTAAATAAAAATCCTGAAAGAACAAGGCCCCAAAATAATTTCCAATCCAATATCCCAAAGAGACACAACAGACCAATTACAAGGAAAGTATCAATAAATTGGGAGCTAAACGTTGAAAAGTTATTCCTTAACCAAAGCATTCTCCCTTCTGTTTTATTTTTCCAAAAATGATAGACTTTAATATCAACAAATTGCGCCATTAAATAAGCTATCATTGATGCTAGAACTGCAATGGGTGAAAGCGCAAATACTTGATTAAAGAGGGTATTATTTATTGGTGAATTGTCTAACGCAGGAACATAATTAGCAACAAGTACAATTCCCATTGAAAATACCGAAGCAAAAATACCGGCAATTACTACTTGATTAGCTTTATTTTTCCCATAAATTTCAGAAATTAAAT
>Ga0307998_1001937_pt1 | contig 10863 bp, 3 predicted proteins | sample Davwhametageno37_FD_203147 | JGI IMG/M metagenome (GOLD analysis project Ga0307998, IMG submission 203147) | Marine microbial communities from Davis Island wharf, Antarctic Ocean - #37 | ecosystem: Environmental > Aquatic > Marine > Unclassified | place: Antarctic Ocean: Davis Island wharf...
TTTTCTGCTAATGGAACTATTATTAAAGCGGTAGTTTTCTCACAAGCTTCGGGCACTTTAACTACCAAACTTAAAGTTGAAGACAAAACAAATGCAGGTATTAATTCGGAAGTTGATATTACAATGGCCTTTACCGGTGGTTGGGATACATTAACTTTTGATTTTTCTACTGCGGTTTCGGCTTTAAATTTTGCTAATACTTACGATAGACTTTCTATCTTTTATGACTTTGGTAACATGGGTAATGGAAACACATATTATGTGGACAATGTTTGGTTTATTCCTGCTCCTCCGCTTATTAAAGCACAAGTTGACCTTCCTATCACTTGGGATGATTCAGCTAATGTAAATTATGCATTTATTGATTTCGGTAGTAACAGTTCTATGATTGTTGCGGATCCGTTAAACGCCAACAATACAGTTTTGATGAGCGAAAAAACAGTTGGTTCTCAAACTTGGGCAGGGACAACTTTAGGTGACCTTGCTAATCCGGTTCCTTTTGGTACAGGTAGTAGTACAATGCTTTCGGTTGTTGTATTCTCGCAGGCTTCTGGTACACTTACTACTAAACTTAAAGTGGAAGACAAAACTAATGCAGGTATTAACTCTGAAGTTGATGTTATGCATACTTTCTCAGCAGGTTGGGATACATTAACTTTTGATTTTGCTACTGCAACTTCAGCTATAAATCTTGCTAATACTTACGATAGACTTTCTATCTTCTTTGATTTTGGAAATGTAGGAAACGGTAACACGTATTATACTGATAACGTTTGGTTTGTTTCTACAACAACTCCTCCTCCTGCTAAAGCTCAAATGGTATTACCTCTTAACTGGGATGACACAGCAAATGTTGATTACACAGTTGTTGATTTTGGTGGAAATGCATCAATGATGTCTACTGACCCAATGGATTCAACGAATCTTGTTATGATGTCTGAAAAAACCGTAACAGCAGCTACTTGGGCCGGCACATCTTTTGGTAACTCACTTGCCGCACCGGTACCTTTTACTACGGCTAGTCAAACTGTAACAGCTGTAGTTTATTCACCCGATGCTGGAATTGAAGTTAGGCTTAAGGTTGAAGACAGTACTGACCCAACTATCACCGCAGAAACTAACGTTTTGACTACCAAAGCAAACGCTTGGGATACTTTAGTATTTGATTTTGCTGTTCCTTCAACTGGTACAAATGCTCTTGATGTAACTAAAACTTTCGACAAAATGTCCATCTTTTACAACTTTGGTGTTGATGGTGCTACTGCTGGTAGCAAAACCTACTATGTTGATATGGTGAAGTTTGGCGGAACCGTTGTTCTTCCACCTCCTCCTGTTAGTCATAATGTAACATTTAGAGTTAACATGAAAAATGTTACCGCTGGTTACACAACTCCAGAAGTTAATGGAACGTTCAACGGATGGTGTGGAAATTGTAATGCTTTAACTGATGCTAACAACGATAGTATTTGGGAAATTACTCTCCCACTTACCGCTGGTCTAATCGAATATAAATTCGCTGCTGATGCATGGGCTATTCAGGAAAACTTACTTCAAGGCATGCCTTGTGTTGTTACAAATGGTGGTAACACAAATAGAATATTTAACATTACAAGCGATACAATTTTACCTGTTGTTTGTTGGGAGTCTTGTTTAGATTGTGGAGCTATAGCTCCTCCAACAAAAGCAATGATGAATCTACCTATTACTTGGGATGATTCAGCTAACGTAAATTATGCTTTTACTGACTTTGGAGGTAATAGTTCAATGTTAATTTCTGATCCTTTAAATGGAAATAATACCGTTTTAATGAGTGAAAAAATGGTTGGATCTCAAACTTGGGCTGGAACCACACTTGGAGATTTAGCTACTCCTATTCCATTTGCTACAGGAAGCACCACTTTAACAGCGGTCGTTTTCTCCCAAGCTTCTGGTACTTTAATTACCAAACTAAAAGTTGAAGACAAAACAGATCCTGCAGTTAATGTCGAGGTAGACGTTATGACCACATTTACTGGAGGTTGGGATACGCTAACTTTTGATTTCTCAACGATTCCGGCTTTAAACTTTGCAAACACGTATGATAGAGTTTCTATATTTTACGATTTTGGTGGCGCAGGTAACGGTAACGTATATTATGTAAACAATGTTGAGTTTGCTCCAGGTACTGTTCAAGGACCTCCAGCAAAACCAGCAATGGAGTTGCCTATTACATGGGATGATACATCTAATGTAGATTATTCAATTGCTGACTTTGGCGGAAACTCTTCAATGCAAGCTGTTGATCCAATGAATGCAACCAACTTAGTGTTAATGTCTGAAAAAACTGCTACAGCAGCAACTTGGGCAGGTACTAGTTTTGGTAACAACTTAAATGCTGCTATTCCTTTTAGTCCAGGTAATACTATCATCAAAGCGGTTGTTTATTCACCTGATGCAGGTATTCAGGTTAGATTAAAAGCAGAGGACAAAAATGACCCTACTTTAACGATTGAAACTGATACAGTTACTACCGTTGCAAATGGTTGGGATACATTGTACTTTGATTTTTCAATGCCTTCAGCAGGTACAAACCCAATGAATTTTGCTACCAATTTCGATAAATTATCCATCTTTTACAACTTTGGTGTTGACGGTGCAACAGCAGGCAGTAAAACATACTATGTTGATTACATAGCAATGGCTTCTGCTCCTGCCCCAACTAATCATAATGTGACTTTCCAAGTTGACATGAGAGGTGCAACTGCAGCTTATACAACTCCTGAAGTAAACGGTACGTTTAACGGATGGTGTGGAAATTGTAATGCAATGACCGATGCTAATAATGATAGCATTTGGGATGTAACTATTCCTATTGTGGGCGGAACGCATGAGTTTAAGTTTGCAGCGGATAGTTGGAATACTCAAGAAGCTTTACTTCCAGGTATGTCTTGTGTTGTTACAAATGGAGGTTTTACAAACAGAGCTCTTACCTTAACAAAAGACACCGTTCTTCCTGTTGTTTGCTGGGAGTCTTGTGTTTCTTGTGGAACAACACCTCCACCTCCTGCTAAGGCACCTATCGAATTACCAATTACTTGGGATGATACAGCCAATGTAGATTACACGGTTCTTGATTTTGGTGGCAACGCTTCAATGATGGCTGCAGATCCAATGAATTCATCAAACCTTGTTATGATGTCAGAAAAAACAACTTCTGCTATGACTTGGGCTGGTACAACTTTTGGAAACGCTCTTAAAACTGCTGTTCCATTTACTGCTACAGCTACTACTATTTCTGCGTTGGTATATTCTCCAGATGCTGGAATAGAGGTTCGATTGAAAGTTGAAGACAAAACTACTGGAACTATATCGGTTGAAACTAGCGTAATGACAACCGTTGCTAATGGTTGGGATACTTTGGTGTTTGATTTCACAAACCCTTCTGCTGGAACAGCTGCTTTAGATATTACTAAAACATACGATCAAATGTCCATTTTCTACAACTTCGGTGTTGATGGTGCAACAGCAGGTAGTAAAACATACTATGTTGATCGTGTTGAATTTGGTGGCATTTCAACTCCTCCTCCTTTTCAGGATACAGTTGAAATCACAATCAACGTAAATATGAACTTAGTTACTGTTGATCCATCTGGCGTTTATCTAGCTGGTGGAACAAGCTTTGGTGTACCAGGCGATAATTTAATGGTTGATGCTAACAGTGATGGTACTTATACAATCGTTGTAAAAAGACCTAAAGGTTTTACAGGAAACTACACATTTACAAACGGTAATTGTCCAAGTTGGGCTTGTAAAGAAAACATAGCAGGTCAATCTTGTGCTGATGCATCTAGCTTTAACGATAGATTTATGCCTATGGTTATGAACGATACGGTAATCTCTACTTGCTTTGGCTTCTGTACTACTGATGGAACTTGCCCTGGTACAATTGATTCTTCTGAAGTAACATTCGTTGTTAACATGAACGAATACACTAATCCGTTTACATCGGTAGAATTGAATGGTACTTTCAACAGCTGGTGTGGTAATTGTAACCCTATGGACGACACTGACAACGACGGAATATGGGAAACTACTTTGACTTTAGCCAATGGAACTTATGAGTATAAATTTACTTACGACAACTGGGCAGGTCAAGAAACTTTAGACCCTTCTGAAGATTCTTTATGTACTGTAACCTCAGGTGGTTTCACCAACCGTTTAATTGATGTTACAGCTGATGTAACAACAACTAGTTTCTGTTGGGAAGCTTGTGATAAATGTATCACTGACTTTACGGAAGAATTATCCATTGAGCAGTTAAATGTTATCTCACTTCTTAGCGAAAAGAAAATCCAAATTTCTGGAACCGATTTATCTAACTACAAAGTACAGGTGTACGATATCGTTGGAAAAACTATCGTTCCTTCTACCAGTTTATATGGTAACATAGGAACTTTAGATATGTCTTCAGTTTCATCTGGACTTTACATCGTAACAGTGAGAAACGAAAACAGTATGTCCTCACACAAAGTGTTTGTAAAATAACATTCACCTTGTTCAACAATTTAATAGGAATGGCTCAAAAAGCCATTCCTATTTTTTTATCAAGTCACTTAAGTCAAATTTTAAACTCAATTATAAAAATTATCAACTACAGAGAATTTCTGAATTAAATTATCACAATGCATAAATATATTTTCGGCCTTTTTCTTATTTGTTGCTCATTAAGCGCATGCAATCAACCAACTAATTCAGTACAAAATCAAGATCCTAATCCATCCCCTTTTATAGTTGATGGTCAAGAATTTATAATTAATGGTATGAATTGGAATTACATTCCAATTGGTAAAAACTACGAGTATAGCTTGTGGAATCAATCTGAAGCAACAATCAAAGCTGCTTTAAACAACGAAATGCCCCTTTTAAATGATATTGGTGTCAATTCAATAAGACAATACACTGGCGTGCCTGCCAAATGGATTAAATATATTTATGAAAAATATTGTATATACACCATGCTAAATCACTCTTTTGGAAGATATGGCCTAACCATTAACGGAACATGGACTCCAAATACCGATTATGCTAATCCAGATACAAAAAAATTACTCCTATCAGAAATCAAAACTCTAGCTACCCAATACAATAACACACCAGGTTTATTGATGTACCTTATCGGAAATGAAAACAACTACGGTTTATCTTGGGAAGGTGCAGAAACAGAAAACATTCCATCAGAAAACAATGTTTCTGATAACAAGGCAAGAAGTATGTATAAGCTTTTTAACGAAGCAACTTTAGCCATAAAAACCATTGACCAAACTACCCCGGTTGCCATTTGCAATGGCGATATATCTTATCTAGATATTATTGCCGAAGAATGTAAAGACATAGATATTTTCGGAACGAACATCTATAGAGGTCTCTCTTTCGATAATGCATTTCAAACAATAAAAGAAAAATTAAACAAACCAGTAGTTTTTACTGAGTTTGGCGCTGATGCTTTCAACGCTTTACAAAACAAAGAAGATCAAAAAGCTCAAGCCAAGTACCTAATTAACAATTGGAAAGAGATATATCAAAATACATCTACTCAAAACAAGGCAGGAAATGCTATAGGTGGCTTTACCTTTCAGTTCAGTGATGGCTGGTGGAAATACGGTCAAAAACTAAACCTAGATATACACGACAACAATGCTTCATGGAAAAACGGTGGTTACTCGGAAGACTATATTGATGGGAAGAACAACATGAACGAAGAATGGTTTGGCGTATGTGGAAAAGGGCCAGCTAACGAAGATGGTTTATATGAACTTTACCCTCGAGAGGCTTATTATGCTTTAAAAAAAATACACCAACTAAACCCTTATGCCAAAGGCATAACTGGAAAAGAAATTGAAGCTCATTTTGAGAAAATTCAATTTCCGTGATTGTTGTTTTATAAACTCAGTTGTTTTGGTTCTAGATTATTGATTATTGATGAAAGACATTATTAAAGATAAAAGTAACACTGCCAGTTCAATTGAATATGTTCAATTGGATAATGAGTACTATTATAAAATTGCCAATAGTGATGAAATGCGTCCCTTTTTTATGAGCATTGTAAGTGACTCCAACCATTGGATGTTCATTTCAAGCAACGGCGGATTAACAGCAGGACGAAAAGACAGTGAAAGCGCTCTTTTTCCATACTACACAGATGATGCAATAACCGAATCTGCAGAAATAACAGGCAGTAAAACCATTTTAAGAGTACAAAACAATAACTCTACTCATCTTTGGGAGCCTTTTTCTGAAAGATTTGATGGTGCATATAAAGCCACACGGAATCTTTACAAGAACATCTACGGTAACAAAATTATTTTTGAAGAGGTAAACCACGATTTAGAAATAACGTTTAGATACCAATGGAACTCAAGTAATGCTTTTGGTTTTGTAAAAAAATCATGGTTACTGAATGATTCAAATGCTGCAGTTGAGGTTTCTTTACTTGATGGCATTCAAAACATAATGCCATATGGTGTAAGTTCTGATTTACAAAACAGTGCAAGTAATTTAGTTGACGCCTATAAAAGAAGTGAACTTGAAGAAACAACTGGGTTAGGCATTTTCGCGCTTAGTGCTATCATTGTTGACAAAGCAGAACCAAGTGAAGCCTTAAAGGCGAATGTTGTTTGGTCCTTGGGCTTGGAAAACCCAATATATCTATTGTCATCATTGCAGTTAAAAAAGTTTAGAAAAGGACTTCCCCTCACTCAAGAAATTGATGTGAAGGCAGAAAAAGGAGCTTACCTTGTTTCTACTAAAATAAGCCTGCCCGCAAAGTCTAACAAAGAATGGATGCTGGTTGCCAATGTGAACCAAACGCATTCAACAATTGCCAGTTTATCTGATAAAATATCTAACAACAGCAATTTAAGTGAACTTGTTAATGCCAACATCCAAAAAGGCACCAAGCGATTAATTAATTTAAACGCTTCTTCTGATGGCTTGCAGTTAACAGCCGATCAGTTTAAAGATACACGCCATTTTTCAAATACCTTGTTTAACATTATGCGAGGCGGTGTTTTTGACGACAATTACAACATCGAAAAGTGGGATTTTAAAAATTATCTAGCTAAGGCAAACAAGAAGGTTTTTAGAACATCTGAAAACATTCTAAATGAATTACCAGAGCTATTTTCGCTTTCCAAACTGAAAGAAATTGGTTACGATAGTGACGATAAAAACTTCAGAAGACTCTGTTTAGAGTATATGCCACTAAAGTTTAGTAGACGCCACGGAGATCCTAGTAGACCATGGAACAAGTTTTCAATTAACACTCGAAGTGAAATTGATGGATCTAAAATCTTAGACTATGAAGGCAATTGGAGAGATATATTTCAAAACTGGGAAGCTTTAGCGGTCTCCTATCCTGAGTACATTGAAAGCATGATTCATAAGTTTTTGAACGCTACTACTTTTGATGGATACAACCCCTACAGAGTTACCAAAGGTGGTTTCGATTGGGAAACCATTGAACCAGACGACCCATGGTCATACATTGGCTATTGGGGAGATCATCAAATTATCTACTTACTGAAATTTTTAGAGTTTATTGAAAAGCACAATCCAGGTAAACTAGAAAGCTATTTCAACAACGACCTTTTCGTGTATGCTAATGTTCCTTACAAAATAAAAAGCTATCCAGAGTTACTAAAAAACCCAAAAGACACCATCGATTTTGATCTAGACTTAGATACAAAAATTAACAACAAAAGAACGGAGCTTGGCGCAGATGGAGCGCTTCTAAGAGATGAAAATTTCTTCATTTGTAAAGTAAATTTTGTAGAAAAAATATTGGCCACCGTTTTAGCTAAAGTGTCTAATTTTATTCCAGAAGCAGGTATTTGGCTTAACACACAAAGACCCGAATGGAACGATGCAAACAATGCCTTAGTAGGCAATGGTGTTTCAGTGGTTACTTTGAATTATTTAAGGCGCTTTTTAAAATTCTTTGAAAAAGTTGTTGCTCAATCGGCTATTGAAAAAGTTGACATCTCAGAAGAACTTTTAGTGTTTTACAATGGCGTTGCCAATACACTATTGACTCATGAAGGTTTGCTAAAAGGTAAAATTTCTGATGCCGATAGAAAAACCATTCTAGATGGTTTAGGTACAGCTGGCAGCAACTATCGAGCAACCATATACAAACAAGCCTATTCCGGTCGCAAAGCACCAATTGAAATTAAAAACTTAAAGCTGTTTATTACGACAACTTTAAAATACTTAGAACACACCATTGATGCCAACAGAAGAGAAGATGGTTTGTACCATGCGTACAATTTAATGACCGTACAGGGGAAAAACGAAATCTCTGTTGATTATTTAGAAGAAATGTTGGAAGGGCAAGTCGCTGCCTTGAGCTCAGGGTTTGTTTCTTCTTCCAACTGTCTTAAACTATTAGACGCATTAAAAAACAGCAAGCTTTTTAGAGCGAACCAATACAGTTACTTGTTGTACCCCAACAAAGAATTACCAGGTTTCATAAATAAAAACAATGTTCCAGCCAATGTGGTTGAACATTCTGAGTTGTTACAAAATCTTTTAAAAGAGGGCAACACCCAAATTATAGAAAAAGACATTACCGGAAAATATCATTTTAACGGTACTTTTAACAATGCAGGAAGTTTATCAAATGCCCTTGAAAATTTAAAGGAAACCCACCATAAATTACTTATTGAAAAAGAAGCCGATTCACTTTTAGCTGTTTTTGAGGACGTTTTTAATCACAAAGCATTTACAGGTAGATCAGGGACTTTCTTTGGATATGAAGGCTTAGGTTCTATTTACTGGCACATGGTTTCAAAGTTACAACTGGCCGTTCAGGAGTGTTGTTTAACGGCTATTGAAGCAGGCGAAAGCTCAGAAATAATTGGCAGGCTCTTAGAGCATTATTACGAAATCAACGCAGGTATTGGAGTACATAAATCACCAAAATTATATGGCGCTTTTCCAACAGACCCATACTCCCATACACCTGAAGGTAAAGGTGCTCAGCAACCAGGCATGACCGGCCAAGTTAAAGAAGATATTCTATCAAGGTTCGGCTATTTGGGCGTAATTGTGCAAAGTGGACAAATCGTTTTCAACCCCTGTTTACTGCGGGTAGATGAATTTTTAAAAGAACCTAAAACATTTGATTATGTCAATGTAAATCAAGAACCTAAAACTCTTGATTTAACTGAAAACTCTGTTTGTTTTACCTATTGCCAAGTACCGATTGTTTATCACTTATCAGAACAGAATAACGTTGAAATATTGTTTAATGGTAAAGAATCGATATTAATGGAAGGCCTTAGCTTAAGCAAAGAAATTTCCTCCATGATCTTTAACCGTACTGGTGAAATATCAAGCATTAAAGTATCCTTAGTAAAAAGTATTTGTAAATAAAATGTTTAATCTACGAGCCTTCAAAATAGTTAGTCTTTTTATATCGATTACTCTTTTGTTGAGCTCTTGTAACAACAGTAATGAATCTAAATCAAATTCTGTGAAAGAAAAATCTAGTATAAGTGCAAAAGACATTCTTGGTAATCCAGATTATTTAGCGATATCATACGGAGGCTATAGAGACAGCAGTAGAAAAACCCAACCTTCGGTTGACGAGCTCAAGGAGGACATGAAAATATTGTCTGCAATGGGTGTTAAAATGTTGAGAACCTATAACGTTCATTTAGATCATGCTTCGAATGTTCTTATTGCCATTGAAGAGCTGAAAACAGAAGATTCGAATTTTGAAATGTATGTAATGTTGGGCGCTTGGATTGACTGTGAAAATGCTTGGACAGATCATCCGAACCATCATTATGAGGATGTTGAAAGCAACACAATAGAGATTAACAGAGTTGTAGAGTTAGCAAAACAATACCCCGACATTGTTAAGATATTAGCTGTAGGTAATGAGGCGATGGTAAAATGGGCCTGGAACTATTTTGTTCAACCTTGGGTTATTTTAAAATGGGTAGACCATTTACAAAGTCTAAAACAAAGTGGCGAGCTCCCTTCTGACCTTTGGGTTACTAGCTCAGACAACTTTGCTTCTTGGGGCGGCGGACATCACGAATACCATCATGATGATCTAGTAAAGCTAATTAAAGCGGTTGATTATGTTTCAATGCATACTTACCCAATGCACGACACGCACTACAACCCCGTATTTTGGCATTCCCATAGTTCTGATGCTAAGTTGTCTAAGGTTAAAAAAATCAACGCTGCTATGTTGCGTGCAAAAGAATACGCCATATCACAATATAACGGAGTTGCGAATTACATGGATTCACTAGGAATTAAAAAACCGATACACATTGGTGAGACAGGATGGGCCAGTTTTTCAGATGATTTTTATGGCAACTCTGGTTCAAAGGCCATGGACGAATACAAACAAGCGCTTTACTTCCAGCACATGAGAGATTGGACTAAAGAAATGGGCATGTCGTGCTTTTTCTTTGAGGCGTTTGATGAAAAATGGAAAGATGTAGTAAACACCAAAGGTTCAGAAAACCACTTTGGACTAATAACATTAAAAGGAGAAGCAAAATTTGCCTTGTGGAAATTGGTTGATGGAGCAAAATTTGAAGGGCTGACCAGAAACGGCAATCCAATTGTGAAAACTTATGGTGGCGATAAAAAATTAATGATGAAAGATGTTTTACTACCTCCATCAAAACTTGAAATGGTAGAACACTAGAAATAACTAGACTAAAGTCTCGAAAAATGAAATTATTCAAAGTCTTTTTTTTCTTAATATTTACCCTTGTTATGTCTAGCTGTGATGATAAAAAAAGTGTCTTAGAAGTAGAGGTTTATGAAACATCGGCCAACGGCAATCAATTAAAAAAAATC
>Ga0307998_1001938_pt1 | contig 10856 bp, 15 predicted proteins | sample Davwhametageno37_FD_203147 | JGI IMG/M metagenome (GOLD analysis project Ga0307998, IMG submission 203147) | Marine microbial communities from Davis Island wharf, Antarctic Ocean - #37 | ecosystem: Environmental > Aquatic > Marine > Unclassified | place: Antarctic Ocean: Davis Island wharf...
AGTGGGTTCTAAATCTTTGCCTGAATGAGTCACCCACAATATCTTCTGAACCGACGTACCCGTTGGTGGTTCTAGGTCATACTCGTAGAGCTTAGATACAGTTGTTACAGGGTCTAGCTCAGTTTGATACACGCCTGCCCTTTCACACAGCTCTACTACTGCTGACCTAATACTGTTTTTGATCAGCGCATCCGAACAGCCAGAAACCATCGGGAGTATGTCAGGGAGTAGCGCCTCATAAGAAATTGCCATTCGTTATGCTCCTACCTGGGCGCGACGATCTATATTAGGATTTGTAACTGCGTCTATCTGCGCTTTTCCAGTTACGGAAGTGGTAAATAGTTGGAAGTGGCTACCGGCTCGTTGGGCGTTCCCTGCATACTCGGCATCTTTCATATAAGCCATGTATAGAACGTAGTTTAAAATTGCGTTAGCAAAAATGTCAGGGATAGAAAGGGAGCCGTTTTGTGCAACAGTAGGCGGGTTCGCAGAGAAAACAATCTCTAAGTACGCATTGCCCGCAACGCCTGGGTACACATAAAAATTGCGAGGGTTTGATTCGTCGTATGTATAGTGTTTAACAACGGCAGCGTGCGTGGCATCGCCTGTAACAGTCGGGTCATGCCAATCTGGGGTCTGCCCATCAAGTACTTCTCGGTCAACAAGTCTTACGGCGCGTCTACCCGTTCCGTTGCTGGCCGCTGACATATTTCTGACAACTTTTAATAACCGATTTCCTGCGGCAGGGATGTCCTGCTTCGTCCCAGTAGCTAAGGTAATAGTAGTGTTAGTGGCGCTTGAATCTGGTTTCAGCAGGGCTATTTCGCGTTGAGCGTCATTTACCCATAAGACAAGCTCACCGACTACTGGCCAACGCACGCCAGTAGTGTCTTGCAAAACCGTTTGCACTCTATCAATTACACTTTGTACCGTTACAGACATGGTCTATACCTACGAGTTAAGGATGGATTCCCAAGCTGCTTCGCGTTCATCAGTGTCGACTGTGACACCCATTTCTTTATTTACTGCTGCGGCTTTTGGGTAACCATCAGCTTTAAAATTCTTTGGATCACCTTCGTCTAACATTTTCTCAAGCATGGTCACAAGGTTCGCATCAATAGTTTTAACTTCTAATACTTCATCGAAAACTGCTTCTTCAGCGTTCGCTTCTTCAACATACTTTTTGTTATATTCTTTCGCGCCCATCTGTATCGCTAATAAGCCAATCTCGTCTGCAACTGTTATTGGCTCGCCCGCTTGGAATACGATAGCTGCTCCAGCCATTGTGGTAACGCGTAATTCATTTTCACTTACAATCTTCATGATTAGTTCCTATATAAAAGAAACCTCTCCCCCCGAAGGAGGAGAGGGTGTAGTCTTACTTACTGTGCAGTGTCTAAGCAGATAACACCGAAGTCCTGTACATTACCAGTGATATCACTGTTGTACTTGGGCTTGCGGAATCCGAAGATCTTGCCTACAGAGATACCGGACTGGTTGCCATAGTCGAAAGTATCTTCAACCATTTCAGGCAGGCCAATGTCAGCCATCGCCAGAGCCTGAGCTCCACAGAACAAAGCGCGCGCGCCGTTTACATCTGCATTAGCACCCCACTTATATCCAGCTGCTCCAGCGTTGCCGCTAACACCAGAAGTAGCGCCAGACGTGTTGAACACATGACGGAACTCGTGGATCATAACGCCGTCAACCATTAGGCTAGAAGAACCACTGAACAAGCTGTTTGTAGTACCACGTACACCAGCGTTACGAACGTTAGCTAAGAAGCTTGCGTCGAGTTTCAGGTCAGCCATCTGCTGCGGAGTAACGAACATGTGGAAAGTTTCCTGGTTACCTGCACCGCGAATACCACGAATGTACTGGTCTTTGGCGTAGGCTTTCAGGTTAACAATACACTCATAGCTAATCTTGTCAGCTGCGACAACTGCGTTAGTAGCGCCTGCTACAAGACCACCAGTAGCATCCCAGCGACGGTGACGAGCAGCAGTAGGCGCGGATACGTCAGAAGCAAACTCAAGATCAACAAGCTCTTGGCCATTTACAGCGCCGCCAACTACTGTGCGCAATGCACCGTTGTTCTTAAAAGTGTAAGCAACGCCAGAGAGTGTCAAGAACGCTAACTGGTCACAACGGTCAGCCATTGCATAAGCAAGTGCGTCGCGAGACTGCTCACGGAAGTTAACAACAGTCTTCTGGTCGGTCATACGGCCAGCGATGCGGTTAGCGAAACGTAACTGGTCTAGCTCGATGCTAATGTCATACGCGCGGAGGGCTTCTTCGTTGCCTTCCAGAGTAAAATCACCAGTGATACCGTCGCCGGTCATGTCAGCTAGCAAAGTGATGTTAGCTTTCGTGCCTTTGTTATTCTTAGTCAGTTCAGTTACGCGCTGTACCATTGCGTTTGAACCAGAACCAGCGAACTGGTTGATGAAGGATTGGTTGCGAGCTACTTTCCAGAAGTCGCGGCTCCAAGTTTGGAGTTGGTCGCCCGTAAGCGTACCGAAATTTGTTAAGGCCATGATAGGCTCCTAATAAAGTGAGATAATTTATTAGCGACATTAGTGCCACTAATATAAGCAGCCGACTTTTCAGGAGCGGCTAATCCGTTTTCTACTATCGTGTAGAAGAACGTTTAGCGTTGATTAACGAGGGGCGGCCTCGGAAGGTTTTACGCCTAGTACAGGCGAGGGGTACGGTTTTAACGCCTACGGGGCGATCACATGTCGTAGTGATAAACGTATTGTTATATTAGTACAGGTATTATTATTATGCAACACCTAAGTATGTATTATACAGTTACCTCAAGATCAGTTTCGATCCAGACTTTGGCTCCACATGACAGTGGCTTATCTGGACTGTACACAACAGTAGCCACTACCTCGCCATCGGCAGAAACTATTTCTGCCCTATTAACTTTACGGTTCTGTTTATAGTCTTTAACCGTTAACACCGGCTCGGCTGCACCCTTGCTGTTAGCGCGTATGTTGTGCTGATTAACGTGGATGCGAGTCTTCATCAATCACCACTTAACCTTATCGGCCCAGTACGCAGCTGACATCTTTCCCTTAGAAATATTCCTACCATGCCGTGCTTTGAAGCTAGCGCGCTTCTTTTTCATCTTTTCAGACTCGCCTGCCTTTGGTGCTCCAGCAGTTGACGCGCCTTGCTCTCCAAACCGGATGGTTTTTATCTGCGCCCCGCTCTTAGCCACAACAATATGCGACTTCGTCGGGTGACTAGGTGTACCTTTTGGTTTGTTAAAGCCCGATACTCCTGCTCGGGCTAGTCTTGGGTCTTTTTCAGCTGCCATAATTACCTCGTTATAAAATATCGCCGCGTAGGCGCTTTAAAGTTGCTTCAGGGAGCGCAGCAAACTCTTCTTCAGTCATGGTTGTTAGGTCTAGTCCTTTCTCACCGTGCGTCGTAGAGCTTTCACCTGGTAATTCTGGCGGTTGTGCCTCTGCGGCCTTGAGTTTTTTAGAAATTTGCGCGCGTTTATTGGCTAATTCGTCACTTTTCTGCGCCTTCCCAGCTAGACTTGGCGCACTTTCTTGCGCTTGGTCTAGGTCGTTGTCCTTTACAACATATCTGACGGCTTTTGATAGCGCATCAACTGCTTCGTAGCCCTTTAATATAAAAGCATCTCGTAGTTCGACGACTTCATTGGTCATATCCTCGTTATATTCCGCGCTATCTCGGCTGAATACAGGGTATGCCTCTTCCATCGCGTTCGCGGCTTGCTGCAAAGCAGTCATTTGGCGGTCTTGGTTCACCGTCTGGTTCATTTCTGCACGCATTTCAAACTCTAGCGTGGCTCTTTCGGCTTTTCTGATTTCTCGTCTAAGGCCAACTGCTTTTTCTGTTTCGCCGTCCAGTACCATGTTCTGATAGAGGAGCTCTTTCGCATCAAAGTCATACTCTTCTGGGGCTTCTGCCGATTTTTCAGTTGAAGCATTCAATTCATCCAGTTGTTTTTGTAATGCCTTCTGTTTAGCAAGCACTTCGTCAAGTCGTGCCTTCGGAACCATTGGTTTCTTAGGTGCTTTTACAGGAGCTTCTTCTACTTCAGCTACAGCCTCTTCCTCTGGCTCTTCTAAAAGTGTTTCTTCTTCTGTACTTTGTTCATCTTCAGAAACATTTTCTTCCTCGACCTCTTCTTCTACTTCAGCTACTACTTCCTCTACATCTGCAAAGCTAAGGTCCAGCAGCTCATTATTATCTTCGTCTGGAATATCAGCACCTGGCATTACGGTAAACTCTACTTCGTTTGTTACTGCTTCGTCTTGCTCACTCATTTAAGAACTCCTATCGTTCCTGTTGGGTTGTTTGTTACTGTGTTGAAAAGCAGTCGTCGCCAGCTTAGTTGCCGCCGAAGTCTGCGATTGGTTTGCGCTTAATGTGGACTTCTCGGCGGATAGCTCACGTCTTAGCTCAAGCTGTGCTTCGTTAATGTCTATCTTGGCTTGTAGTTCAGCCATTCTTATCTGTGGGTCAACTTCCGAAACATCTTGTACCTTAGCAATGTTTACTGCAGCTTCGGTTTGTAGCTTCCTAACTTCAGCTTCTAGTTTCGCAATCTCAAGCTGTACCTGTTGCATTTGAATCTGCGCCTGTGCTGCCTGTACTTCTTGCTGCTCTGGGCTCGGGGGCTCTTGCCCAGTCATAACGCGAATACGTTTGGCTAGCTCACCTTTTCTAGCTAGGTGGCTGTATTCAATAATCGCATCGTCCGGTATAGCTACCCCGACCTGACGTAGGTTAATGGCCTCCGCAAATTGGACCTCATCAAAACTGTCTCTTGCAGGTGCAGTAGTTACGATTACGTCGTACTCACCTATTGTGAGATTGTTAACGATCTCCCCTTCTGGGGTCTGCTCATTCACGACCATTTCTTCGCGGGGCTTGAGTGGGTCTGCTTCGTTAGTGACCTGAATAACACGCTGCTCTGTATAAAAGGTCTGCACAAGATTAAGAATCTTCTCGGCTAGGTACTGTCGAGACTTACGCAGGTTATCCAAAGGTACTTGGATCATAATTGCGCCACGGTTCTGCTTGGCTTGAATCGCAACGCCCGACACTTCTGCGCTATCCGTGCCCAACATGCTGTCGTTGACACCAGATATAGTCTTAATGTTTGCAGCTGCTTTTTGGGCAATACGGTCTAGGCCAGTAGGTATCTGGTTAGGTTGAATCTTACTTGGGGGTGCAGTGCCGCGCGCATACTCAAGTACCAGTCCGGTCTCTGCGCCATGTTCTTCTAGGTCATCAGCGGTCATACCAACTAACGATCCTGACTCAACCATCCAACCGCTATTAGCTGTAGTATTAACTATGTGCAACTCTTGAGAGGCTATTTTGTTCAGCTGCTCCTGGGGAGATAGTAGGTTTCTGACAACACCGAACGGCCTACCTCTGCGGAAGTAGCAAAAGAACGGAACAATCGTGAATTGATTATAGGGAGACCAATCATCATGCAGCACGACTTGGTCGCACGTCACGGTCCAGCGTACTTTACGGATCACTTTACTAATCACTGTTAGTCCGTACTCTTTAGCGAACTTCTTCTGCTTCTTCTCGCTCCATTCTGCTGGAGATTGGCGTTGGTCCCCTGTATCGGGGTCGACAAAGAAAGAAGCGCGTGTCAGCTTCTTGTGTTGACGCTCCACGACGCGCAGTGCTTTTACGTTACGATATTCATCGTCACCTGCTACTCCTGCGCCAAAATAATCGTTAGAGTTCTCTGTATCACCGAACCGTGTCTCTTGGTACTCAACTGAATCAGGCCCAAATGACATACCGTTCTCTGCTACAAACAACAGCCGCTCTGATTTGTCTTTGCCATATAGCTCTTCGATCTCATCGAGCGTCATCCACTTGGTCTCGAACACCTCGTTCCAGGTCTTTGGGTCTGCGTCTTTAGCGTCGGGGTCGATAAGTATGTCTAGTGGGTCTTTAGCTAAGATTCGAACCTCGCCTTCGACGTGATCACTAAAGTCCATACGAACATCAAAGTAACCACGGCCGTCCATAATCAAACCGTCACTGAACACCTGCTGCTCTACCCAATCCAACTTATTATTGTCGGCTATCTGCATGTACAGCTTTGTCAGGGTGTGCGCTACAGCCTCGTCACCGCCTCTTCGCGGTTTGAACTGGATGTCTGCTCTGCGCGTTGACTGCTCACCTAAGATGGTATTAACAGTAGGGAGAATGGTATTAATAGTAAGCGCTGGACGCCCCTCTTGTTCTAACGCAGCAGCATCGTCGGCATCCCACTGGTCACCGCGATAATACTCGTCGCATATCTTGGCCATCTCGACATAGTCTAAGTGGCCGTTGTCCCGTGCTCGCTCATAGCGGTTCCACTGAGTACGGGTAATCTCTTCTTCCTTCGCAGGAGATATCTTGGTTGCTTTGGCCATTTTTATGCGCTCATTGATGATTTGGTTCGTTCGCCTTTTAGTAACCCTGGGAGCTTATCGCGCCACGTTGGTATGTGCTCAACGCGTTCAACAAAGGTACTGAACTCCGTCATCATCAAACCAATCCACGATAGTGCATCCACTTGGTCGTCGTGTACCCCGTTAGGGAAGCGAAGTAACTCCGCCACTAATGGGCCAGTGAAATTTTCGTCTTTCGGCAGGAACACCATGCCCTGCTGCATCCGTCCTTGAATAGCACGGGCGCGCGCTTCTTTATCTCTGCGCCCTGTTTTAAGATCTTTGAAATACGCTTCGTAGAGTCCGCGCTCACGGACACGCTTCTCTAGGAACGGTCCAAGGGCCATCTCAATGTGGCCCTTCTCTATACCAATGATCGATGGCTTCCACATCTCGTACTGATCAAGGATCTGCTCAACCAGTTCGAAACCGTCGTACCTGCCTCGGACCATATCAACTACGAACAACCGATCCTGCTCGTCTACGCCTACAACGATACCGACCGTATAATCGTTCCTGTCGTTCTTACCAATCGCCAGATCCCACGCTGAATAAAATCGCATTCGGTCGTAGTCAATATCTTCGCGGTCGTAATACTGGATCATGTCCCGTGTGAAATAGTCACCGTCATCCGCTACCGGATTCTGTTGGTACAACGCTGACCAGTCTCTGGGGCCAACGGCTCTTTCAATTCGTGCTAGGGCTTCTTCGTTGTAGCGTTCTTTATGGAGTGCTTCGCCCTGCTTTCTAAAGGGTTCGTCAACTTCGGCAATGGCTGGGTAGTTAACAACTTCCCACTGCTCGCCGTTGTCGGCTGCTGCTTTGAGTAATCTGCCAGCAAGATCGTCATCGTGCCAACGAGTAAGGATAACCAACACGCCCCCGCCAGGAGCGAGACGTGTGTAAGCGGTGGAAGTATACCAATCCCACGTCGACTCTCTGGCGTTTGAAGATTCTGCATCGTCCCTGTTCTTTACCGGATCATCGATGACAAGGATGTGAGCGCCCTTCCCAGTAATACCACCACCAACACCGGCAGCAACGAAACCGCCGCCAGCAGTAGTAAGCCACGCCTCAGCAGATTGCGACTGAGGGTCGAGGCGGGTTTTAAAAGCAGACTTAAATCCGTCTTCACGTAAGAGACCACGGACTTTGCGGCTGAATGCCATTGCAAGCGAGCCTGAATACGAGCAACTGATAAATTCGTGCTCTGGATTTCTACCCAGATGCCAAGCTGGGAACGCCACTGACGCGAGCGTGCTTTTACCGTGTCGGGGTGGCATGAATAGCATAAGTCTTGGAGATTTTTTTTCAGCGACATCTCTGGAGAATTCCTCTAATCGTTTACATATATCTTTGTGTACCCAACCAGCTTCATAGTCATGGTTGAACCGTTCCACAAAAGGTAGAAGGCGCTTGCGGGTTAAGAACCGGAGTGCAAGCTCCGCGCGCGCCTTGTCTTCTAATGTCTGTTCAGCAGTCTGTTCTTTCTCAGTGACTGCGGCCTGTGGTTCTTGGTCCGCGATGTCCGCTTTACAATATATACAGAGTCGATCGCTCCCCGAGTACAGGGTCTCAGGGTGCGAGTTCTTGCAGCGTATGCATTCGACCTTGGTGACTTCAGTCATCTAGTTCCCTTGGTACATAAAACTCAACGTACGCCTGACATGTAGCGCAGCTAAAGTTGGACACCATGACGTACTCTTCGCAATTTTCACAATCGTGGTCTCCGCCCCATATAAGCTCTGTCTTACACGTCCAACAGTCCATACTAGTAGGACTTCATCTGCTTCTTTTTAGGCTTAGGCTTAGCTTTTGGCTTAGGCTTAGCTTTCTTAGCGGCTTCTGCTTTCTTAGCGGCTTCTGCTTTCTTTCGCTTCTTTCCGGCGGGGCTAACCCCGAGCCTGTCCAAAATAAGTGCGGTAGTCATAGACATAATTATTTTCTCTCCTTTGATGCTTGGTTTAAGTACTCTTACGTGGGTTTGGCGATTTTGGCACTCTAGGTTTTTTAGTTGGGCTATCCTTCATGATCTGTCTATTTTTCAACCTGTTGCCTAGACCTGTACCCCTGGCTACTGTTTTACCTGGGTTCTTAGGCGCTTTAGGGGCCGCTGCATTAGCAGCGTTGTACGCTTTTACTTTATCGATAACGGTTTTACCGTGCTTTTTAATAGCGTCTCGTGTGCCTTTTGATGCGAGTAAACGCGCGGCTGCGGCTAGTCCTGCTGGTATCGGCATAATTAAGTACTCTTTGGTTCTAGGTAGTTAAGGTCTTTACCCGCGATCTTCAGCAGGTCTTCGTCGGTCATGCGTTCAAGCTGTTTTGTACCGTTGATATTGATATTTACTTGAGGAGCGTTATCGGCTTCAGCCAAACCGTGCAGCTTGACCAGGGAATCGGTGGTGTTTTTCATCTCGGTCGCGTTAGCCGAGGAGTTGTAGGCTTCCATGTACATCATGTGCGCGTTCTGACTAGTGAACTTTACCGTCTCACGCATCTCTTCACGGTAATACTCAAGCGCTTTAAGCACATTCGGCGTTTTTGCAGCGGCATAGGCCGTCTGCTGACATGCGTAACCCGCACCACGTCCCGCAGCTGCTGTTGACATACCCGAAGCGATAAGCGTGACCAGCTTTTCTTGCTGCATGGTTAATGATCCACGGCTTATGCCCATGTACGGCATCAGCGATTGGAATTCGGTGTGCTCACTGACTAGCTCAGTGGACTGTGACTCCGATTGTTGGGCTGCTTCCATAGTGCTCTTGGTCATTGTCGAGATACACGAATGCAGGGGCACCATCAAACTCTGTTGATGTCACCTCTGCTAAATATTCTTCTGCATACTGCTCCGTATGCCCTTTTGCCATGATGATGGCGATAGCTTTGTCGTAGTCGTAAGCGAGCACTTCGCGGGCATTTCGGACTGTCGTACCGATAATTGCATCGTCAAGCCCTTCAATTGCAACCACTTCTATATCCAGCATACATAATAATACCTTTACTATTAATTAATCACAAGAAAAATCGTGGATAGTCTTGATCCACCAGTAAAACATGTCGCCTGGGAGTGTGTGCTTCATAAGGTTAATACGGTACGTGACCAGTTGTATGTTGTCGGGGGTGTAGCCCTTGATACTTGATATACGGTCTATGGACGCGTTGTACTCTTTAACACCGGACCCATCTCTATGATGCGTGAGGAAGACACCGGAGATCGCGCACCGCCCTTCCTGCCTGACCCACAGGTCGTTAAGGTCTTCGCGCTCTATGGTGAATTCTAGATCTTGCGTTCGCTTCTTATTAGCGACCTTTGACTTGGCCCCAATATGCAGACCTTTTAAATACATCTGATAAGTAGCAGACGTTGCCTTTTCTTTTGTTTGTTGTCGGCAGGGGGAACACTCTGTTCGCCGGTCTTCGAGGCGCGTTTCGGTATCCGACTTACCACAGGTCTTGCACTGTCTAACATCATCCATGCTGCATATTATAATAGTGGGGCTATTAATAGTAGTAGTTTTTTTGAAAAAAAATATTTGAAAAGTCCATTTATTTCACGCACGCACTATCTCCCCCCCGAGCAATGTAGACCACCCCAACCCCGATTTCCGAAATTGGAACCTTGATCCCGAATCATGCTCAGGGACCCCCCTACGTTATTGCCTACAGCAATTACGGTCGGATTCTTTTGTGTAAACAAACTAAATCAATCCATCAGGAGATACATCATGAACAGACTCAACGCACTCAAACTCAAAGCTATCTTGTTCGCTACTCAACACAACATCACACCTGACCGAGCTACTGCTTTTGCTAAAGCCAACTGGATGAACATCGCATCGTTCATCGTTCTTCTGTACATCATGGAAGACGTTGATGACGCCGCCGAAGCAAGCCACATGTCAGCTGTCCTAGACATCATGACTGCTCAAGCTGAAGGAGTTATCTCATGAATAAGAATCATCCCAACCTTCTAGCTTGGTGCATCGGTTCCTTCCTACTTAGCTCTGCAATCCCGTTCGCGGGACTCGCACTCATCCCTATCTACATGGTCATTGAACACCGTCGCAGAGCCGAGGCAGCACGCCTCGCTCACCTCAGCTACAAGTACGCCTTCGAAGCCTACGCCAACGCACGCGCACGTAACGGAGAGTCCTCATGAAGACGACCACCTTTAAGAACATCTGCTCGCCCTCACGAGACAAGACCATCCTCATCGGCACGAACAAGAAGAACCAACGCTGGTTCATCGACGTCGAGTCACGCTCAAACGCCTTTGAGATATCCAGGCTCATCATGCGCAAGAACGGCAAGGTCAGTCTTAACGGATGGACACGCATTGAAGCGTAGACCGCGGCCTCCGGCTCACGGCCCACGGATCGGGCCTCACGATTCACG
>Ga0307998_1001941_pt1 | contig 10851 bp, 2 predicted proteins | sample Davwhametageno37_FD_203147 | JGI IMG/M metagenome (GOLD analysis project Ga0307998, IMG submission 203147) | Marine microbial communities from Davis Island wharf, Antarctic Ocean - #37 | ecosystem: Environmental > Aquatic > Marine > Unclassified | place: Antarctic Ocean: Davis Island wharf...
ATTACGGATCACTGGAATGGGATATCGTTAATATTTCACCTGGAGGTACTGTGACTCCACCCGGAACGATCGATCAGTCTACTGGTATAATAACTTGGAATCCTGGATGGTGGGGTACTTTTGATCTCAAAGTCCGAACTTCAAGTTGTGATGTACCAATAACTTTAGGGGATTGGGCCTCTACAACAGTATCAATCGGACCAGTAAGTGGACCACCAACTATTAATACGGTAACACCATTACCAGAGTGTCCAATACCGGCTGCTGGTTTTACATCTTCGTTTTTTTCTAACCAAGATGTTAACTGGTTTGTTAATAGTAGAGTAGGTCTTGCCTCAACAACTACATTTATTAATACTGGAACTTTTCAATTAACCCCTCTAGTTTCTGGTAATTTGTTATTAGACTTTTTACCTGGATTCTCGGGTAACATAATTATTACTGCTGAGTCAGCTACATGTCCAGACTCATCTGTAAACTATGTTCTTCAAATTCCAGGGCCACCATTAATAGCTCTGACTTCAGCTCCCGGGACTGACTTTCAAAGAGGACCAAGTTCAGTATGTGTTGGTACTGCAATCACAACAATCACCTACGATATTAGTGGAGCAGCAGATTTAGTGAGTACAGTTGGGCTTCCAGCTGGTATAATACCTGTTCTGAATATTACACCTCAGTCTGTAAACATGACTTTAGGTGTTGTTGCTGCAAATCCATTTACGGTTGGTCAACTCTACACCGTTAATATTGAGAATATAATTTATAGCTATATCACAGTTCTTGGAGATGGAGTAGACGAAGTAGGAGCAGGATTAGCTCTTGACATCAATTCAAACACTACAAATTTTGTTGCCACTTATGCTGCCCCTGAACTCTTTATTGATGTAAGTGCTACAGGTAAAAGAGGAGATGCTTTTATTATCGCTCCCTCTACCCCTGTAAACAATAGTTTTAGCATTGCAGCTCCTCTAGTTACGGTTTTACAAAAAGTACTTACTATATCGGGTACGGCAAACGCTGGTGTTACAGCTGGAAGTTATACGTATACTGTAACTACTCAGGCACCAGCTGCAGGTTGTGCTGTTGATACAGCACCAGGTATTATTGAAATTGATCAACCAGCAACAATTCAATTTGCGACAGGAATTGCTAACAATACAGGAACATCTGCTGTATGTATTGGTGCATCTTTTACTGCTCCTATAACATTAGCAACTTTACGATTTAGCAACGCTGCTGGTCTGGCAATAAATCCTCTAACTCCATTTCCGGCTGGTTTAAGCTTATCGATGTCTGCCAGTGGATCCTTCGATGAATATGAGATAGTCGGGACAATAACTGAAGTAGTATTTGTTCCAACAGTATTCAGCGTAACAATCGATACTTTTGGAGCTAGCTGTTCTGAAGCTTCAATACAAATCGATATTGAGGTAATACCAAATGCTGAAATCATACCAGTAAATACAGCAACAGTAAGCCAGGTGGTATGCTCGCAAGAGGCAATTGTTCCAATTCGTTTTGAAGTATTTAATCCAGCTTTCGGAATAGGGACAACAGCAGCAAGTGTATTTCCAAATGGTGTTACAGGAAGCTTATTTCAACAAATTCAAGTATCAGAATTTGAAGTTGTAAACCCAGGCTTTGCTGGTATCGTAACATCAAATGTGAGTGATACATTCAGTTTTAATATAAACAACATCACCTATACTTTTGAGGCTACTGAGCCTGATAATATCACAGATTTGGCAGATAAATTAGCTGTTTTCTTAACAGCACAATTATTACCAACAGGAAACTTTAGAGTTGTGCATACTGCTGGTACAGCAATCATTCAAATTCAAGCTGTAACTGCTGGGTTTGCATTCAATGTTGTTTCTTCAATCTCTTCAACACAACCAAGTTACTTAGAAATTAGTGATACTGAAATTATTGACCCAGCATCCTATTACGAAATATCAGGAACACCTTCTGTTACATTAGTTGCCCCAGCGGATTTTGTCTATGTTTTAACAACTGCAGGACCTGGATGTACTGGTAGTGATACGATTAGCGGTACAATTACAGTTCAACCCAATACCTATGCCACGTATCAATCTGGAGATGCAAATCCTGTAATCTGTGACAATGAGGTGATTGGAGACATCGTATACCGAACTGTTGGTGCAACTTTGATTGCAGTTGTTACTCCAACCACGCCGGATTGGGTGAATGTCGATTTTGATCCAATTACTCAACTTGTAACTATTTCAACTCCACTTGCGCCTAACCAAAATGTAACTGTTACTACAGTTTATAATTATGAAATTAATTTGATAGGGAGCATATTCTTTTGTACCGCTACACCTTCAGCTATTAGAGGTACGATTACTGTATCTCCATTAGACCAAATCTCTCACGTTATAACATCTGGAGCTCAAAATCAAGATATTTGTGTCGACGGTGCTCCTGCAATTCCTTTTGCAATCGACCCAATTGAATATCAATTAGCAGGTGGTGCTACTGATGCAACGGTAACTGGATTGCCGCCAGGAATAACGGCAAATTTAACTGCATCGAATACGATACGTATTGCTGGGACAGCTACAGCCATACCTTCAGCAACATTTACGTATAATTATGTGTTAGTTACGACACCAGCTACTTGTGCTTCTGCAACTATTGGCGGGTCTATAACTGTATTTTCTAAGCCAGAGTTAACCTTGATTACAACTACAACTTCGGCAAATCAAACAGGAATTAATTCTGTTTGTGATACAACAGCTATTCAGACCATTATCTACGAACACAGTTCAACAGTACCGATTACTACACAAGTCAATTTCACCTGGGTAGGTTCTAATACACTAAATGGTCTAGGTGTTACAGCTATCGTTTCTGGGACGAATCAATTTGTTATTAGTGGAACTCCGACAACCAATGTTACAGAAACTACAATTTATAACTACCAAATAGAAACTGTTGGGAGTAATTGTACTCCAGAGCTTGTTTTAACTGGAAGCATAGAAATTAATCCAATAGATACGTTATCCTTAACATCGACTACAACTTCGAATAATCAATCTGTTTGTATTGGAGATCAAGACAACCCACTTACTGCAGGAACTGACAGCTTTGTTCCTATTGTTTACCAATTAGGTGGTGGAGCTACTAATGCAATTGTAGTTGGCTTACCACTAGGTTTAAATTATACTGTTAATGCTTCAAATACCCTAACTATATCAGGCTTAGTAAATGCATCGGCAACCCCAACGCTATATAATTATTTGATAACCACTACTGGAGATTGTACTAATGTTACAGCTAATGGATCGATTGACGTATCGGCTTTACCGACTCTAACACTTACAAGTTCTGCTACCTCAGCAAATCAAACTGGACTCAATAATGTTTGTGATACAACTCCAATTGAAACAATTGTATATCAATTAGGTGGTAGTGCAACTAACTTTGATTTCTCATGGACTGGAACCCTCTCCAATACGATTGCTACTTCTGGACTTACATTTACAAACTCAGGAACAACTGAATTTGTAATTGCTGGTTCGCCAACAACAGCAGTAACCCAGACTTCAATATTTGAATATCAAATAGCAACAATGGGGAGTAATTGTATTCCTGAGATAGTTCTTACTGGAAGAATCCAAATTGAACCAAACCAAACCATTGATTTAATCTCTGCAGCTGCCACAGAAAATCAAGTAATTTGTGTTAATAATCAGATTAATCCTCTTGGACCGGTGACTTCTGTTTTTGCACCTATAGAATACCAATTGGGTGGAAGTGCTATTGGCGCAACAATTACAGGCTTACCTCCTGGGATAGGGTTCTCAATAACAGCATCAAACACAATTTTAATAACAGGTTCTGCATCTGCATCTGCAACATCCATTGCTTCCCCAACAGTTATTTATAACTATGAAATAAATACTTTTGGTAACTGTGATGCTGCACTTCCTATTACTGGAAGTATTACCGTTAATTCGTTACCTGTTTTACGCTTAATGACAGCTTCTTCAACTGCTAATCAAACAGCACCATCGGGGGCTGTATGTGTGAACACACCTATACAAGATATTCTGTATCGTTTTGAAGGAGGAGCAACTGCTGTTATTTTCAATTGGACATCACCATACGCTCTCGCTGGTTTGACCGCAACAAATTCGGGAACTAATGAGTTTGTCATATTTGGGGCACCTTCGGTTACCCTGACAACGACAACCATATTTAACTATGAAATCATTACTACTGGGAGTAATTGTGCTCCAGAGATCACACTTACAGGTAGTATTGAAGTGATTCCAGAAGATTTAATAGTCTTGACTTCAGCAGCAGGTTCTGACAATCAAAATGTTTGTGTGAGTGGACTTCCAGTAGGGAAAGCCCTTACCGATATTGTTTACGAATTGCGAAATGGAGCACAAACCGCAATTGTAACCGGTCTTCCTCCAGGTATTGGTTATAGTATCAATGCTTCTAGAACCCTAACAATTTCTGGAGCGGCTCAAGCTTCCTCGTCTTTGTCTTCTCTTACCATTTCAAACTACGTTTATACGATTACCTCAAGCGGTTGTTCTCCTGATATTGTCAACGGTACAATCAGTGTTACACCCCCACCAGAAATGGTTTTGGTGAGTGGATTAGAAAACCAACCTCCGGTTTGTAACAATACACCAATAACTTCAGTCGATTATGTATTCAATCCAGCTGCGGGCGCTTTACCAACAGTTACTTGGCCAGATGGAAGACCAAATGGTGTAACAGAGTCCTTCGGGGGTTTAACCCTCAATAGGGTAAGCATTCAAGGAACACCAAATGTAACCGTCACAAGTACAACTATTTATCCATATATAATTACATATTCTGCTGTCTGTGCTCCAGATGTAGTTCAATCTGGTACTATTGGTGTAATTCCAACTCCAGTAATTGATGATGCTTATATTATTGCAAACGATGTTACTAATGTAACTTGTTTCGGAGAGAATGACGGATCGATTATTATTCCTGATGCAACTAAGCCAGAGTTTGAAAAACGCGTGAGTGGTGGTTTATTGAGCGTAAAACAAGTAGATGAAATCACACTGACAGGAACTCCTACTATTGGAGATATCATTACGGTTTCGTTTGGAGGTAAAACCTATACCTATACGGTAAAAGCTAGTGCTTTCTTAAGCCTTATACCAGAAGATTTCCAAGTGATAAGTAATGAACTTGCTGATGAAATAAACAATGCAGTTGCACCAAACGAAAGTTACGCTACTGCTGTTCCAAATGGAACTCTACTTCAAGGTGGCCTCATACTTACAGCAGATGTAGGCGGGATTGCTTTGAATACCTCGGTTAATGTAGTGCAAACAACTAGTGTAAGTAACACCTTAGCAACTACAACAAATAACCGAGCTTTAAATTATAATTATAGCTGGACTGGCCCGGGTGGTTATACAAGTTCGAACCTCAGTATATATAACCTTTTAGCTGGAGATTACTTCCTTACAGTTGACCTCAATGGATGTGCCGAAACTTCAGCTGCAATTACAGTTACCGAACCACCAGAATTAGTAATTGTAATTAATGCATGTGGTGGTACAACAGGTTCTTTCGAAGCTACTATTACAGGTGGAACCCCGCCATATAATTTAATCTTAGAAGATGACAACGGAGTTCAGATCGGACCAACGGTAGTTACTAATGGAGGGAAAGTGTATACTGGACTTGCGGTTGGTGATGACTATGTTCTTGAAGTCACTGATCAAACTTGTGAATTGGCCGTTCGTGAAGCTATTGAAATCCCTACACAATTATTATTTGCTCATTGGGATCTCAATAATGGTGTAACGGATAGTTATTGTTCCACATCTACTATTGGAAACGGAAGTATAGAGCTTACTCGCTCTGCATCAGGCACCTTCCAAAGCGCGTTTTCTGGTGGTTCGAATGTATACTCTTACCAATGGACAAGTTCTGCTTCCTCTGCCACAATTGCCACAACACCCAACATATACAACCTTGTAGCGGATATATACACGGTAACCATAACCGATTTAATACTTGGATGTTCAGACACAAGATCGTTTACTGTTGGAGGTTATCCACCTCTTGAATTAAATTCACCACTTGTAGGAGGACTTCAATTGAATACTACTGGTTTAGCTTCGAGTACAGCAGACTATGTTTATTTCTTGGGCTGTAATGGTGATAATGACGCTGCCTTTACCTTTAATGCTACAGGTGGGAATAGTAACTATACGATTACTCCAGTTGTTCCAACTGGGGCGGTAGTTAATAATATTGGAGGTACAATTAGTATTACTGACGGTGTATCTGGATTTTACACGTTCACTTTAGATGATGTTGGACCCGATGGAATAGAAACCTGTAGGGTGATTAAAACAGTCCAAGTGATTGATCCAGATGCAATGCGCATTACAGAAGATACAGCTCTCAGAGTAAACCCAGTTTGTTTTGGAGACCTAGGATATTTAGAGTTCAATATTGCAGGAGGCGCACCTAATCAAGGGCCCTATACGGTTACTTTAAATGGTGGCCAGTTATCATATACTACTCTTGCAGCTGGAGATAGACAGGTTATTTTTGCTGATATTGACACCTCCTTAATAAGCACAATTGCTCCATCAGTTGAAATAGAAGATGCTTTTGGCTGTGTTGCAACTTCTTTAATTAACTCGATAACTTTTAATGTCACACAAGAATTAATATTCGATACGGTTGTAACCGATATTGATTGCTCTGTTCCAACTCCAGGGAGTGTTATTTTCAATGAAACTGGGCCTGGGACATTTATAGATCCTAGTGATGTACAGATTCGAATTTTCTCGAATCCAACTATAGTTCCTGCAATCAATTTATTTCCAGCTTGGGGAACAAATCCTGCTGCTTCGGGCTCAATTCAATTGACTCAACCTGGCGTCTATTTTTATGAAATAACGGATGGAAACACCTTAAGTTGTCCTGCAATAACTGGATCCTTTGAAATAGGAGTTGTTGGAAATACAGCTCCCCTTGATATCACTAGTATTGATGTAACTCAGGTAGGATGTGACAATGCAACAAGTATTATAGCGTTGAATATTCAGAATATACAACCTCCATTGAATATCAATTGGTTCGAATATAAAGCGACTACAGTTACGGCAGGAACAGGAACGAATACAACAGCAACAACAACAATCGATTGGATTCCACTTACTTCGTTAGATCAAAATGCAACTGTATCCAACTTACCAGAAGGAATTTATCGTGCAGAAGTGTCCGATGGACGTTCTGGAAATTGTGGCGGAATATTAAGAACGAAGAATATTTTATTACAAGAAAGTTCAATTCAGATTGTAAATTTTAGAACCATTGAGAATAATCCTGCTTTGTGCGATAATTATGGAACTGGCTTTACAACAGATGTTCTTTTTAGTATTAGCGAAAATTTAAACAGAAACTTAGGCTCGAATAATTTCGAAATCACACTGCTTTCTAAATCTGGAACTGTTATCACTAACCCAGCAGCTTGGGATTTTGATAGTGATGGAATCTTAGATCCTAAACCACAAGGATTTGTGTATCGATATCCGAATTTACAAGCTGATCAATATACTTTGAGTGTTTCCGAGAGTCTTCCAGCATCAAGTACATTAACTGCCTGTTCCGAAGTTTACTTCTTTGATATTCAAGACTATCTACCGATAACGTATATAGGGCAAACTGTATTTGAAACTGACATATGTACAGGACTTGTCGAGGAAATAGAGGCATTAGCTTCTGGAGGAGTTCCGTTTATTGTAAACGGCTTACCTTCTTATCAATTTGAATGGACCTATACTCCAATTGATCTAACACAATCTCCATCAAAATTCTTTGGACAAACCTTGACCAATGTGCCAGCTGGAAATTACTGTGTCAAAATCACGGATAAAAACGGATGTTCTTACGATTCTTGTGATACTACTTCAGGAGCTACACCGCTTACTATAATTGTCGATGATGTAGTTACTCCATTCTCAGTAACGGGTAACCTTCCTGATCCAACAGATCCATCTGTACAAGTTAAATCTTCACCTCCAGATTGCTCAAGTGGTGGACTCGATGGTCGCATTGGAGTAAAGCTGTCGGGAGGTTTATTACCTAAAAAAATCAATTGGTTTATAGAAGATCCTACAAGTTTAACTAGTGCAGCAAACCCAGGATATCGAGCACTTCCAGGTAGTGAAAATAGAACTTCGCTCGATGGTTTGGTTCCAGGAAATTATAAAATGGTAGTTACCTCCTTAAATCCAGATGCAGCAGCTTGTGCGGTAGGTGGTAATTTCATAAACAACGACTATTTGTATTATGAAGAAATCATACAAGTAACTCCAAACCGAGAACTATTCATCATCGACGGACCATTTGTAGACGAAGATCTTTGTTCTGGTAATTATGGAAGACTAGAAGTTGAAGTTTTTGACAATAACAATGGAAACTTGAGCTTCTACTATAACGGAATACTAATTCCTTCATCGGATGTAATACGTTTAAATAACTACTCTTGGTCAATAGCTATTGTAAATGCAATTGAATCTGCTGATTTTAAGATTGTTAACGATGAAGGGTGTTGGATTACTACACAAATCAATCGAGGTATTGGAGAGCCAAACTTCACGTATACATCCCCGAACTTCGTAAATTCATCAAATATTTTAGCACGGGAAGAAGTAACATTTACAAATGCATCAACTGATCCGTATGTAGTTTCTGAATGGATTTTTGGAGACAATACACCCCCAATCCTTGTAGAAACAAGTACCACAAGTATAACGCCTGTAAGACACGCCTATGGAGTGTCTGGAACATACTTTGCAACCTTACGCATCTATAACGATATTGGATGTTCCGAAGAAGTAACTGAGCCAATTGCAGTTGGTAAAGGATATAGTGTAATGGTACCTAATGTGTTTACGCCAAATAATGATTTAGTAAACGATAATTTCAAACCTCTGTTTAGCGGATTCAGTAACATGACTTTCAGTGTTTATGATTACCGTGGTAATGTCATTTACAATGAGTTTGTTGAAGAACAAGATTTGACAAATATAAAAGGAATTTCGATTATAGGATGGGATGGATCCTTAGCACCTTATTCTCCGTTTTACATATTTACTGCCTCTGGTGTATTGCTCGACGGTGAAACTGTTGTTGAGGAAAGTGGAACCTTTATAATAATTAATTAATGTTTAGTAAAATAGTAACATATTGTGTTATACTTACTACTCTTCTTTTAGGGAGGTCACTCTATGGACAAGAAGAATATATTGTTAATCACTCCAAATTCATGCAAAAATCCAATCCTAGTTATTTTGGATTCAATAGTTTGAATAGAGTTGGAGTTTTGTACAATACAATAAAACTGAATGAATATGACAAGCTAGATAATAAATATTTCTTTGGGTCGTTAACGTTTCAAGATCAGGGATTTAGTTTAGGAGTTGATATCAATTCGTTTAAAATTCAAACCACAGGTTTGACCACTAACCTTGCTAATATTTCTTACGTCTATAAGCTTCAATTCGATAATAACACCTATTTCTTGCCTGCAGTTACCATAGGTTTTGGTAGCTCTTCAGTTAACCCTGCAAACTTGATTTTTGAAGATCAGTTAAATACCTCTACTGGTTTTATTAATTCTGAATCCATTGATAAATTAGCTCCTGTAATTAGTAATGTAAATTATTTTGACTTAGGGGCGTCTTTTCTATTACATACCGATAAGTATTTAGCTGGATTGACCTTTAAACATTTGAATAAACCCAATACCTCTTACAACAAAGAAATTCCTTTTGAAAAACCCATACAAATTTCTTTACAAGGCGCGTATGAGTTTGATTTGAATCCGTATGAATCACGTTACTTACCACGATATTCTTACCTCTATGCCTATGGATCATTCACCAAATATGGCGATGCTTTACTGATCTATCTTTCACAAGACTTTCAGTTGGGAGAATTTTCAATAGGTATAAGCGAGCAAGCTGCTTCACTAGATTCGTTTGCTCTGAATAATATTGGAGTTTCAATTGGACTCGCAGTTGAGAATTTTGACTTTGGAATTCTCTATAACCTTCCGTTCCAATCTCCTGGAATCGTATATTCTCCTAGTATTTTTGAATTATTTATCACATTTGACTTCAGTATATATCGCCGAAATAAACGAGGTCAGTACAATCGCTTGCAAATCGATAACTACTACTAAACAACGATCTTAATCTAATTATAGTAGCTCTCAATCGGCTTTAACGATCTCGTTTTCGTGATTAAATAGTATTTATTTAAGAAGATTAGACTGAAATAAAGTCACTAAAGCTGGTAGGTCAGATATTATTAATGAGATTTTTATTGAAATTATTTCCTATCTGCAAGGAGCAACAATTAACAGTAGCGATTTATTTTTATGCGTTACAAATACAACATTCCTTTTAACTGACATTTTCAGTGTACTTTCTATTAGGCGTATAGTCTTCATAATTGATTGAGATCCTTATGATTCTAGTCTCAAGCACCCCAATCAGTTATATTCTCTTGGAATTAGGCAGCAAGTAACCAAGATGAACACATTTAGTTTAACAAGTATTGAATTGTCTGTTGAGAATTTTTATTTAGGACTTCAGTATAACATTCCAATTAAACAGATTAATCAAGTTTTTGCTCCTAGTATTTTCGAACTATATGTAGCCTTTGACTTCAGTATTTATAGAAGAAATAATCGTGGTATATATAAGCGTTTGGTTACCGATAACTATTAGTTTCTAAAAACCTTATTTGGAAAAACTACTGGGCTTTCAACTTCGTTGACACCAACTGTTGCTATTC
>Ga0307998_1001943_pt1 | contig 10846 bp, 6 predicted proteins | sample Davwhametageno37_FD_203147 | JGI IMG/M metagenome (GOLD analysis project Ga0307998, IMG submission 203147) | Marine microbial communities from Davis Island wharf, Antarctic Ocean - #37 | ecosystem: Environmental > Aquatic > Marine > Unclassified | place: Antarctic Ocean: Davis Island wharf...
TTTCCAGATCGTATAAAACGGTATAATTGAACGTATGATACTCAGGTGTAACAGAATAAATAATACTCAAAGGCAACAAAGGAGGAATTATTAAACCATAAAATATTGAGATTATTTGTACAGCGGTATTTCTTCCACTTACGAATGAATAAACACCCATTAATGCTAAATTTTTAGTATTGTATTTTTCAATTAACCCTAGTAATTCATCTTTTTTCGAACTGATACAATTAGGAGTAGTTAAAGCATTCTCACGTAAAAAATTATTCACTAGAACCAGGTCATTAAACTCTTCTACCGAAAAGTCTTTAAACTTAGTAGCAGATAACAGCTTATAGTCCAAATCCAGTTTCTGGGCTGTAGTTTCAATCTTTCTATCATAACTAAGAAGTTCTTCCTCTGAAGAAATATATTTATAGACTTGATCATCTCTTAAATCAAACTGTCTGTATTCAGGTGACAACACTATTAGTTTGTCCACCTTACTTCGATGTTGGTTTTGCTCTTTTTCTTCTGTTTCTATTTCTTTTTCAATTTTTTTAGCCAATTCAGGATATTCTGAACGAACAACCGAAACGATATCGTTTGAAGATTCAACTTGTGAATAATAGTCCCAGTATTCTTTCATTAATCCTTTAATTCTTAATGCTGATACTTTAGCACTGGGGCTTTTAGACTTCAACATTTTATAGTTTGTCTGAAGAGCAATAGCATTCAGATTTTCACCTGATAGATTTTCCAACCATTTATGAACCGAATACAAGCTATTTGAGCCTAAGGCCAGTGATTTGGTATAACGCTTCCATCTTGCAGTATATGGACGTCTAAATTCACTTTCTAGCTCCTTATAGTCTTCCAAATAGGTTCTGCGTTGGGCCAAAGCATAAAACGTTTTTGCAAAAACATCATCTAAGTAATCGTTATTCTTCCCCTCTTCACTCAAAAGCAGTAAACTATATAAAGCGTGAATCTCTTCTCCTTTTTCAAGATACAAGTGCGGTAGCTCATATCTAGCACGTTCTCTAACTCTATTAGCTGTAAAACCTGAAAGCGTATCTCCAACAACTTTTTCGGAAATTAACGATCTAATTTCGTTAATTCTGATATTTACAGCTGGGTGTGTTCCTAAATCAACATCGTCTTTCTTTTTCTTTTTCTTTTTCTTTTTCTTTTTAGTGTCGTCGTCATCATCATCATCATCATCATCATCATCATCATCATCATCATCATCATCATCATCAAGCTCTTTTCTTGATCCTGTGTGTGCTTCTAGATTTGGAAGTGATACAAATGGGTTATTTAATACTTCAATCTTAGGCAGATCATCGAACTGATTATAAGGCAGATGCGCTGTTTTTAATTTTTCTAAAGCAGCAACAGCCGCCGTTGGGTTATATTTAGTATTAAGGAAATACTGAAACCCAATTCCATCGGCCTTAGTTTCTTGATTTTTGGAATAATTGGATTTTGAAAACAGCTTTACTTCCCAACTCTCTTTTTTGTAAGCACCTTTTTTGCCATCAACTTCTTCGTTAAAAATATGCTGTTTTATATTATGCTTTTTCACAACATGAGCTATCTCATGACACATAATATAGGCCAGTTCGTCCTCAGATGTCAGTTTGGCCAGTAAGCCAATATTGACTAAAATAATTCCTGGGTGTGTCGCAAAAGCGTTTACCTCAGTGGACTTAATTGCATAAAAATAAATTTTCTCTTTGTGTAAGCTAGGGTTATTTAGAGCAATCTCTTTATATATCTCATTTAAATAACGGGTGTACTTATCGTTAAAAAGTACATTACCACTGGTAATTACATCATTAACAAAGAAGTTACTTTCAAGATAAAATTGCTTCTTGGTAGCTTTATCTTTGCGTTTCTCCGTTTTACTTATCTCGCTTACGTCAGATTTGTATTTATCCGATAAAAGCTTAATAAAGTCAATTGGAATCTCTCCTGAAGCACGGGTTTCTTTAAATTCTTCTTTGTTTTGAGCGCACAGAAAACTGGAGCAGAAAAGAAGAAATAATAGTGCGATAAATCTCATGGGCTAGTTTTGAATCTTTCCGAGAATAATCTCTGTAGAAAACGTTCCTGTAGAGCTATAAAATTCGGGAATATCCCTTAGTTGTATTGTATTCTCATTTATTACCTGCACAATATATGTAGTTTCAGTATTTCGATAATCACCGAGAAAGCCACCCACTTGGTAATACACGAAATAGGATTCTAATTTTATTGGATCGTCAACTGAAAGGCCTATTGCAAGTGAACCCGTTTTTTCACTACCCGTAAGTTGCCAGGTAATCGGCGTCTCAACTTTGTTAAAAGTGTAGGTTCCTGCACCGCCATTTTCAAACTTAAAATCACCAACATCTTTGTGATGTTGAATCACCGAAACACTTTCAATATCACCTATAAAACCGTCATAAAGACTAATTGAGAGCACTTCCCAAGTTGCTGTGTCTGCAAATATTTCATTAATATCTACACTTTTTTTACAAGACACAATCGTGACAACGAAGAGAAAGGATATAATGCTAAGTCTCATCATTTTTCACTTATTCGAATAAGTCTACTTCGAATTTTCCAATTATTTCAATAATGGATTGCTTACCACTTCCTATTCTTCCATGATTGAAACTAACCTTGCAAAAACTATATACAGCACTAGAATCTAAATATTCAACATAGAGTGTTCCGTCTAAACATTTAGAATATCCGTTTCCGATAGTATTTGCCGTAAAACAAAACAAAGGTGCTCCTTTAGAGTTTCCTTCTTCAGAATACGTAAATGTCCGCTTTCCGAAACTCCGTTTAAGTTCAAGTAGGCTTGTATTCTTATACACTAGTTTAAATGCATTTGTTGAAGAGTAGTCATCGGCTTTTATTTCCAGGTCATCAAATCCTGAACTTATATCAGCTCCATTGATTCCAAACGCTCTTTGACTTACTGAAAATATATTTCCTTCCGGAATTGTGTCTAAGAACTCTGCACTGCCTTCGACGAGATTATCAACACATGGGTCAAAATCTTCAAGTTCCAATGAATTAAATTCGGTGTAGTATGAATCGTACTCCGACGGCCTTTCTGGTAATTTCTTTTTACAAGAATAAAAAACCAATGCAACGATAATAAGCAGGCACAAAAGGTTGATGTTTTTCATTCTTTATTTTGGTTTTCGAAGTGCGAATATATACAGAAATCCATTCTGCATAGTTTAAGAAAACAGGACTTTTTTATTGAGTTTTAGACAACGAACATCCTTATATTTATCAAGAGCTTTTGAATGGGCTAGTTCTACTTTTAATTTTCTCAATTTATTGGGCCTACTTTTCTAAATCACCCTTGATTGCCAATTGTTGTAAAACTTTAAATTATCTGGTTAATCAAAAAAATCGACCGTTCTTTGACCAACTTTTATTAGAACAAAATATTCCGGTGAATCTCTGCAAAAAGTTTTTTTTAATTACTCTAGTGATCCTCGTTTCAGTAACTGGTATTGCCCAACAAAACGGATTTCAATTGACGGGTAAAATTATAGATGAACAAAGTGGTTCTTCAGTACCTTTTGCAACCGTCGCTTTAATTTCGAAAACCACTCAAAAAGCATTTACGGGAACTACAACTGAAGAAAACGGAACTTTCAATGTTCAGACAGACTCAACTAATTTTTTGGTAGAAATTAATTTCATGGGTTATGAAAAACTTCAAATTACTGAGGTTGATCTTAGCAAAGGAAAAGTGAACCTTGGAGTTTTAAAATTAACACAAAACTCAAAAAATCTTGAAACCTATACGGTTACAGAAGAGCGATCAACGGTTGAATTTAAATTGGATCGTAGAGTCTTTAATGTGGGCAGTGACATTAGCAACCAAGGACTTGGCGCATTAGATGTTCTAAATAACGTTCCATCAGTAAACGTAGATATCGAAGGTAATATTAGCCTTAGAGGAAACGCTGGGGTGCAAATTCTAATTGATGGAAAACCCTCTGTAATGTCCGATGAAGGTGCCAATGCTTTAGGAAGTATTTCATCCGATATGATTGATAGAATTGAAGTAATCACCAATCCATCTGCTCAATATTCTGCGGAGGGCAGTTCAGGGATTATAAACATCGTCCTTAAAAAGGATGAGAAAAAAGGATTCAATGGTTCTGCGTCTTTAAATGTTGGAACTCCGCTTAACAACAGTATTGGCATAAGCCTAAACCGACGTACCGAAAAGTTCAATTTGTTTACTCAAATGGGAGCCGGATATCGCTCATTGCCTCGATACAACGAAAGCGTGAACTACAATAAAACGACCGGAACAACCATCCTTAGTGAAGGCATAGAATATCGAAATGAAAAATTCTACAACATCACGCTCGGAACCGATTATCACATCAACAAATACAACGTTTTGACGCTATCGGGCAGGTATGCATTTGAAGATGAAGACCAGCCCTCTTCTACCGATTTCACATTAACCGATGCTAATAAAAATCTGATTGGCCAGTATACTCGAGATGAAACTACTACTGCAGCAAACCCAAAATACCAGTACGATTTACAGTACGAAAAAGGATTTAAAAACAACAAAGACCACACCTTACAATTGAGCACGCTCGGTAAATTTTTTGGTAAAGAACAGTCTTCTGAATTTACGAATATTCCGATTGAAGGATTAGTAACTGACCCAAACCAAAAAACGGCTACCAATTTTTATCAAAGAGATTTCACTTTTAAAGCAGATTACAGCAATCCCATTTCCAAAAAAGTGACTTTAGAAACTGGCGGAATGTATGAAATGAATGATGTTGGAAACGATTATTCAGTACTCAATGAAATCGATAATGTGTTTGTTATTGACCCTGCTACCACCAATAATTTCGAATTTGACCAAAAGGTGCTAGGGGTTTATGGGACAGGATCTTACGAAGGTGAAAAATGGGGAACTAAGCTTGGTTTGAGGGTTGAAAACACTAACCTAAACACTTTGCTCACCACCACCAACGAAAACAATACTCAGGACTACACCAACTTCTTTCCATCCGTACACACCTCTTATAAACATACCAAAATGGTATCCTTTCAAGCTGGTTATTCAAGGCGTATTTATCGCCCGCGTCTTTGGGATTTAAATCCATTTTTTAATATTCGAAACATCTACAATATTCGACGTGGCAACCCAAACCTAAAAGCTGAATACGCCGACTCCTACGAAGTAACTGGAATATTTATTCGTGAAAAAATATCGCTTAATGCGAGTATTTACAACCTTTACACGACCAATGTTATCGAGCGAATTTCCTATTTTGAAAACAACGCAAACATTACCGTTCCCGAGAATATTGGACAACGCAACAAAACAGGATTAGAGATCAACGGTAAGTACACACCCATAAAGTGGTTTACTTTAAACGGCGATTTCAATTTTGGGTATTTCATTCGAAAAGGCAGTTTTCAAAATCAAAACTTTGATTTTACAGGAGACCAATGGTCAACGCGTTTGACAACGAAGTTTAAACTACCTGCAAAAATTGATTTTGAGCTCAAAGGAGACTACCAATCCAGAGTGAAAACGGTACAAGGAAAACAATCTGGCTTTGCGGTTTTAGATGTTGGAATTCGTAAAAAAATTGGCAAAGGAAAGGCAATTGTAAGTGCTGGGGTGCGCGATGTATTTGCTTCTCGAAAAAGTGAAAATTACATAAGCCAACCCAACTTTTATCTGTACAATAACTCTACCCGCGGACGCTTTTTTGTGCTTGGTTTAAGCTACAGTTTTGGAAAAGGAGAAGCCATGGTTTATGGCGGTGGAAAAAGACACTAACCAACAACATTCCTTTTATAGTTTTACAGATCAAAATAAATAATCTATTTTTAAGTATAGAAAAACGATTGATTTAACTAGTACTTTTCAGGCAGCATGTTAAAAGTATTCAATAAAAAAAACTCCATTATAACCTTCGGGTTTTTGACCTCGGTTTTATTCCTAATTATGATGTTAGTTGAACAGGCTAACGGTAGGTTCTGGCTCAATGATTTTAAAGTTTTCTATAGCGCCGCAGAGGCTCTCTTGAGTGGAAACGAAGTTTATGGGGTAGTATTTGGCCTCGAAACTGGCTACTACAAATACTCACCTTTTACGTTGTTGTTGTTTATCCCTTTCACATTTTTACCCTACTCAATAGCAGCAGGTATTCACTTTTGGGTTATTGTGTCTGCTACCATAGGAACCTTTGTCGTGATTTATTCTATCGCCAACCGATACCTTACAAAAGGAAACGGGTTTCACCTTATCATTTTATTATTTGGATTGATCGTAATTCTTAATCATTTAATACGAGAATTACACCTTGGAAATACCAACATGATTCTACTTTTCGTTCTCTCGCTTTCCGCTCATTTAGGTCTAGCAGGCAAAGAGCGCTCAGCAGGACTTTTGTTGGGAATTGCAATTCTTACCAAGCCCTATTTCTTGCTACTTGGTTTGCCATTGCTTCTGATAAAAAACTGGAAATGGGTGGCTTCAACAGCGTTTGCTGTAATCGCGTTCATAATGATATCGATTACCTTTCTCGGCTTTGAAAATGGGGTTCTTCAGTACAAAAACTGGTTGGACTCCATGGCTGGGCATTCTAGTTATTTAACCAGCTCGCATACCATCAATTCTCTTCTAGAAACGTATTTTGGAATTGCATTACCAGAATACTCAAGCTACGGAATGCTTATCCTATTTAGTCTTGGTTTTTGTTGGCTAATTCATAGAGTTGTACTCCCTATTAAGAAGCAATTTGTGTTGTGTTACTTTGTAATTATTGCTTTAATTCCAAACTTCTTGGTCACTGATACAGAGCATTTTCTTTTTACGTTACCTCTAATCCTTTTTTCAATCAATGAAATTTTATCCTCAAAAAGGTATCTGTTCTTCTTACCGTTAATTATTGCTGCGGCCTTTTATTTAGGAAATTCAAGTGACTTATTGGGCAAAGACCTTTCTAATACAGTTAATCGATTGGGATTATTGGGCATTAGTAATCTCTTGCTAATTGGAATAACTGCCTGGCTGTTGGTTTCTTCTAACTTAGGATTTGCTGCTGGAGAAGAAACCACATGAAGTCAGTCTAACACGAATCATCTTGCTAAAGCACAACTAGCTTCACTGAGATGGCAAGCTCGGTTTGATCGGGTTTTGAAAAAATCCAACATTCAACTGCAACAAGCAATGTTTAAATACTTTCAATTGCTCCTCAGTCGATTAAACCAAACAATACAATCGAGATTGCGAGCTCAGCTAAGCAAATATTTAGGAAGCTACGAATATTGAAAAAGGGAAGTAATGACATTCTAGCTACCGAGGCCACTGATATGAAACTATGAAAGAAATACCAATACAACCTGAGCCACAAAGCCTAAAGTAAAAAGTACGGCTCCAATTTTTAGAGATGTAAATCGAAATTCACTATTCTCAATAAGCTTTTTCATTAGCGGCATTGCAAGGTTAATAGCTAACCAGTTTTTTATTCGTTTGTACCTTATCAAAAACACAAGATAAACCAAACAGCAAATAAGAAGGCTTATCATATATTGGTACATATCTTCTTTAGTCATTCCCAATTCACTGCCACTAATACCTAATGCTATTCCCGTTACGCTCAAACTAATGGCATATGCCAAAACAACTCCAAGCAACAGAACACTGGGTAAGGTGCTAATGAAGTTTTGTAAGTTTATTTCTAATCGTCTTATTGCCTTTTCACCCAACAGTTCGGGTGCAGCAAACCAAAATGCCAAGAACTGCAACACTATAGAAATAAGACTAAGCCATTTCATGGAATCCATTTTATCTATTGTTGAATTGGAAAGTTGCTAATTTAATGTATTCTGGCAGTGGCCATTAGTGTGAATTCCTTATTAGGATTATTTCTTTCAGTTGTAAGCAACTAATCAGCCACACGATGCATCGAGCTTGCGAGCTCAGCGAAGCTAATCGCGCGGGAGCTGGGGGGTGTTAGTCAACATTAAAATCAAGAATTATAATTTGGTATAAGTTCTAAAATGAACGCGATACATTCGCGCACTAGCAGGAATCGTTAAGCACTTCTTTGTTATCGGAAGGATTTGAAATTTCTTCTTCAGAAACATTCGATTTTATGTACTCAACAGCCTGCCTGAGTCTAGTAAATGCTTTTACATAATTGAAGAATCTTTGTTACCATCTTATATCTTGAGTCATAAATATTAATTACGTTTAACCCCTAAAGTCGCTATGCGCCAACTTGTATGCAGGGCAAGCTCGTTATCCTAAATGATGTTAGTTATGGTTTAGACTTGAATTTATATTTTGATATTTCATTTTGATAAGATTGATAGTAATATTCACCAATTTTAACTATTGGATGATGGTACCTGCTTTCAATATGAATTTTTCCACCAACCACTTTTCCATCTAAATCCAATCTTGAAATTGCATAAGACGGTTTTGAAAAATAATAAATCACATCATCTATAATGGTGATTGCTCTTTTTGCATCGTTAAAAAATTCTGCACTTAAACTTGTAATAAAATTACCATCGTTATCATACTTGTTAATACGATCCTGTCCCCGATCACAGACATATAAATAACCTTTCGAATCCAAGGCTAAACCAGTGCCCAAACTAGCTTTACTAAGCTGTCCTTCTCCACTTCCAAAACCACCAAATTTTTTCATCAAATTACCTTTTGAATTGAACTTGAATAAGTTATGATCTTGTAAGGCAAAGAAGTTGCCTGATTTATCAATTGCTATCATCGGACGGAAATCTTTGCTATCGAAATGTAATAGCACCGTGTCAATAATATTTCCTTTCAAATCAATCTTGTATGAATACCATTTACTCTGGAGTCTAACAAAACATGATATATAATTCTGCATTGGAATGACTTGTTCTAATTGAAAAACGTCCTCTGCTTTACCTTCAGTATTTAAACCAAACTGACCGTTTTTAACCCCCAACCAGTCTTGAAACTTTCCATCATCAAACCTTTGAATTCGTTTATTTCCAAAATCAGCCACGAACAGTGATTGACCATCTGTTGATAATTCCCACCCACTACCAATATTCACTTCACCTACCCCCGTGCCAGATCTAGTAAATGTCTCTACAAATAGCAATGAATCCACTACTTGAATTTCTTGGGGCTTTGTAACTTCTGGCATTTCATCGACTACAGTATCAACCTCATCCTTCTTGCAGCTTGAAAAAATCAATACTAAAAACGCAATAAACATTGGTATTTTTAAAAAACTCATCTTGATTTGGAATTTCATATTTAAACCTTCTCCTTAAACTCCCCTTTACTCAATCGAATATCCACAGATACCACTTTGTACTCTGGGCACATCGCTTCAGAATCAGAAACGTTTCCGGTAAGGTTATTCAGCATAATCTCAGGGAAATGGAAAGTGGAACTCAAAACGCCAGACTTCACATCAGTAGAAACTTTTGCTCGAACATCAGCCTTGCCTCTATCCGAAGTTATGCAAACCATGTCGCCATGTTTAATTCCTTTTGCTTCCGCGTCCGCTGGATTGATTACCAAGTAATCCTCACCTAATATATCGACGTTTCCTGTTCTTCTGGTCATAGCACCACAATTGTAGTGTTCGAGCTCTCTAACCGTCGTTAAAATGTACGGGAATTTTTGACCGTGTTGTACAACCTCTTCAGATTCTCTCCAATCAAAAGCCTTGAATTTGCCTTTTCCAATTTTAAATTCTTCGGTATGCAATATTTGAGTATCCGTTCCGTCTGCTTTTACTGGCCATTGCAATCCGTTATCACCTAGCCCTTCCCAAGTAACTCCTTTGAAAAAAGGAACAATCTGAGAAATCTCTTCCAACATAGTTTTAGCATCGTAATCGGCTTGTTTGTAGCCCATTCGGTTCATTACGTCAATAATTATTTGACCATCTGCTTTTGATCTTCCTATAGGTTCAACTACTTTCTTTACGCGTTGAATTCTTCTTTCTCCATTGGTAAACGTTCCAGATTTCTCTAGGAAACTAGCACCCGGAAGAACTACATCAGCTAACAATGCAGTTTCCGTCATAAATAACTCTTGAACCACTAAAATTTCCAAGTTATTCATTGCTTTTAAAACGTGCTTCGTATTTGGATCCGTTTGAGCTACATCCTCTCCAATAATCCAAGCTGCTTTGAGTTTCCCTTCTATCGCAGCATCAAACATTTGAGGGATTTTTAATCCTTCTCCCAATGGAACCTCAGCTCCATAAAAGTCTGAATACATATTAATAACTTCTTCATTATTTACATCCATATAACCGGCACCTTGATGCGGCTGAACGCCCATATCGGCAGAACCCTGAACATTGTTTTGACCACGCAATGGATTCACTCCTACTCCACGTCTTCCAATATTTCCAGTAATCATTGCCAACTGTGCAATTAGCATTACTGTAAATGTTCCTTGAGAATGTTCGGTAACTCCTAAACCGTGAAAAGACATTGCATTTGGAGCAGTAGCATAGGCCATTGCTGCTCCTTTAATAATGTTTCTGTCAACACCACAAATTTCTTCTAAGTTATCCATATCCAACTTGTGAATACTTGCAACAAACTCTTCGTAACCTTCAGTTCTTGTTTGAATAAACTCATTATTCGCAAGACCTTCCATTACAATGTAATACAACATCATATTTAGAACCGCTACGTTAGTACCTGGCCTTAATTGAATATGAAAATCAGCATATTTGGCAATCTCTGTTTTGAACGGATCGATAACAATAAGCTTAGCGCCTTTCATAGCACGTTGCTTCATTTTGGCTCCAGTTACAGGGTGTCCTTTGGT
>Ga0307998_1001948_pt1 | contig 10839 bp, 10 predicted proteins | sample Davwhametageno37_FD_203147 | JGI IMG/M metagenome (GOLD analysis project Ga0307998, IMG submission 203147) | Marine microbial communities from Davis Island wharf, Antarctic Ocean - #37 | ecosystem: Environmental > Aquatic > Marine > Unclassified | place: Antarctic Ocean: Davis Island wharf...
TGGAAATCATAAACAGCGCGCCGGTATAAATCACCGCAGGCTGGAAGACAAAGACATTGATAAACAGGAACATGGTCGAGACCAGAGCACGGATATGTTTGCTGTTATAGCGCTTCTCCAATAGCTCGGTTGTAGTGGTGCAGTTGTTTCTGTAGTACACCGGCAAGAACACTTTGGCTAGTACCATGAGGCCGACAAAGCCCGCCAGTTCCCAGAGCGCTAACAGCATCATCTGATTGCCGTTCATACCCACCAGCTGGTCGGTACTGAGATTGGTTAGAGTGATAGAGCCTGCAACAAACACCCAGGTCAGACCGCCACCAGCGAGGAAGTACTCTTTGTTTGAATCGGTGGAATGTCGGTTGTGGCCGGTGCACTTGATATAGGTAATCAAGGCGATAGCACCTAGGACAAGACAGAAGACAGCTAGCTGGATAGTTTGTTCGTTCAAGGGAGATCCTCTTTATAATTTTTATTTATATTATCTATTTTTATAGTATATTTTTTAAGATTCCTAGCTCTTCCAGACTGTTGCACCATGGGGCTCTATAGTGGTGCTGCCCAACACAAAAGTGGTGTCCGGATCTAATGGAAGAACCTGTTGATGGTTTGAATAGTTAAAGGCAAACATCAGATTACCCCGCTGGCTGATACGAATATCTTTACCAAATCTGTAGGTCTGAATATCCGCTTGCTGGCATTGCTGCTGGAAAAAATCTAACAGAAACGCTCTGTTGGTCAATGTGGCCATATAGGTAAAGCGTTCATTGCGGACTATTGCGGCTTCACCATTTTCGTAGCTTGCGATGACCTCTACTTGGTCAGAATGCGCCGTATCTAGCTGCTCGCGCCAGATGCCACTTTCATAGATATGATTATTCCAGCTTAAGGGTTCGTGACAGTCGGCACGCAATGTCTCAACCGAGAGCACCCGTATCGGAATCAGCTGTTGCAATAATCCTGGAGGCAAACTGCTGGGGTAGGCAAACTCTGAAGTTTTGGCACCGGCTCTTGGGCCAAAGATAAACTGCGCGCTAGAGTTACGGCACCTGTCCACAAAGGCCTGATCAACTATTGGCAGACTAGGAGCGATAATTAATTTGTAGGCTGAGAAATCTGAGAGGTCTGAGTCCACGGAAATAAAGTCGACATTAACCCCAAGCTCGCGCAGGGCACTGTAATAGGAAAGCTGCACATTATTAAAATCATAGGCTTCTCCCTGTTGCTCAATATCGCTGACCCAGAGTCCTTCTGCGCCAGTAATAATCGCCACCGAGGCTGGCTGTAAAGGTTGATTCTCTACATCCAGCTGTGCCACTTCGGCCATTGCCTGCTCAGCTTCTGGCCAAGCTTCGGACTTGGAATTATCCGGTCGCAGCAGTCCGGCATGCATTTGCTCCTGGGCAAAAGGCGCCTGACGCCAGCGGAAATAACAGACACAGTCGGCACCGTGGGCAAAGGCTTCCAGAGTCCAGAAACGAATCATGCCAGGGGCGGGGCGAGGGTTATTGTTAGCCCAGTTAACCGGCCCCGGCTGTTGCTCCATTACCCAGAATCCGCGATTTAATAGCCCGCGGGTTTGGTCGTGGTAGTAGGTGGCAAAGTCCGGATGACCGGTGCGCATATAGCGGCGCAGTTCTTCTGTGGGGGCATCGGTCAGTAACAGGTCGGTGCGGCCCAAGGGGTAGTTGTCATAACTGGTGAAATCTAATCCTGCGGCTAGGGCAAAGTTATCCACTGCCGTTTCATTCATGGGAATAAAGTTATGGGTGATAAATTTTCCCGGTGCATGTTGGCGAATCATCTCAACCATAGGGTTGTGATAGTTGATCACCTGATCCGATGAAAAGCGTCGATAGGCTAGGCGGTGAGCCGGGCTGGTTTCCGTTACAGCACCTATGGGTAGGTCGATCTCAGTAAAATCTCGATACTCCATCGACCAGAACACGTTGCCCCAGTCGCTATTGAGTTTGTCGATACTGCCATAGCGTTGATGACACCAGACTTGGAAAGCTTGCCCAGCAAGCTCAGAGCCGCTAAGAGCAGTGTCATGGCAACAGAGTTCGTTGTCTGTTTGCCAGCCGACTACGGCATCATTATTGCCGTAACGCCGTGCTAGGGCCTCGGTGATGCGCAGTGATTCACGCAGATAGATCGGGCTTGAAAAGTCATAGTGACGGCGCGAGCCAAAGCCGCGGATGCGTCCGGTGTCTGGGTCTACAGGTAAGATTTCTGGATACAGATCGCACAACCATTTTGGCGGTGTGGCAGTGGGGGTGCCCATCACAACTTTTAGACCGGCACTGGCCAGTGTTGCCAAAGACCTATCCAGCCAAGCGAAATCATATTCTCCCGGATTAGGTTCCAGACGCGACCAGGCAAACTCGCCTATACGGACATAGGTCAGGCCCAGCTCTGCCATCATCTTTGCATCTTCGTCCCACTGGGACTCAGGCCAGTGCTCTGGGTAGTAACAGACTCCGAACATATTACTGATTAACCTTTATTTTTGATAAAACTGCAGCCCACTGGCCCAGAGGTGCTTAAAGCCTTTCCAGGCCTCTTGGAACTGGTGATCTGCACCTTTATATTGCTGGCTACTCTCACGAGTCGGCAGATAGGCGCACCTGTCTTGATCTTCTTTTACATGACAGTCGAGGAAGGCGAGGCTCATATGCTCGATCACTCTATTAATAGTTTCAGTATCCCAGACCGGATCGAAGTAATGACCCAATTCAAAGTCTGTCGCAAAGGACGCCGCTGGCGCTGGGTGGGGGCCGATATTGTGGCGCGCATTTTCAAACACCAGCAGGTAATTATGTTCTGATCCAGTGCGTTCATAGAGCCTTTTGATGCCATTCTCAAAGCCCGATGTATTGTCCTGATCGCCGGCTAGATACAAGGTCGGTACGCCAATTTTAGCCATGGCGTTAATATCATGAACACTGGCTTCACCACCCCAGGGTGCTAAAAGCTGTACAGCTTTCCAGCGCGGGTCGAGCTGTTCACGACCCCCGTAACAGGAATTTAATGCGAAGGGCAAAACCATGGCAATGGCTGCCGGAACACCCACTTGTTTGAAAAATTCTGACTCGAAGGCATAGCAGCCACCCACAGTATTGATTGCGCCAAAGCCACCCATAGAATGGCCGATAATGGCGGCTCTATCGGTGTCGACAATGGCCTTTACTGGCGAAGCTTGGTCGGTAAAATGATCTAGCAGAAATTGCTGATCACGAGCTCGGTTATAGAGTGTGTCAATGAAGCCAGCTGGCCGATCTTCTGTCTCTTGAATATCAGCATTGGTCGAGCCAGTATGATCTATACCCACTACTACATAGCCATGACTGGCCAAATGCTCACCCAGATAAAACATCTGAGTGCGATAGCCGGTAAAGCCATGGGATAAGAAAATCAGCGGGAAACTGCCCTCAGCGAGGGCCGGTACATCGCGATAAGCCTCTCCCTGCAGTTCAAAAGGGTTTTGCAGGCGAGTCACATTTTTGTAGGAGGCTAATGTGGGCTCTTGTTCAGACTTAGAGAGATTGGAGAGACCCACCGGATACCAGACTTCCAGTACCAGCTTGCGCTCAGTATTGAGAATAAAATTGGTGGTGCTTAAGCGTTTGGGGTCGGTTGCAGTGATAGTTGTCACGCCTACGGCATAGGTACCAGAGAAAGCGAGCTCTGGGGTGACTGGAGGTTGATTAGTGTAGAGCTGTTCTGGGTTCTCTATTTCATGGCTAGCGGGGCTCTCTATTTCCTCGCTGGCGGCGCCCTTTGTTCCATCGCTGGCGGGGCTCTTTGTTCCATGGCTAGCGGCGCTCTCTATTTCCTCGTTGGCGGGGCTCTTTGTTCCATCGCTGGCGGGGCTCTCTATTTCCTCGCTGGCGGCGCCCTCTATTCCATCGCTTATGGCGATACTAGTGACTAGTGTCGCTGTGGTTAATACGGCTATGCGCAACCATTTAATCGACAAGCTGTTCCCCTTTGGTGTTTTTTATTTTCGTGCTTTCTGCCAGCGTTGTTGTTGCCGTCGAATCACGTTATTGTTATGCCATATTAAATCAAAAACTAGCTGGTAAACAGGCTAACATCCGCGCCAGCTGGCAATAATGAAAATCTAACTGCAACACTTTCACACTATAAGAGGCCGTCCAATGGGCGAATGCACAAAATACCCGAGTCTCGAGGATCGCTGCGTGTTTATTACTGGCGGCGCCACCGGTATAGGGGCTGCTATGGTAGAGGCATTTGCCTTACAGAAATCTAACGTTGCTTTTGTTGACCTAGATGAAGCGGCCGCTAAAAGTCTCTGCGATAGGCTTGAGGCAGAGACTGGAAGGCGTCCTTGGTTTCATAAAGTCGATGTGACCGATGTGTCGGCATTACAGGGCTCTATAAGACAGGCTACTGAGGATTTGGGGCGCTTAAAGGTACTGGTCAATAATGCTGCCAATGATAGCCGCCACAGCCCCGCTGAGGTTACGGCCGAGAGCTGGCGTGACTGCATGGCGATTAATCTAGATGCGACTTTTTTCGCCGCTCAGGAGGCCGCTAGAATCATGAGTGCGGCTTTCGATGATAGTGCTGCTTTTGATGAAAGTGCTGCTTTTAATGAAAGCACAGCTATGGGGGCAGCTAGAGGCGGCTCGATTATTAATTTCAGTTCGATCAATGCGCTGCTTGGGCCGACCAATATGCCCGGCTATGTCGCCGCTAAAGCTGGCATTGCAGGCTTGAGCAAAGCCCTAGCGGCAGACTATGGAGAGGCAGATATTCGAGTCAATGCGATTTTGCCCGGCTGGGTGGTGACCGAGCGTCAACTAGAGACTTGGCTGACACCAGAAGCCGAAGCAGACTGGATGAAACAAGTCTCTCTCAAAAAACGACTATTGCCGGAAGAGGTGGCCAGCCTGGCTTTATTTTTGGCGGCAGACGACAGCCGCATGATCACTGGCCAGAGCTTTACTATTGACGGCGGCAGGACTTAAACACATGACTGAATCGCTGTTTATTGCTGGGGACTGGGGAACTACCCATCTGCGGCTCTACTTGTGCAGGTATGTTCTTGATCAACCTCTGAATGTTTTAGCGACTCAGGCAGGTCCGGGGGTGAGCCAGGTTAATGGCGACTTCGAACAGATATTTTTTGATCTGGTCGGCGACTGGTTAGATAAACATGGGACCATGCCGGTCATTCTGTCAGGTATGGTGGGGTCAAATATTGGCTGGCAGGCAGCACCCTATATCGACTGCCCTGCTAGTGCAGAGCAGATTGTCAGTGGCCGAACAGCCTTCCGAGCTAGGGGCATAGAGTTTTCTATTATCTCTGGTTTGCGCACCATTAATCCTTTGGGCGCGCCGGATCTTATGCGAGGGGAAGAGCTGCAGCTATTGGGGTGGATGGGTGCAGCTCTTGATGTTAAAACTGAAACGGCCCGGTTGATTGTGTTGCCAGGAACCCATAATAAATGGGCTCTGGTGCAGAGAGGCAAGATTGAGACATTTGTCACCGCGCTGACTGGCGAGCTTTATTCTCTATTACAAAATCACAGTATGTTGATTGCCAATACTGAGACGGCCGATTTTTCAGACCATATTTTTATGCAGGGCGTTAAGGTCGCGACCACCTTAGAATCGGGTCAGCTGCTGCAGGCGCTATTTACGACTCGTAGCCGTCAGGTATTAGGCGAATTGTCAGAAAGTCACGCCTCTTCCTATTTGTCAGGTCTATTGATCGGCTCGGACGTGGTTGGCTCCCTTGCCTTGATGGAGAAACAGATGGGAGCCATCGAGTCTGTTGACCTAATTGGAGATTCTGCGCTGAGCCGCTGCTATCAACTTGCGTTGGAATCTGTGGGTGTTAAGGCCGAGGTAAGGGACGCAGTTCAAATTGCTATGTCTGGTTATGAGGCTGTATACCTAGCTCTATACTCTTTATCTGGAGGCTCTTTACCTAACTCATCTGCACCTAAATCCTCGTCACCTAATTCTAAAGGAGAGATTCCACTATGACTGAAAAGCTTGAAAACTGGTTTGCCAAAATGCCTGTAGTGGCTATATTGCGCGGTGTACGACCAGAGCAAGTGGTGGCTATTGGTGAGTCTCTGTATCAGGCAGGTATCGGCATTATTGAAGTGCCCCTAAATTCACCAGAACCTCTGGCCAGCATCCAAAATCTAGCGGACGCCTTGGGTGACCGCTGTGTGATCGGTGCTGGTACTGTATTGACCGAGGCCGATGTGGTGGGTGTTGCCTGCGCCGGTGGTGAAATCGCTGTGAGTCCCAATACTAACCCAGAGGTAATAGCCCGCAGTATTGCCATGGGTATGGTACCTATGCCTGGTTGGGCAACGGTGACAGAGGCATTTATGGCCTATCAGGCGGGTGCCCGTTATTTAAAATTATTCCCTGCAGCCACCTATGGCCCAGAGCATATTAAAGGCGCTAGGGCTGTGCTGCCGAACGATTGTAAAGTACTCGCCGTGGGTGGTGTGGGCGCAGATTCGGCCGCTGCTTGGTTGCGCGCTGGTGCCGATGGTTTTGGTATTGGCTCTGAGTTGTATAAGCCGGGCGATAGCCCTGAGCAGGTTCATGACAGGGCGCTGGCGGTGGTGAGTGCATTGCAGGCTGCCAAGCAAGGTTAGGCTTTTATTAAGTAGAAGGCCAAACAGTCGATAAAAAGCGCTGAAGATAAAAAGCACTGTAGATAAAAAGCACCTTAGATAAAAATCACTGTAGATAAAAGGGCAGTAGATAAAAATCATAGTAGATAAAAATCATAGTAGATAAAGAGCAGGGTAAACAGAATGGTCACAGCAACATTAATTGAAACCCTCAAGGTTAAAAATACATTGGGCGAGGGCGTTATCTGGGATGCCATCGGCGCAGCGGTTTGGTGGACGGATATCGATGGCAGCAAACTGTATCGCTATCACTTGGCCGATAAAAAGCTCGATCATTGGTCGACCCCTGAGCGTTTGGGGTCTTTTGCTCTTGTTGCCGACAGCGACTATTTGATCTGCGGTTTTGCCAGTGGCTTTGCTTATTTTAATCCTCATGAGTCCTCCAATCTCGACAGTACTGACCTGCAATGGCTGCATAGGGTCGAAGAAGATAATGGCGGCACGCGACTTAACGATGGTCGTGCTGACCGACAGGGCCGCTTTTGGGCGGGTAGCATGGTTGAATCGGGTGATCCCGGTGCTGGCGCTCTGTACTGCTTAGATCAGCAATTGCAGGTGACCAGTAAAGTCTCTGGGTTAACCATTTCAAATGGACTATGTTGGAGCCCAGACTCGACCCTTATGTACCACACCGACACTCCATCTCGCCGTATTCATCGCTACGATTTTGATGTAACTACAGGTGCCATAACCAATCAAAGCTGCTTAGTTCGCACAGAGCGGGGTTGCTTTCCCGACGGCTCCACAGTAGATGCCGAGGGCTATATTTGGAATGCTCAGTGGGGTGCGAGTCAGGTGGTTCGCTATAGCCCTGAAGGGGAAGTTGATTTTGTTTTGCCCCTGCCGGTCAGCCAACCAACCTGTGTTGCCTTTGGTGGGCCCAAGCTCGATATGCTTTTGGTTACCAGTGCATCTCAGGGATTGGACGCGCAGGCTTTGTTAGCTGAGCCAGAGGCGGGTAATGTCTTTGTGTTTCAAACGAATATTACCGGTACTCCAGACTCGCGGTTTATCGCGAACTCATAAAATTTTAAAAACCTAAATGGCTAACCTTATGAAATACTTTCGCCCCCTGTATCCCTTTCTTCTGGGATGGGCCCTGATTCTCTCTACCTCAACATTCTCTGATATAGGTCTTATTAATGGGCTGGGACAGCTGGTGCTCTTTGCTTTTGTGGTATGCCTGCCTATCTGGCGCACTGGGCGCATGAGTTACGTTGATATTGGTTGGCCCTGGGGTTTGGTGCTGCTAGGCATGCTTAGCTATTGGCTGAGTGATGGCTACTGGCTGCGCTCGTTGGTGGCCAGTGCCGTGCTGGTATTGATTGGGTTGCGTATGGGCCTGGGCGCCCTAAAAATGTGGCGTATGGGCCTGTTGCAAAAAGAGTTTCCACGCTACCAATATCAGCGCAGGCGCTGGGAAAAAGATGGTAAAACCAATGTGGCTTTAGCCCTGCAGGTCGATGCTGTTTCTCAGGGTTTGGCTAATGCCTCCTTTTTAGCACTACCGATTTTTGTTATCGCCTCAAATAATAGCCCGACGTTTTCAGTTTTCGAAATGGTGGGTCTAGGGATCTGGCTGCTAGCATTTGTGATGGAAACTGTTGCTGATCAGCAAAAACTTAGCTTTCTGCAAAAGATGAAAAGAGAGGGCAAGCAACGCCAAGTTTGCGATGTTGGCCTGTGGCGTTACTGCCGGCACCCGAATTATTTTGCCGAATGGATGGTATGGAATGCGCTGGTGATAGCTGCGATTCCCTCGTGGCTGGCGCTACAAAGCACTGAAGATAGTCTGCTATGGATGTTACTCGGGGTCGGACTGCTGTTCACATCCAGAATGATGTATAGCACCCTGGTTTATGCCACCGGCGCGGTACCATCTGAGTATTATTCAGTGCAGAAAAGACCTGGTTATACAGAGTACCAGCAGCGCACTAATCGCTTTTTCCCTGGGCCGCGACGGGAGAGCTAACCGAGTCAGGAGGCTCAATGAGGTTTAAAGAGATTTAAGAGTTCTTGTAGGGCATATTGTATTAGAGGCTGATTGACGACAGGTTGTTTACTGGGACGTAGAGTAAAAGCTCAATGGCTGTGCCTGTGCCTGTGCCTGTGCCTATTGCCATGATATATCCCTATAGCCTGTTCCTGCAGCCGGGTGTTACGCGCGCTTGAGTATTTTTACCAGCTCTGCGATTTTGACATCCATGTGACTCTCACTCTGCATTGAGTTTCTCACACATTCTTCGATATGGGTTTCCAAAATTTTTGCCTCGACGGTGGCGATGGCAGATTTGGCAGCCTTAAGCTGATTGAGTATATCAATGCAATATTTTCCTTCGTCGACCATCTTGGCGATGCCATTAACCTGCCCTGAAATGCGATTAAGATTGGGAATGAGATGCTTGTGACAAGAGTGGCTCATTATCTCTCCGATGGTCAGATTAGGTTGGGTACGACGTAGGTAAATATGCTTGCGCAGATAAAGATAGCGGTAGAAATATAATAGACAACTCGGGCTCTTTTTCTAGTCTGCATGCAGGTTTTACCTAACTCTGGGTCTAGAGGGCAGGGCATCTTTGCAGTTTTATAATTCATTATCCCGGCAATAATAATCATGATCAGCGCAAATAGGCTAATGGCGATTTTGTACTGGGATAGCACTATCAAAAATGGGAATACGCTGATCAAGCTCGCAAAGCTTGCTCCGGCGCCCAAGGTGACAAAGAGGGCGGGCAGAGCGCAGCAGATTAGCGTAGAGGTTGAGGCAAACAGAGAAAAGAAGTTGGTTCTGTTTGCCTGCAGCTGGCTGTCTTGCATTTTATCGCCCGACAATCTGGATAGTAGAAGTATTTAGCCCGTTGTTGAGAATCTTTTTCTCTATATCGGCTTTATCAATATCCGCCGCGACAGGAAAGGCCAGCAGCACTTTTCCTGATGCCAAATCCACATCAATCTTGCTAACCCGCTTATCTTTGCCAAAGGTTTTTTCTATGCCTCGGGCACAAAAGTCGCAAACCATACCCTGAACGCTCACTACGGCCACGGCGTTGCTTTCGATGCCAATCATAAACTGGTCAAATCTCTGCGGGTCTACCGCTAGCTCTTTGCCATCAACCATCTGCTCATGGATATGACCTTCGTGGGAGTGCATGTCGCCCATACTGTCCATGTCTGCCATGTCATGTGTCCCGTGATGGGCAGCTTGGAGTGCTGTGGAGGATAAAAACAGGCTGAGTAATAATATTTTTTTCATGGTCGTCTCTTTAGTTGCTTTTTTATTAGAATTTTCAAGTCAGGATTTGAATCTATACATTGGAATCTATACATCAGAATCTATACATCAAGTGCAGGTTCCAATCGGTTTTTTTGTGATAGCCAACTTCCATTAGTGCCCCGCCCTTAAAAAATCGTAATACAGGGTAGGTGATACGGTCATCATCCATGTCATTTTTCTTGGTCTCGACCATCAGCCAAGTATGAAAGTCACCATAGGCGCCTAAATAGGGTGCTATACCAACTTTTAAAGTCTGCTCGAACATGTCGTAGCCTATGCCAGAGGTCTGAGTTGCCGAGAAGCCGGCAAAGACGCGTCTGGTTTCCCAGTCACCCGTCAATGCATAAAAGTGGTTGTCGCTATCATTCAAGCCAACGCCGGTCTTTAGGTATAGATTGCGTTGGGACTTTGCAGTGTTTTTACGATTGATAAGATAGGTCAATCTTGCCGAGGAAAAGGATTCATCGCTGATCTTGTCTCTCTGGTAATCGAGGCCCAGCGAATAGTTAATATTGGGTGTGTAGTGCCAGTAGACACCGTCTGACTGGGGGCCTGAGTTAGCCATTATAGTATGCCCGCCAACATAGGAAATAGGCCGCCCCATAGAATGGGTGGCTACTAGCAGGCAGAGAATAATAAAGGCTGTTTTCATACCCCCATAGGGTATACCTATAAAAGACAGTGTCAATACTTTTGTGGCAGATTTTACAGACAAAAAAAGGGGTACCAATTGGCACCCCTTTTTTGTACTTCTTTTGTTACTTACATCTAAGGCGATCTTAGAAGTTGTAACCAGCTTTCACGTACCAGTATGAACCTTCGATACCCATTGGAGAGGTCTCGTAGAAGATTGCACCTAGAACATTACCAGTAACA
>Ga0307998_1001951_pt1 | contig 10834 bp, 9 predicted proteins | sample Davwhametageno37_FD_203147 | JGI IMG/M metagenome (GOLD analysis project Ga0307998, IMG submission 203147) | Marine microbial communities from Davis Island wharf, Antarctic Ocean - #37 | ecosystem: Environmental > Aquatic > Marine > Unclassified | place: Antarctic Ocean: Davis Island wharf...
GAACTGGATTTATTGGAAGAAATAGACAAACTATTCCCAAAAGATCGCTACAACGTATTGCTTACAGGAAAAGCACTGCTGTTTTTAAAAGGAACCAAGTACTTGATTAAAAACCTAATAATGTCATTGGCATTGGCCATTTTTCTCATCGCTCTATTCATGGCTTACCTTTTTAGGTCCTTTAGAATGATTGTGATTTCCCTTATTCCAAACTTACTTCCCCTACTGATTACTGCGGGAATGATGGGATTCATTGGGGTACCTATAAAACCCTCTACCATATTAGTATTTAGTATTGCCTTTGGGATATCTGTAGACGACACCATTCACTTTTTGGCCAAATACCGACAAGAACTCATTGCCAATAAATGGCGCATAAAACCTTCTGTTTACGCAGCTTTAAAAGAAACAGGTGTGAGTATGTTTTACACCTCCATTGTACTGTTTTTTGGATTTTCTGTATTTACAGTCTCTAGCTTTGGTGGAACAATAGCTTTGGGTGGACTCGTTTCTGCTACCTTGCTTTTTGCCATGCTGTCCAACCTAATTCTATTGCCTTCTCTTTTACTGTCTTTAGAAAAAAGTATTGCCAACAAGCAGACCTTTAAAAAACCTCAAATAGATATTTTACCAAAAGAAAGTGAAACTTAAGTGATTAAACTATCTTTGCGTTTTAACTGAATAGGAATACAAACAACCATGATTACACCGAGAATTAAATCTGTTTTACAAGATGTAGCCCCACTGACCACCTTAACTGTTCAAGGATGGGTAAGAAGTTTTAGAAGCAATCGTTTTATTGCCTTAAACGACGGGTCTTGCATGGAAAACCTACAATGTGTCATAGATTTTGACTCTTTACCAGAAGAAATATTAAAGAAAATTACGGTTGGTGCAGCTTTAAAAATTACTGGAATACTTCAAGAAAGTGAAGGCAAAGGGCAGCGCGTAGAAATACAAGCAACAGAGGTGGAAATTTTAGGAGTTTCAGATCCAGAAACTTATCCCATACAACCCAAAAAACACTCTTTGGAATTCCTGAGACAAAATGCACACTTAAGGGTTCGAACAAATACTTTTAGCGCCATTATGCGGGTGCGCTCTACACTGTCTTTTGCTGTACACCAATACTTTAGGAGTCAAGATTTTAATTACGTACATACGCCTATTGTTACAGGTTCAGATGCAGAGGGTGCAGGAGAAATGTTCCGCGTAAGCACCTTAGATCCCAAAAACCCACCGCTGGATTCCAATGGTGCAATAGACTATCGTGAGGATTTCTTTGGCAAGGAAACCAACCTAACTGTTTCAGGACAATTAGAGGCGGAAACCTACGCCATGGCACTGGGTAAAGTGTATACTTTTGGTCCTACTTTTAGAGCAGAAAACTCAAATACCTCTAGGCATTTAGCAGAATTTTGGATGATAGAACCAGAAATGGCTTTTTATGATTTAGACGCAAACATGGACCTAGCAGAAGACTTTATACAAAACGTGATTAAATACGTTTTAACACATTGCCAGGAAGACTTGGCATTTTTACAAGAAAGACTCTTGGACGAAGAAAAACAAAAGCCACAAAATGAACGCAGTGAAATGCCACTACTAGAAAAGTTAAAGTTTGTGGTAGACCAAAACTTTATGAGGCTCAGCTATACTGAAGCCATTGAAATACTTCAAAATAGCACTCCCAACAAGAAAAAGAAATTTAAATATCCAATCACAGGATGGGGCGTAGACCTTCAGAGTGAACACGAGCGCTATTTGGTAGAAAAGCACTTTAAATGTCCTGTGATTTTATTTGATTACCCAGCAGACATTAAAGCCTTTTATATGCGCTTAAATGAAGACAAGAAGACCGTTAGGGCCATGGATATTTTATTTCCTGGTATTGGAGAGATTGTTGGAGGTTCTCAAAGAGAAGAACGTTTAGAGGTGCTAGAAGAAAGAATGTCTGCCATGGGTGTAGACCACAAAGAGCTCTGGTGGTACAAGGACCTAAGAAAATATGGGTCTGCAGTACATTCAGGTTTTGGATTAGGCTTTGAACGTTTGGTGCTTTTCACCACGGGTATGGGAAACATTAGAGATGTGATCCCTTTTCCAAGAACACCTCAGAACGCAGAATTTTAAGAACGGTGGTCCCTCTAATACTTTTTTGTAACTTAAGGTATTGAATCCTATAGTATCTTATGCTTAAACAATACCTTCAATATAAACTTTCACAAAAGCTGTCTCCACAACAGATACAGCTTATGAAGCTAATACAATTGCCTACCCAGGCATTTGAGCAACGCCTAAGACAAGAACTAGAAGACAATCCAGCCTTGGAACCAGGTAAAGAAATAGTAGAGGACACTGAAGACATCTATGAAGACAATTACGAGGAAGATTTCAAAGAAGACAATGAACATATAGATGCAGAAGACATCAATATAGATGAATACCTCAGTGACGACGAGATCCCTGATTACAGAACGCAGACTAATAATTACTCGGAAGACCAAGATGACAAAGTCATTCCGTATGCAGCTGCAACCACTTTTTACCAACACTTATTGGCCCAACTTCAGCAACAATTTATTGCAGAAGAAGATTGGGCCATTGCAGCATTTTTGATAGGAAGCATAGACGAAACAGGTTATATAAGAAGACCAATACCAGACTTAGTAGACGATCTTGCCTTTACCGAAAACTTGTATACAGATGAAAGTCAAGTCAAAAAAGTGCTCAGAAGTGTCCAACAATTAGACCCAGCTGGAGTGGGCGCAACAAGCCTACAAGAATGTTTATTGCTGCAGTTAGAAAGAAAAACACCCACCAAAGCGATCCAGCTAGCACAGGATATATTGAAACGCTCTTTTGAGGCTTTTTCCAAGAAACACTATGACAAACTTATTTTAAAGCATAACCTTTCTGAAAACGACTTAAAAGAAGCCTTACTGGCCATAGAAAAGCTTAATCCAAAACCCGGAAGTGCCTTTTCAGATGGCTCAAAAATCATCTCACATATTGTACCAGATTTTAGTTTAAAAATTGTAGATGGGGAATTAGAGCTTTTGCTCAACGGGAGAAACGCCCCTGAACTGCATATCTCTAGGTCCTACAACAACATGCTGGCAGGATATAAAGAGACCAAACAAAAGACCAGCGCCCAAAAAGAAACCGTCAGTTTTATAAAACAAAAATTAGATGCTGCAAAGTGGTTTATTGAAGCGATTAAACAACGCCAGCAAACCCTTTATCTCACCATGGGTGCAATAATAGACTTTCAAGAAGCGTACTTTTTGAGTGGCGATGAACGAAAACTCAAACCGATGATTTTAAAGGACATTGCAGACCTTATAGACATGGATATATCTACTGTATCTAGGGTTGCAAATAGCAAATACATAGACACCCCTTATGGAACAAAATTAGTCAAAAGCTACTTCTCTGAAGGAATGAAAAATGAAAAGGGAGAAGATGTTTCTACCAGAGAGATTAAAAAAATTGTGGAGCAAGTTATCATAAAAGAAGATAAGAGAAAACCACTCACAGATGACAAGCTGGCTTTAATACTCAAAGAAAAGGGTTACCCCATAGCCAGAAGAACTGTCGCAAAATACCGAGAGCAATTAGAGCTTCCTGTAGCTCGGCTGAGAAAAGAAATCTAATAAAAAAAGCCCGCACAATGTGCGGGCTTTTTTTATTAATTAGCTAACTATTATTGTAAGTTTCTAAAAGCGTCACCATCGTAAGTGGTGTAATTTACTTTAAGTGCATTTACTTTTCTGAGTTCTAACTTAATGTCAGATATAATACCCATATTGGCATTCTTATCTACTTTAAGCGCAGTAGTCAATACATTTTGTAATTCCTGAGGCTTCTTAGCACGCTCAGATAAAATGTAATCTCCTACATCAGTAGCATTGGCAAACTTATCATTCAATTGAATCTTAGTTTCTGTTCCAAAAACTTTCTGGTACTCCTGCGTTGGGGCTCCAGCATAGATATAAATAATTCTGTCCTTTTTTTCTAACTTCTTAATCTCGTTAGCGTTTGGAAGAATATTATCTACTTTTAAAGAACTGTCTTTCATTACGGTTACCGTCATGAAAAAGAACAAAAGCATAAATACAATATCTGGTAAGGAAGCTGTAGATACCGCTGGTAACTCACCATCTTTCTTTTTACTGAACTTAGACATATCTAATGTGTTTTGCTTTGTTATTAATTATTTGACGTTTCCGCTTCAGAGAACTTCTGAGGAAATAAATCTTGAATATTCTTCACTTTCTCCTTGAGATCATCCTTTAAACTCTCTGCCGTTTCCGGGTTTAAGTAAGCCGCTTCCATAGCAGTAAAGTCACGTTTGTACAAACGCTGTGCTTCCCTGTTTCTAAGGTCGTTATAGGCACCTACAATTTCGTTTTGAACGGTAATGTAAGTTCCATAAGGGGTTTCTCTGTCGTTCTTTAAAGATATAATAGCCTTTGAAGGATTGTCTGAAGAAGAAGTGTTTCTTGCTCCCTGGCAGTAGTTACAGTAGTCTGGTGTGCCCGAAGGAGCACCCCCATTGTCTAGAAAAGACATGGCTTTTTCTCTCAACTGAGATACTTCTACCAACTCTTCGTCTGCAAACAACTGTCCGTTTTTATTGATAATTACTTCAAAGATATTTTTCTGTTTAATGACCACATCCGTTTCTGGCGGCTCAATGGGTGGCAACATTCTGTCCAAACCTGCATCTGTTTCAATAGTAGTAGTTACTAAGAAAAAGATAAGCAGCAAGAAAGCGATGTCTGCCATAGACCCGGCATTAACTTCTGGTGGTGCTCCTCTTTTTGGCATACTTCAGTTATTTATTTAGTGAAAAATCTCTTTATTCCTGGGACTACCATTAAAGCGACTGCTATAACAGTTAATAAGAAAAACATATTTAATCCCATACCAATGTTTTTAACCGTGCCTTCCGTAGTTGGGTTTCCGTTGTCTGCCATTGCAGCCAAATCAATATCCGTTCCAGAAGCAGCAATGTAAGAAACAAGCACTAAAGCCAAGAAACCACCAATTGAGAATAAGGCTTTCTTAACACTCTCTTTGGTTGAAAAAAGTTTTTTGAAGGCAAAGATGAAGCTAGAGATTACGGCTACTGCTAAAAGCAGGTAAGTAATCATAAACATCAACGACATTGATGTACTGTCTACCGCTTCAGAAGCGGGTGCATCTGAGCTGGGCAATTGGAACCATAAAATAGCGCCAATCAGTCCAAAAACGGCCAATGCAATTTTTAATATTTTGTGCATAATATTGCGTATTTATTGGTTCTTATTATTTTTTGTGGTCTACCAGCATGTCAATTAATGCGATAGAAGAATCTTCCATGTCATTTACAATACCATCAATTTTAGCGATAATGTAATTGTAAAAAATCTGTAAGATAATAGCCGTAATAAGACCGAATACAGTAGTTAAAAGTGCTACCTGAATATCTCCTGCAATAAGAGATGCACTCAAGTTACCCACCGCTGCAATTTTCTGGAAGGCCTGGATCATACCAATTACCGTTCCCATAAATCCAAGCATTGGTGCAATAGCGATAAACAAAGACAACCAAGAAACGTTTTTCTCTAATTGACCCATTTGAACACCACCGTAAGCAACAACCGCTTTCTCAGCAGATTCTACACTTTCCCCAGCCCTGTCTAATCCTTGGTAGAAAATAGAAGCAACAGGTCCTTTTGTATCTCTACATAATTCTTTGGCAGCATTTACACCACCTGATTTTAAAGCAGCCTCAACAGCTTCTTTTAATTTTGTTGTATTCGTTGTAGCCAAGTTTAAAAAGATAATTCTTTCAATTGCTACGGCTAATCCTAAGATTAAACAAAGCAATACAATCCCCATGAAGGAAGCACCCCCTTGGATAAATTGTTCCTTAAGAACTTGAGTGAAACCTTTTTCGGCAGCAGCTTCCTGAACTAGTGTTACTGCACTTGCTGTACTTGTACTTAATACAAATAACCCAGACATGGCTAGGATAGAGAATGATCTTTTCATTTTTTAAAAAAATATAATTAGTTAGTTAATAGGTTAAAGATAAAAAAAAATTATAATTATTGAACGTAAAAATTCAAAGCAGAGAGGAAGGGATTCGAACCCTCGATACACTTTTGGTGTATACACGCTTTCCAGGCGTGCGCCTTCGACCGCTCGGCCACCTCTCTATTGATGCTTTTAGGCAGGGCAAATAACAAAAAAAATGCTAATTAATGAAATTCTAATCGTTAATTTTATTGCATTTCTCCCCTTAAAGAAGTTTCGAATATGGTCTTAAAGGATGCTTTCGAAACACCACTCCCTAGCATGTACACGAGCTTAGCCAAAGCAGCCTCGGTGCTAATATCCTTACCATTAAGTAGTTGTATGCGCTCTAGTGCTTTACTCGCCTCATAATGACCCATCAAAACACTCCCGCCTGAACACTGCGTTACATTAACAATAATCAAGCCATTTTGAATAGCCTCTGATAAAATAGCTATAAACCAGGTTGCTGTTGGCGCATTTCCAGCACCATAAGTTTCCAAAACTATGGCTTTTAAGCCTTCTGAAAACAATACAGACCGCACAAAAGAAGGCGAAATACCTGGAAATAATTTTAAAACACCCACACTGTGGTCCATTTTTTTATGAAATTTTGTGTGTTTTCCTTTCTGAGGCTTTAATAATAAAGACCTAGATACCTCTAAAGAAACACCTGACTGTGCAAGTGGCGCATAATTCAAAGACTCAAATGCTTCAAAATGTGCTGCATTAATTTTAGTAGTTCTATTGCCACGGTATAATTTGTATTCAAAATAGAGGCCTACTTCCTGTATTATCGCTTTCCCCTTGTCTTTTAGCGCAGCCAATTGAATGGAGGTGATTAAATTTTCTTTGGCATCTGTTCTCAAATCTCCAATAGGCAATTGGGATCCAGTAAAAATAATTGGTTTAGATAGGTTTTCACACATAAAACTTAGCGCCGCAGCGCTATAACTCATCGTATCACTCCCATGAAGAATCACAAAGCCATCAAAAGAAGCATAGTTGGTTTCGATCATGTCTACTATAGTGACCCACAAACTTGGGTCTATATCACTGGAATCAATAGGGGTTTCAAACGAAATACACTCCGTATCACAATCGAGTAGTTTCAGCTCAGGAATTTGCTCCGCAATAGCGTCAAAATTAAAGGCTTTTAGGGTCCCTGTTTCTGGATGTTTTACCATTCCTATAGTACCCCCAGTGTACAATAAAAGTATTTTTGATCTTGCCATAATAATCACACTATCTTGTTAAACGCCAAAAACAGTCTTTGAATTTTCTGTGGTAATAGCAGCAATATCTTCTATGGTTTTCCCTGTAAGATTTGCTAATTTTTGTGCCACCAAAAGCAGGTAGGCAGACTCATTTCTTTTACCTCTGTAGGGGACTGGTGCTAGGTAAGGGGCGTCGGTTTCTAAAACCAAATGAGACAAATCTACCTGATCTATAAAACGATCTAATCCGCCATTTTTAAACGTAAGCACCCCACCTATCCCAAGTTTCATTCCAAGGGATATAGCCCTGTTGGCCTGAGATAAATCTCCAGTAAAACAGTGGAAAATTCCTCTTAACAAAGGACCTCTATGGGCCTCCAATACTTCAAAAACTTCATCAAAAGCATCTCTGCAATGAATCACAATGGGAAGCTGGCGCTTTTTAGCCCAATCAATTTGCAGGTGAAATGCTTCTTGCTGCTCTTTTAAAAAGGCCTTATCCCAGTAGAGATCTATCCCAATTTCTCCTACAGCAACCGCCTGTGTTTCATCCAAAAAAGACTCCAGTACTGCTAGCTCCTCCTGGAAATTTTCTTTTACATGGGTGGGATGAAGGCCACTCATCAAAAACATATTCAAAGGAAAAGCGTTTTTCAATTCCCACATTTTAGACAAATAGCTACTGTCTATTGCAGGGAGAAAAAAACGCTTTACGCCTTTATTTATAGCTTCTTGAATCACCTCATCTCTGTCGTCAGCAAAAGACTCACTGTACAAATGGGTATGGGTGTCCGTGAATACCACTACAGCTCTAAAGCTTTCTTTTGATCCCCGTCCATTAAGAATGTCGTTGGGTCTTCCAAGGCCTCTTTAACAGCCACTAAGAAACCAACAGACTCTTTCCCATCAATAATTCTGTGGTCATAAGAAAGGGCCACGTACATAATAGGTGCTACCACAATTTCTCCATTTTTCACTACAGGACGCTCTACAATATTGTGCATTCCAAGGATCGCAGACTGAGGCGGGTTAATAATAGGTGTTGACAACATAGATCCAAACACCCCACCATTGGTAATGGTGAAAGTTCCACCTGTCATTTCATCTACCGTAATTTCTCCGTCACGGGCACGAATTGCAAGGCGTTTTACCTCTGATTCTACCCCTCTAAAACTCAAATTCTCAGCATTTCTAATTACAGGAACCATTAATCCCTTGGGACCAGATACCGCAATTGAAATATCACAGAAATCATAAGTAACCATCTCTTTTTCATCTATCATAGAGTTAACCGCTGGGTAAAGCTCTAAGGCGCGAATGACCGCTTTTGTGAAGAATGACATAAAGCCTAATCCAACACCATGCTTTTCTGTAAAGGCTTCTTTATATTGTTTTCTAAGGGCAAAAATAGGCCCCATATCTACCTCATTAAAAGTAGTTAGCATAGCTGTTTCGTTCTTTGCAGACACCAAACGCTCTGCCACTTTTCTTCGCAACATAGACAGTTTACTTCTGGTTGTGCCTCTGGTACCACCAGAAGAATTTGTTCCCATAGAAGGTACTGCCTTAACAGCGTCTTCCTTGGTTACCCTACCATCCTTACCAGTCCCTACAATCTCAGATGCCAACATGCCTTTTTCTGCCAATATTTTCTTAGCAGCCGGAGAAGCGGATCCTGTCGCATAGCTAGTAGCAGCAGCGGGAGCCTCTTTTACTGGAATTGGGGCAGAAGCAGGGGCTTTTTCAGCAGCTTTAGCTGGAGCATCTCCCTCTGGCCTAACGGCCGATGTATCTATTAAACAAACCACAGCACCCACCGCAACAGCGTCACCTTCCTCCGCCTTAAGCGTAATTACACCACTCATCTCAGCAGGTAATTCAAGTGTTGCCTTGTCTGAATCAACTTCAGCAATGGCTTGGTCTTTTTCTACATAATCACCATCTTGGACCAACCAAGCGGCAATTTCTACTTCTGTGATGGACTCCCCTGGAGAGGGTACTTTCATTTCTAAAATCATCGTGTATAATTTATGAGATCTCTTTAAATTTATTATAAAATCATATTGTCTTTGGAAGCGTCAAACACATAGTCAATGACTTCCTGGTGCCTTCTTTTAGAACGCACAACACTACCAGCAGCTGGGGAAGCGTAAAAACGTCTCGAGGCTACCCTAAATTTAGAGGCCATTGGTAAATGCATGAGCAAGTGGCTCCAAGCCCCCATATTTCTAGGCTCTTCTTGAGCCCAAACAATGTCTTTTGCGTTTTTATAAGCATCTATTTCTGCCTGGATCTGATGTATAGCCAATGGAAACAATTGTTCTATTCTAACCAATGCCACGTCTTCTCTTTCCAGGTTCTCTCTGGCTTCTAATAGATCGTAGTAGAATTTACCCGTACAAAATACAAGCGTTTTAACCTGGTCTTTTACCGCCGAATGATCTCCAATAACTTCTTGGAAATGACCGTTGGCAAAATCTGCTACACCGGAAACTGCTTTAGGGTGTCTCAATAAACTCTTGGGTGTAAACACCACCAATGGTTTTCTGTAAGTGGCTTTCAGTTGTCTTCTCAACAAATGAAACATATTGGCTGGTGTGGTGCAGTCTGCTATAAACATATTGTCCTTGGCACACATTTGCAAATACCTTTCCATCCTAGCAGAAGAATGCTCTGCTCCTTGACCTTCGTATCCATGAGGCAATAACATCACCAAACCATTTTGCAATTTCCACTTGTCCTCTGCTGCAGAAATATACTGGTCAATCATAATTTGGGCCCCATTGCTGAAATCTCCAAATTGTGCCTCCCAAATAGTCAATGTATTTGGACTTGCCATAGCGTATCCATAATCAAAACCTACCACGCCATACTCAGAGAGTAAAGAGTTAAATATGTGTAATTTACCTTGCTTATCGTTTAACTGATTTAAAAGCAATACTTCTTCTTCACTTGCCTCTACTTTCAATACGGCATGCCTGTGAGAGAAAGTACCTCGCTCCACATCTTGTCCTGAAATTCTCACGTCAAATCCTTCTTCTAAAAGAGATCCATATGCCAAGAGTTCTCCCATGGCCCAGTCCAGGCTATTGCTTTCAAAAAATATCTTACGCCTGTCCTCTATGAGCTTGTCTATCTTTCTCAAGAATTTTTTATCCGAAGGTAAAGTAGTGATCACTTTAGCTATTCCAGTGAGCTTATCTAATGGATAAGCAGTAGCAACTTTTAGTGCCATAGTGTCTTCTTGAGCAGGAGCCAAGCCTTTCCATGCCTCAGACATAAATGGTGTAATTACCGTCTTATCTTCTTTTCTAGAGTCTTCTAAATCTGACTCTAAACTGTCTTTGTATGATTGCTCTAAACCCTTAACAAAATCCGGTGTAATGATCCCTTCTTCAATAAGTCTAGCGGTATAGATTTCTTTAGGGTTTTGGTGTTTGGCAATTGCCTTGTACAATTTTGGCTGCGTAAACCTTGGTTCGTCGCCCTCATTATGACCGTACTTCCTATAACCCAATAGATCAATAAAAACGTCTCTTTTAAACCTCATG
>Ga0307998_1001952_pt1 | contig 10833 bp, 9 predicted proteins | sample Davwhametageno37_FD_203147 | JGI IMG/M metagenome (GOLD analysis project Ga0307998, IMG submission 203147) | Marine microbial communities from Davis Island wharf, Antarctic Ocean - #37 | ecosystem: Environmental > Aquatic > Marine > Unclassified | place: Antarctic Ocean: Davis Island wharf...
TCTTGTGAAAAGTATTTTCAAATATAATTAATTATTATCACAAGACAGACGAAGTTCATCTACTAAAAGTTGCATATAAATTAAATAATCTTCAGTATGCTTAAAAAAGAAATAAGTAATTATAAAAAAAAGCTACTAAAATTAATTAGTAGCTTTTTTTTCATGTAAACCAAGAGCTATTATTTTAATATTGTCAAGCTTCCTTTATAAACATCCTCACCTGTATTAGAGTTAATAACTCTAAGAACGTAGAAATAGGTTCCTTGCTCTAAGTTGTCTCCATCCCAATCATTGTTATAATTATCTTGTTCGTAAACTTTTTTACCCCATCTGTTTAGTATAGTTAGATAGTTAGGGAATAAAAGGGGGTCTAAATGTTCAAATTCTAATAAATCATTCATGCCATCGTCATTTGGAGTCATAACATTTGGAGTACCTACTTCGGAGAATATTAAATATTCTTTAGTAATAGAATTACTACAACCAACATTACTTGTTGTTATTAATGTAACGGTATAAGAACCTTGGTTATCATACATAAAATTCAATGGTCCAGGACCAACTGCTGTTGATGGATTAGGACTAATGTTAGTAACGTCAAAGTCCCAAATCCATGATGAAGCTCCAGTGGATGCATCAGTGAAAACAATATCTATGTTAGGTGTGCCTAAAGCCTCAGGCGTAATTGTGAAATCAGCTACTGGACTAGGGTAATTGTAAATTATAGCATTAGCCGTAAAATCACAATCATTTTGAATAATTGTTACAGATACTGCACCGCTACCAGTTGTGGTTGTCGAAGCTGTACTGTTAGTTGGGCTCCATAAGTAGGTAAACCCTGCCCCTGAAGTTCCTAGGCTAATAGTTGCGCCAGGGCAAATTGAATCGATTCCCGTAATTACTGTTGTTGGTACTGGTTTGCTTAGAATTTGAACAGTTGTAGAAGCTGTACACCCTGCTGAATCAACAGTAAGTGTAACGTTTCCTACTGTGGCAGGTACAGTTATTGTGTTGTTAGTAGATCCAGTATTCCATAAAGGGTTATTATAAACAGAACTAAAGCTTAATGTTGAACTGTCATCACTACAAATAAGAGTTAATCCTAATATTTCAGGATGAGGAGTTTGGTATTCTATAATCGTAACAAAGTTTGATGTATTAACACAAACTCCATCAGATACTGTTACGGCATAACTTCCAGCAGAGGTAATGTTCCCAAATTGAGAAGTCCCACCACTTGGTGTCCATAAATAAGTAACATAACCAGCTCCGCCATCAAGACTTAGCGCGCCCCCTTCACAAAGTGTATCTGGAAGTAATGTAGGTAAATTTAAGTTGTTCGATGCAACTGTAATATTTTGAGTTCTATCAAAAGCACATCCACTAATTGGATCTGTAATAGTTACGGTGTAAGGTGTTGTTATTCCAACAGTCGCTGTAGTTGCAGTGTAAATAGGGTTAATGATTGTAGTACTCGATAAATCTGTACCTGGTGTCCAAACATAAGTGTAAGCTGATGTAGAAGCGCCACAATTTGCATTTCCTGCATATAAGATATCTCCTGTGTTAAGACCAGTCATTGAACCTACAGCATAAGTTGAAACTAGAGCTCCTGTTCCATCATATAAAAAATAAGAAGACTCATTTTGGAACGCCCCTGTGTTGTATATTATATTAATAGGATTTCCATTAGTAACACTGAAGGTTACCGTTAATGAATCGCCACTATTATTTGTAGGAAGTACAGTGTAACTTCCAATTAAAGCTCCACTTTCAAAAACATCTAAACTTTGGCCATTCCATCCATCTCCCCAAGTGTCATACATCGACAGTGTGTATAAACACGATGATTCAACACCAAAGGTTAATGATTCTCCTACACAGATAGCACTATCTCCTGGTGATAATTGAACATTTGCGGGGATAACTACACCTACTAAAACAGAATCTACTTGTTTAGTACATCCTTGAGGAGAAGTAACCTCTACTACATACCAGGTTGAATCTAAGGGTGATGCATTTGGGTTCTGAATAATTGAATCACTTAATGTCGCAGTATTATTCCATAAATAAGTATATGTTCCAATTGGACCAGATAAAATATTTACATTCAAAGGGGTTGATAAATAATCACATAATACGGTATCTCCAAGAGCATCAGGAACAAAATCATCTACAACTTCAACTCTAACTGTATCGGTGTTTTCGCAGGCAGCAGTCAAAGAACTTAACACATAGTAATCTATAATTGAGCCAAAGGGTGGCGCTGCAATAGGGTTAGAACAAGGGTTACAGCTAAATTCTGGTCCAACTGGGATTTGAATATTTGTAGCTGCATCAAACCATGTGTAAGTTGCACCACCTGAAGCTTGAAGCTGAGCCGTTTGTGTACCACAAATTATTTGATCTAAACCTGCAAAAGGTTCATCAAACACCGTTATATCGTAAGTAAATGTTTGAGTTCCCGAAATGGGACAAGCATCATCTTGTAAAATAAGTGAGAATACGTTTATCCCTGAATCTAATGCTGTTGGAGTCCAACAAAATGTTCCAATAGGGTTAGGTGTTCCATCTCCCACTACAGTCCATGTTGCTCCAGGAATTGCAGCAGCTATATTATTCAGTACTGTAATGTTATCTAAAGGATCAGGATCTGAAAAAGTAATTTGTAAACATAAATTATCATTTGGGCACATTCTAATTGAGTTCTGATCAACAGAATCAACCGAAGGTCCTTGTACAGTAATTGTCATTCCTCCTGACCCACCGCAAGTAGCCGTAGCTCCAGTAGTAGGATTCTGGTTATTACAGGTATTATCAACAATAACTTGCATTTCTCTAATTTGTGTTCCTATTAAAACTCCGTTTCTAAATTCTGAAATAAGAACTGAAACAACTGATATTTGTGACTGAGCAGGTGTAAAACACATCTCGCCAGTTGTTTGATTTAAGTTCATACCTGCAGTTGTTATCATTGGTTGTAGCAATGTGTACCCTGCCATAAAAGCAATTGGTGTTCCAGGAGGACCAGGTGTTCCTAAAGGTTGGTTAAAAATATAGTATAAAGAATCTCCATCAGCATCAGAGGCTGCATGACTATAAATTGCTAATTGATTAGCGCATAAGTATGGTGTAGGAATATTAAAGAATTGAGGAGAATTATTATTTGCTCCAATAATATTGTTAAGTGTATTTTGGATATATAAATTTTTACTCGAAGCATTCACTAAATTTGTTGTTGCAGGGTTTCGTGTACCGCTATTCCAATGCATTATCCAATCGGAACATGGAGTTAAGGTAACTATTCCCCTGTAAACATATTGTTCTGTACCTGGAACAAAACCACCGTTACATGTAGTTAATTGTCCTGCACATACTTGCGATACATCATTTGTTTGAATAAAAGGTATAGAAAAATTAATATTTTGGGCACAAGAAGCTGATTGAAAAGTTACAGTTTGATTTGGCGAAACAGTAATACCACTACAATCTCTGTAGACAATTAATGTAACTTCATAGTCATTTCCGCCAACATTGACGTATGTAATTTCCGCACCCATTAAGTGGGAAGCATAAGAACTTGTTATTCCAGAGAATAAAATTGCAATAGCTACTAAAAACTTTTTCATAATATTATTTTGTGTTAAGTAAACAAATATAAAAAATTAAAACTAAAGACGAGAGAAAATGTCTTAATGTTGCATTTAAATACATTTAAAATAATCAAAAGGTTCTAAGCACTCATCACATTGGTATAATGACTTACATGCTGTAGATCCAAACTGGCTTTTTAAATTTGTTTTTTTTGAGTTACAGAGTGGGCATTCTATGGTTTTTGAATCGGACCCAAATAACACTCCTTTATCTTCCGTTCCTTTAATGGGAGGTGCTATTCCGTATTTTTTTAGTTTTTCTAGGGCTTCATCATTTATCCAATCAGTTGTCCATGCTGGAGAGTGAATAGTTAATACTTTGAAGTTAGAAATATTATTTTCAAGTAACTTTGATTTAATGTCATCTTCAAAAGATTTCATAGCCGGACAGCCCGAATAAGTGGGTGTAATGGTTACAATAACTTCAGAATTTATAAGCTCTACTTTTCTAAGTACACCAAGTTCTGTAATAGAAATAATGGGGATTTCCGGATCGGGAATTTCAGACAGGAATTCCCAAATTTTTTCTTTTGTATGATTGTTGATGTTAGACATTTTTTAGAAACCCTAAACAGAATAAGCTGATTTGATAGAGTCCGTTAACGAATTAAAGTAACGGACAAGTATTAGCACCGACACAGTGGATACTACCATTTAGAATTTGGATATGCTCGTGGTAAAAATTGCATTTCAGTTAGTATATGTCCTAAATCCTCAGAATGAATTCCGTTAAGACTCCCTTTTTGCATAAAACCATCCACAGGTCTTGTTAAAGTCGCTCTTTCTAAAATTTCATTTATAGTATCGTTCCAAAGATGTTTAATTTCATTTAGATCGACAGCTATTTTTTCTGAAATTAAAAGTTCATCAACTTTGTTCATCGCAAATAAATCTCCAGTATATTCCCAAAGATTGTTTACTGATTGTTGAATTTTGTTGTGGCTTTCTTCTGTTCCATCTCCTAATCTAATCATCCATTCACCACTATGTCTTAAGTGGTAGGTAACTTCTTTTAAAGATTTAGCGGCAAAAGCAGCTATTGTAGAATCAAAACTAGAACTTAATTTTTTGTATAAATGATAGGTAAAAGCAGAATGAAATAGGTTTCTGGCAACAGTATCTCCAAAATGACCATTTGGTCTTTCTGACATTAAATTGTTAAAGAACCCTCTTTCTAGCCTTTTAAAGGCTAAATCATTTTCAGTTCTTCCTTTCCCTTCAGTTTCTCCAGCATAAGTAAGGATGATTCTTGATTGACCGAATAAATCTAAACCAATATTAGAAAGAGCAATATCTTCCTCTAAAACAGGTCCGTTACTGCACCATTCTGCCATTCTCTGGCCTAAAATTAAGCTTGAATCACCTAATCTTAAACAATATTTAACTAAAGCCTCGTTCTTTGTCATGTTCTTTTTTTTTATAAATTACTAAAAGAGTTAAGAAGTTTAGTTGAAAATGAAAATTTTCATTTTTCTCTAATCTCTAATCAGATGTGTTTAGCACCTTCTGGCATTACATAATGGGTTGCTGTTCTGTAAGCCTTGTCGTTTGATGGTTCAAAAAAAGCTTCGTCATCTTCTGGGGTAGAAGAAACAATTGCTTCAAATGGAACTACCCAAATACAGGTGCCTTCCTGTCTACGAGTGTATAAATCTCTTGCATTTTGTAAGGCCATTTCTTTGTCTGCTGCATGTAAATTTCCTACATGTTTGTGGGCCAATCCTGGTTTGCTTTGTAGAAAAACTTCCCAAATTGGTCCTTGATTATCTGTATTACTCATGCACTATATTTTATATTGAAATAATTTAAGTACTAAAGTCTTAAGTTATTCTTTCATTTATTTTTAAGCTACTTTTTGTTTTGAATTTTCTTTTTCTGCGTGAGCTTTAGCTGCTTTCCGAACCCATTCGCCATTATTATGAGCATCGTTATAATGTTTTAATCTTTGTTTGCTACACGGTCCTCCGCCTTTTACTACAGACCAAAATTCATCCCAATCCATTTTACCAAAATCATAACTTCCTCTTTCCTCATTCCATTTTAAATCAGGATCAGGAATTGTAAGTCCAATAAGTTCTACTTGAGGAACTGTTTTGTCAATAAAACTTTGACGTAACTGATCATTAGTCGCTCTTTTAATTTTCCATTTAACAGCATTCCCTGTATTAGGAGAGTCTGAATCATGTGGGCCAAACATCATGATTGATGGCCACCAAAATCTGTTTAATGCATCTTGAGCCATTTCTTTTTGTTCAGGAGATCCTTTTGCCATATCAGCAATTATCTCGTAGCCTTGTCTCTGATGAAAGCTTTCTTCCTTACATATTTTAACCATACCCCTTGCATAAGGTCCGTATGATGTTCTTTGCAAAGAAACTTGATTTACGATTGCTGCACCATCAACTAGCCATCCAACAGCACCCATATCTGCCCAAGTTAATGTAGGGTAGTTAAAAATACTAGAGTATTTTGCTTTACCAGTTTTTAGTTCATCTAAATATTCTGTTCTACTTTTTCCTAAAGTTTCTGCAGCTGAATATAAATATAAACCGTGTCCAGCTTCATCCTGAATTTTTGCCAGCAACACAACTTTTGCGCGTAAACTTGGAGCTCTTAAAAGCCAGTTTCCTTCAGGTTGCATTCCTATAATTTCGGAATGAGCATGTTGAGAAATTTGTCTTTGCAAATGTTTTCTGTAATCTTCAGGCATCCAGTCTTTTGGTTCTATCTTGATTTCAGCATCAATCTTTGCCTGAAATTCCTTTAATTTTTTCGCGTTATCCATAAATCATAGTTTACTGGTACAAATTTAGTCAATTTCCAGTTTAATCTCTATCATTTTTATGAGTACTTATTTTTTTTTTTAAGTAATAAAATATCTTGTTGTTAAAAATCAATTCAGAAATGATATTTTTGCAATCATTAAAATATAAATATGACACACTTTTTTAATTTAGAATTAAACGAAATAAGACAAGAAACTCCTGATTCTGTATCTATATCTATAAAGGTGCCAGATCAGTTGAAAGAGAAATTTATGTATGACTCTGGTCAGTATATTACATTAAAGCATAATGTAGATAATGAAGATGTTACCAGATCTTACTCTTTGTGCAGTTCTCCTTTTGAAGATGATTTTAGAATTGGAGTTAAGAAAATTGAAAATGGATTGATGTCGGTTTATCTCAACGAGGTTTTAAAGGAGTCTGATACATTAAAAGTAATGATGCCTGAAGGTCGGTTTTCAATTCATCCGGATAAGGAAAAAGAAAATCATTATATAGGGATAGCTGCAGGGAGTGGTATCACACCTATCTTATCAATGATTAAGTCGGTTTTGTTAGTTGAGCTTAAAAGTACGTTTACATTATATTATGTAAATAAGGATGAAAGCAGTATGATGTTTAAGTCTGAGATTGAAGATTATCAGCATAGATATCCTGAGAATTTAAAAGTATATAATTTATTTACAAGACAAGATCAAGAGAATACTCTTTTTAATGGTAGAATTACTAAAGAGAAGTTCATGGATCTTATGCGACAGAATAAAGACGTTCAAAAATCAGATGATATCTTCATTTGTGGTCCTGAAGATATGATTTTTGATGTTAGTGAAGCATTGAAAGATTTTGGAGTGGATAAAGAAAAGGTTCATTTTGAGCTTTTTGGTACACCAAGTGATAAAATGAAAGAAGATGCTCCAAAAGTAGATTCTTATTTTTCAGGAGAAAGTCAAATAACTGTTATTATGGATGGTGATGAGTTCGAGTTTCCTTTAAGCAGTGACGGAGATTTTATTTTAGATGTTGCGATTGAGAATGGGGCAGACGCGCCTTTTTCTTGTAAAGGTGCGGTTTGTTGCACTTGTAAAGCACAAGTGATTGAAGGAAAAGCATCAATGGATATGAATTATTCTCTTTCTGAGGAGGAGGTTGAAGAGGGGTTTATTTTAACTTGTCAAGCACGTCCAGCATCAGCAAAATTAGTGGTGGATTATGATGTTTCTTAACCACTAATCTCTCTCTAGAGCAGAGAAGGAGTCTTTATTAACATATTGATATTGAAAAGGTCTAACATTTGTTAGACCTTTTTTTATATACCTAAAGTAAATTTGTCTACATGAAGAAATATGTCTTTCTAATAATTATTCTGTCAAGTTTGTCAGCCTGTAGAGGCGGAAAGGCAACTATGGCTTCAAAGAAAGATAATTACATTGTAAATAAATATGCTGAAATTTTACAATCTCAAAAAACAGAGATTAAGAACATCAAACTCTATAGCTTTATAGATGAATGGTACGGTACTAAGTATAAATATGGCGGATTGTTAAAGTCTGGGGTTGATTGCTCTGGCTTTTGTAATGTTTTGTATAACGAAGTTTATAATACACAAATACAAAGGACAACTTCGGAGCTGTTTAAGAAAATCAACAAAACAAACAAGAAGAACTTAAGAGAAGGTGATTTTGTTTTTTTTGACATTTCTAGTAAAAAGAATTCTCATGTCGGAATTTATCTAAAGAATAATAGGTTTGTGCATGCTAGTTCAAGTAGAGGAGTCGTAATCTCTAGTTTAGAAAATCCATATTACAAAAAGGCGTATACTAAAGGAGGGAGACTAAGATGAATATATTAATTACAGGTGCTAGCAGAGGGTTAGGTTTTGAGTTGGTTCAAAAGTTTGCTAAAGATAAAGGAAATAATATGGTTGCTATTGCCCGAGATTTAGAGCAACTTAAAAAGCTTCAAGAAATTTGTGAAGAGAATTTTCAAAACAAGATAGATATTTACAGCATAGATTTCTTATCTAAAAATTTAGGTAATGATATTTCCGAGATGTTATCCAAACATGATCCTCATTTTGATATAGTAATAAATAATGCAGGATATCTTATTAACAAGCCTTTCATTGATTGTTCTGATAATGATATAGCTAATATTTATAAAATAAATGTGTTTGCCCCTATGGAATTAACAAGACAAATTGTTCCTGCTTTAAATAAAGAGCAATTATGTCATTTCGTTAATATTGGAAGTATGGGTGGGTTCCAAGGTTCTGTTAAATTTCCAGGGCTTTCAATATATAGTTCGTCCAAGGCTGCACTTGCAAATTTAACAGAGTGTTTAGCTGAAGAATATAAGAATGAAAAAATTAAATTTAATTGTTTAGCACTGGGTTCAGTTCAAACAGAGATGCTAAATAATGCTTTCCCTGGGTTTGAAGCACAAGTTTCTGCTAAAGAAATGGCTGAATATATACATAATTTTTCCATTCAGTATCCGATTTATATAAATGGGAAGGTTATCCCCGTCTCAAATTCCACCCCGTAATTAAGTTTTTTGTGTCTGGTTTCTAGATAGATATAGATAAATATTTTTCTAACATATAAGGTTTTTTTTAAGAATACAGTTTTTATTTTATTATTTTAATTGTATATTTGTTACAGTAGATAGTTGATAATTGTAACAATTATAGATATGAAAAAGATTTTTACACTTTGTTTAGGAATTGCGATAGCGGTTTCTTCTTATGCAACTCATTTGATGGGAGGGCAGATTTCAGCTAATTATATAAGTACTAATGCTTCTGGTTCACATTATTATTTGGAGTTAGATGTATATCGAGATACATTAGGGGTTTCAATGACTTTGAATCAAAGTGTTGATGTTTTTGTTTTGGATTCAAGTGGTAATTATAATTTAGCATTTACACAATCATTAACTTTTGGTGTTGGAGGTGCTGTAAGTTCTATGTCTTTTATTTATGGGGTTGAAATCTATCATTTTACAGATACAATAACTATGCCTACTGATGGGGCTTACATGATAAAATGGACTGATTGTTGTAGAAATGGAGCTATTATTAATATGCTAAGTCCTCTGACAGAAAATATGACTTTCTTAACTTATGTAAATGTAGATAGTTCAAGCCCTAACTCATCACCTACTTTTTTAAGTCCTCCGTTATCTTATTTACCAACTAATACCTTATGGCAGTATAATCCGCTTCCTTTCGATCCGGATGGAGATTCTTTGGTATGGTATTTATCTACTCCCTTATCAGCTGGGTCAGCAGTAGTTTTAGGGTACGGAAATTTATCAGACACTACGTATTCTAATTCAACAGCGATTTTTAGTGTTGATTCAATCACAGGAAGTATTACGTGGAACGCTAAGATGGCGGGAAACTTTGTCGCTTCCTTTACTATTGAAGAATATCGTAATGGTGTATTGATTGGTGCTATGAGTAGAGATATGCAATTTGTTGTTATTCCTAGCTCTACAAATGCTATGCCTATTATTTCTAATATGCAATCATTACCGACAAATAATTTAGGATATCCTTACGTTAAAATTTCTCCAGGTCAAAACTGTCAGGTTCATTTATTAGCTTCAGATGCTAATGTAAATGATGTGTTAAGTATGAATTCATTTGGGGAGCCTTTTGAGTTAGCTTCTGCCGCATCCACTTTTGGCTACACTTTAACAGGAAGTGATAATGAAATAGAAGGTACTTTTGCTTGGACACCTGATATGAGTCAGGTCCGTACTAGTCCTTACTTAGTGGTGTTTAGAGTTTCGGATAATTTCTTTTATTATGACGAAACGATTCAGATTGAGGTGACAAATAACACGACTGATATTGAACAGCTGAGCGATTTTAAAGTGCAAGATATTTATCCTAACCCTGCAAATACTAATTTCACATTGCCATTAAGCTTGGCTAAAGCTGAGGGTGTTGAGATTAGCATTTATAATGTATTAGGAGTTAGGGTTTCTTCTGAGCAGTTAAATCTTTCTGAAGGAAATCATATGTTAGTTAAGTATTTTGATTTACAAAGTGGACAGTACTTTGTGAATGTTACTGATGATAATGGATTAACAATTGTAACTAAGAAATTACTTGTGGTTAAGTAGACTTTTTTCTCATAGTTTTTAGATTGAAAAAGAGTGTGCACAGGCTCTTTGCCTACTTTTAAAAGAAGGAGTTGCAGCTCAAAAAGTTCCAAAAACAAGTCTGACAAAACTAAACACAAATGATTTCTCAAGTTCAAGGGATCAGTCAGACGATATTAGCAAAGAAAGTTGTTTGGAGAAAATTGGTATAGTTATAAGTTTTTGATATCTATCTATAAGGGCTTCTTTTGTCAAAAGTATACTTGTATATTTATTAGTTTTGG
>Ga0307998_1001953_pt1 | contig 10831 bp, 15 predicted proteins | sample Davwhametageno37_FD_203147 | JGI IMG/M metagenome (GOLD analysis project Ga0307998, IMG submission 203147) | Marine microbial communities from Davis Island wharf, Antarctic Ocean - #37 | ecosystem: Environmental > Aquatic > Marine > Unclassified | place: Antarctic Ocean: Davis Island wharf...
AGATGGTAAACTATATAAAGAATTTTATGGGATGAGCTCATCTACTGCAATGGAGAAACATTCTGGAGGAGTTGCGAAATACCGAACAAGTGAAGGGAAAAAAGTTCTTATCCCATATAAAGGACCGGTAGAAAACACAATATTAGACATCTTAGGAGGCATTCGTTCAACTTGTACTTATGTCGGCGCGAATCAATTAAAACACTTATCTAAAAGAACAACCTTTATTAGGGTCACACAACAACTGAACGAGGTGTATGGTAGTTAATAACCTTTGGCAAATCTTGAGTAGTTCATAATTATACTTAAAACTAATATATATTGTTATTATTATTATAAATGATGATTAGTAAGATTTTGGCTTTGTTCGCATTATTTAATTTATCTTACGCACAACCTCCTCCAACACCCACAATTCTTTCTAAAGAGGGTGAAGTATGTGGAGGGATGATTCAGGGTTTGGCGCATTCGTGTGCGAAACCACTCGAATGTGTATATACCAAAGGACCTCTAATTGTGGATGCTCCAGGTTCTTGTAAACCTAAATGTCCAACAAAGAGGGACGCATGGGGTAATTGTGTCCCTAAGAATTGCGAAATTTGGTCAGACGGATGTAATACTTGTCATTTTAAAGATAACAAATTAACCGATTGTTCTGAAAAAAAATGTTTTGATGTATCTCATAAAGCTAAATGTGAACGATACACAACTAATGAAAATGGATTTTTTCATTGTGCAAAATACCTCGATGAATTGTCGAAAATTAATGAAGTATGTTGTGCTGGTGAGAAAGAGGGCATATGCTCTAATGGGTTTCCCGAACATTGTTCTCCTGAATGTGCTTCAACTATTAACCTTCTGTTCAATGATTGCGAAGAACTCTTAAAAGTGACTGGCTTAGATAAGCAGGAAGGTTGGGAGCCTTTTTCAGATAAATGTAAGAAGACTAGTGGTAATAATGGTAAAAAGATTATTCCTAAAAATTGTGCGACCTGGTTTGATGGTTGTAATCGTTGTTCTGTAAATAATGGTAAAGTTCGTTTCTGTACTAAAAGAGCTTGTATACGATTAGAAGACCCTGCATGTCTTAGTTATCATACAGAACATCATGTTTCTAGAGAAAGGGGTAAGCAATGTTTTGATGGTATTGATAACGATCATGATGGAAAAGCAGATTGCAATGATGTAGATTGTGAGATATATGGACGATGTAGGCATAGTGGAGGACATGAACATGGTCGTCAATGTTTTGATCATAAAGATAATGATCATGATGGAAAATCTGATTGTGATGATCCAGATTGTCGTAAGGATCCACGTTCACGTTGGCATTGTAGAAGTAGGGGCAGGGGTAAGAGTAGGGAAAAGAACCGTAAAAGAGAATATTATTAATTCTACATCATTTATATATTGCAAATAATTTTCAACAAAATCACTCGGTCTAATCATAGACCAATCTGTTCCTGGATGAAGACACCCACATTCGGTATAGATATATCCTACTAAGGCACTACACTAAAAACGTGATGTTTTTTGTGGATTATCATCTCTTCTGAACACAGCTTCTATCCAATCTGTAGGGATAATATCATATTTTTATACTATTTCATGTATTTGTAATAGTTTTATGTTGTAAATAAGTTTATAGGACATGTAACTCATCTAACATATATTTTACCATTCTTTTTTTATAATTTTGAAAGATCTCTTCAAAAGGTGTTATCTGAACACCAAACTTTACTTTGACATCTTGTGGATCATGGGTCCCTTCCCAACCTGATTCCCACACATAATATCCTTTTAAAGTCGTATTAATAAATACCGAATCTTTTATCCCAAACGGGATTTTAAATATCCCCTTTTGAACTATATGAATATTGTTTTAAAGTTGATATAATGGCACTATAAAGAGAATAATGATGTACATATGGTATGTCAAATTCTTCACACGTTTTTTTAACTATTGGTTTTATTTTATGAAAATGAATATGGCTCACTGTAGGGAAAAGATGATGCTCAATCTGATAATTTATTCCACCAAACAAATAACAAACCCATGGATTTTGTGTACAAAAGTTTGCAGAGTGTCTAACCTGTATTTCTCCCCAATCTGTATCTTCATCGTATTTAACATGATTTTTATTAGTTTCAAATGTGTCGTGGTCTGGTAAAATACATATCGCATAGGTTATATTTAGGCTCACTGCATATGCAAAAAAAACGGATATGCTTCTACCATATACAAAAGAATACAATATGAATAATTTAATCATACTTTGAAAAATAGAAAATTTGAAATTTTGAGGTAAACTCATTTTCCATAAAAATCGTTTTCTCAACCAAATAAAATTATACATAATTCCTTGACCAATAAACATACCTGGAAGTATACAAATTGTTACTAGAGCGGTTAAGATAGGTAATTGTTGAGAAATATTAAAATAATATTTGCTTGGACTTTCTCTCGATTTGCGAATAAATGGTTTTAAATGTATTATATCGGGATCTTTATCTATATCGCCCGTAAATGCATGATGTCTTATTACGTGATGGTAACACCATAATTGTGCATCCCACAACGCAATGGCATTCCACATATCGGAAATAAATTCATTAATAAGAGAAATTTTTGTGATAGCCATATGCGAGGCATCATGCATGGCACAAAATCCAATTTGAATTAGTATATGTCCAGCAACAACTGCTGATAATATTCTATATAGTGTGTTTATCCAACGTGCAAAAAAAGCAAAATAAAAACTTCCAGTAAATATCAAAGTTTGAACTAAAACTTTGAAAAACCAATAATAATTAGCTTTTGTATCTTTATTTAATTTTTTTATGACACGTTTCTGAATAGTCTTGTAGAAACCGTTTGTTTTAAATAACATTTTGGTTGGTTGACATGAAGATACCTCATACTTTTTCATTATTGGCTCTATTTTTTCCATATCACATAATGCATGATAACTTTCAAATGTAGCAGTTAAATCATCATTGCCCATACAAGATTCTAATATTGTTTTTCCACCAGGATGTTTATGTAAAAATGGTTTTAGATTATATGTTTTTCCACGAATATTCCACATTTATATATACTTCTTTTTTGTGGGCGCGGGAGATATTTAAAATCCAAAAAAGGTTAAGACCATACCATACGTATGCTATATTACTTTAAGTCTTTTTTTTATTAACCAAGAGAAGATACCCATCGAACCTCCTCCTTCATAATCAAATAATAATATATCACCTGTCTTCAAATTATATTTACTCATTTTATACTATTATGATTATTTTAATCCATATAAGGATATCTTTACTATAATATAAAATGGGTAAATACACAGCAAAACCTCACTACTTCCTTACAAATCATCACTGTCATCATAGATATTATGAACTCTTAAAAGAAGCTAGAACTTGGAATGGTTCAGGTCAATATTTGTTAGCTAAAGAATGTGAAATATTAGCTACTAAATTGTTAAATGGTTCAAAAGAACATGTCAATGTAATTGTTAAAACCGAAAATAATTTTTATAAAACGAAAAAGTTTATTTAAAAATTATATTATAACTATTATTATACAATGGACAAGGTTCTAGAACCTTTAATCAAATCATTTTTGGCTCAAATGGATTCAGCTATGAAAGTGTCCGAATTAATATCACAACATGCTGATTCAGAAGAGATAACAGTTGATCATCTTATAACTGGCTTAGTCTATCGGTTGATGGTTCCGATGACGAATGAAGAAGTAAATACTGCTTTAGAAACAGCTCAAGAAATTATAGATAAATTAGATGAAACTGATTCTGAAGAAGAATCAATGGCTGGAGGAGCAGAATCAGTAGAAGAAGCAATTGTTGATTTTGGATCACGTAAAGTAAAAGCACCTAGTTGTAATTGTGAAGTTTGTATGAAAGCACGTCTATCCTTATTAAATTATCAAGCATATGATTGTACAGATCCTCTAGCCGATAAGTTTAAGAAAGCGATTGATTCAACTTGTTCGAAACATAAGATATTCATTTAATTCATAATTTCCCTAATTTATCTAAGATTTCTATAGCTAAATATAATGCCATACCAGCACTGAAATGTTTCGCTGTATGACCACTAATAACCTTATTTGTTATTCTATATACAGTAGCATCATTATATTCTAGATATCGGGCAAACATTGATGAAAATATAATGGGTCCTATATATTCTTTAACTCTTTCATCATCATATATCTGTGAAATAATATAGACTGGGATACCTGTTAAGAGAACAATATAGGGTCTTAAATCATTATATGAATACCAATATATCACAGATATAATCGCTAAACCATATATAGTTATTGCTACTTTATCTTCAACAAAATAAGACAATAGTATTGCATGTGTGGTAGCAATTGATAACATATCCCAGAATACTCTTCCATTACTAGGTAACATGTGATAGTAGGTAGAAGTAATAGCAATTAATGTTATGTGAAAAGCTAATAATTTACTTTTAGTATTTTTTACATTTCGTTTCTGTAAGAGATAGAATGAAGGAGCAAATACAGCCAAATTACTTAGGACATTATATCCATTATTTACACCTAGTAGTTGTCTCTTATCTACAAATTTATGATAAGAAGGTGGTAAAGGAACTTTATCCATTTAGTTTATAGTAGATTATAATTATATTAACATTTATAAGTTATTATCCTAATCTGGTTGATTCATTTTATCATCAGTATCACTATCCCACCCAGCAGAAAAGGAAGATGTTGATGATGAGGAAGATGGCGTAGACTTTGATTTGGATTTTGATTTTTTAGCAGCTGACTTTGATTTGGATTTTGATTTTTTAGCAGCTGACTTTGATTTGGATTTTGATTTTTTAGCAGCTGACGTAGACTTTGATTTGGATTTTTTAGCAGCTGACGTAGACCTACTACGACTTTTAGGTCTTGAATGATGACGTGAATTTACAGCATTCGCAATTTGTTCTACTAATTGCTGTTCTTCTAGTAGTGCTAAGGGAGAACGGCCATAAGATCGTGTGTCAGAACCTTGTGCCAAGGCTAATAATTTTAAGGCTTTTTGTAATTTTAAAGTTTTAGGTTTCTGTAATTTAATATATTTAGATACATCTTCTAATATTCCTTGTTCCCTTAAAAATCTAACTAAACTAGCATCTCCTATACGCGGATTCGTTGACTTTGCTAAGGCTAATTTTTTTAAATTTATCTTTAATTTGTGTTTTTCTTCTATGTAATTTCTCAATCTATCAACCGTAAGAGATGATAAATTCACATTTTGTAAAATAAGTCGTCCTTCATCTTCTGTAGCACGTGTTACTTTACCTGTCATACGATTTAAGTCATCACTACGAGGGTCCTTTAATAATATGGGTGCTATACCCGCCGGAAGATTACCCTGTCTAACAAAATACCACGTTTCCCAAAGTGTAGGAGGAAATTTCATAGTAATATCTAAACCATGTTCAATTAATTCATCCATATACTTCATAGTGAGTACTTCATATTTGTGAAACCCTTTATCAGGATATCTTCCGCGATCATTGTATTGAGGACTTACATTATTAGCCTTACAAATAATACTATGAATAGGGAATATATTACAGGCGTGATTTAAATCAATATGTTGTAACACTAATTTCATTAATTTTAATGATTTATCATTAACTTTATCTTTTATTCTAGCACATGCTAAATGTGAATTTACATCTATGTGGGGTGCGGAATCGTTTAATAACATACATAAATAAAGAGGATGTAAATATATACCCATAGGAGGTTCCATTTTTAGACCACCAAAAAGAACATGAACATTCCTTGCGTCTGTGGTAAGATTAGTCTGATTACCTAAATGTCTAATACATGTACTATTACTATGGGAAAATTGTTCCTGTAAAATATCATTAAATTTTAGTCCTTTATCTTTAAAAAAATCGTGTATTTCTTTAAAAGTTGGTTCAGTAACTCTAATTTCGGGTTCTACTAAAAAATCCCCTCTAATTTTTGACACAGCTAAATAATCTAAAAATTCAGCGCGAGTGGACAGTCGTCCCGGTAGGGTGGGCCTACGGGCGGGTGGTCCTGCATCACCTAAATTACCTCTTATTTTTATAAGTTGATTTTTAATTTGGTCTATCGTTAAATGTAGGCGTTTCGTTTTAAACGAATCAATTTCAGGTTTCCCATATTGAGATACAGAATGTTTCCATATAAGTCCATTTAATTCAGCAATTATTTCTTTGCTCATTTATACTATACACAATAAAATATGTTATAATTTAGCAGAACATAATTCACCGATAATATATTTTGTGCCTACTTCATCTAATATATCGGGTCTATGTAATTCATAAAAATATTCAGTTGCGTCTTCCCCTCCAACGGAAAGCACAATACTGGATCCTCCTGGATGGATTGATAAGAATTCAGTTACGTTGTAGACTAAACCTTTAATAATCAACCAACAATCATCTTTTGTCTTATGTTTTTTTACTTCTTCAGCTGTATAACTATCCATTTTATACTTATATATGATAAAATATTTAAGTATATTTAATCTTATCTATAATATAATGGACGGGCTACCTACACTATTTTCGGGAAAGGATGTAATTTTAAAATATGATTATGATCAAATTGATTCCTTAGTAGGATCAGACATAGATCATTATACCTTTATTGAAAATTTATCGGTTCCAAATAAAAAGAATACACTCTGTAAAGAATATTTTAAGAGTATCATGATGGGATATAATCATGTCTTTATTGAAAAACTAATGAAGCAACATAATACTAGATCAAATATTTGTTTACCTCTTTTACATCAGTGGTTAATGAATCAAGAAGATAGTAATACCCGAATTGATAATTTAATTATTATTAATGATCCCGAAGATGCTGAAAGGATATGTAAAGATCACATTAAAAAAGCACCTATTTTCAGTTCTTTTTTATATAATAGTATTATCTCTACTACCGATAATGCTGATTGGAAAGCACAACGTTCATCTATGAATTTAGCCTTCATACCTAGTATCAGTCTAAAAAAAGTGTTCCCTATATCTAAGGATAGAGCCGAATTATGTTCGAATCTATTACAAGAATCATCTGATAATTTTACTGAATCAGTTAATATGAGCGATTTTTTCCTACACGAGACACAAGCTCAATTACAATTAAGTATGTTCGGGTTCTCAAATGAATTTCAAGAAAAAACTAATAAAAAGATTCGAGATGCGTTTGCAGGACTAGATGTTGGCTACACAGATCAGTTTTCTATTGAAGCACTAAATGAAACCCAAACATCGAAAGGACCTCTTTCTAAATTATTTGACTTATCTGAAGATGAATTAAAAAATAAAGGGAATATGTTGATCTTTGCCTTTGCGGGTCACGATACAACCGGACATACATTAACTTGGTTGCTCTATGAACTATGTAAAGCACCCATATTTAAACAAGAATTAATCAAAGAAATTGATAACTATTGGTTACATCATTCTGAACCTACTTATGATACCTTTAATGAATTACCTTTTATGACAAAATGTATAGTAGAGACTCTGAGGTTATGGCCGGCATTAGCCAATGGTACATATCGTGAATTAGAACATGATGAAACTATAAAAGGGATTGATGGTTCATCTGTGAATGTGAAGAAAGGAACCTATTGTCAGATTATTAATTGGACTAGACACAGATCAGAAGAGTTGTGGGGTGAGTCAGCAAATGAATTTAATCCTCACAGAGACTTTAAAGATTCAGAAATATGGTCCTATGAAGGATTTGGAACCTATAATCTGTCCTCAGATAGATTTAGTCCCTTTACCTATGGACCTCGGAATTGTATTGGAAAGAACTTCTCTCATATGGAAATGAGATTAATTTTACTATATATTTTTAAAGATTATGATTTTAATTTATCGTATGATCAATTACTAACCGTAGATGATAAAGGCTATCAAGGTTTAAATCTATTTACTATGGGTCCTAAAAGTATGAAAAAAAATGAATTAGTAGGTCTCTATATAAATGTTGTTCCGAGGAAGAGTAGATTATGATTCATCTATGATTTTAATATTATTTATCCTCCCCGACAACCTTTACATTTTTTACAACCGGACGCACCCTGACAACCTTTACAATTTTTACAACCGGACGCACCCTGACAACCTTTACAATTTTTACAACCCGATGCAACACTATCCATCATTTTAAAAACAATCACAGCTAAAATAAACGCAATAAACGCAATAAAAAGCATTACATTTTTATCCATTTTATAATATAGTATAGATTTTATTTACGTAAATTATATATGAAAACCTTTCCTAAAAATATGCGGCGAGATTATCAAGGAAAATAGTTAGGTTTATGTTTAAATTTAACATTATATTTTTCTGTAATATGATGATCATATTTTCGGGTAGGTGATCCTAAAATGTATGCGTACATTCTCGCTTTACCCCAAGAACTAGCAGTTTGATTCGGTCTCGACCCAGATGAATAGTATGCTCCTTTCCCTTTTTTAATGACTTCTTTCAAAGCTTTTTCAGGAATTTTAACGGCTTTAGATATTTGTTTAATTGATTTAGCTTCTGGATATAATTTATGGAATTTAGCGGTCCATCCAGATTCTTTCTTCTTATAACTTTTTAATTTGGGCCTATTCAAATATTTACCTTTTGAGTAGGCTTTCTTTAAACTCTTTAATTGTGATAATTGTTTTTTTTTATCTTTTCTAGATAATTTAGCTGTATATTTTTTAGGAAATGATCCCATATAATAATATATATAATATATATTATGGATCATTCAATTCACAAACATAGTCAAATAGAGGGTTCTAATCCTTGTACAGATAAATTGACCAATATAGAATATTTAAAACATATGATACCTCATCATCAAGTCGCAATAGACATGAGTCATTTACTGATACCACATACTAATAACCCTAAGATTCTACATTTATGTAGAGATATTATAAGAAAACAACGTTATGAAATATGGGAGATGACTATGATTAAAAATAATATATCAAAAACCATTTTTAGTAATGAATCTTGGACAATAGATAAATCACCTACTATATTAGAATTACACGCACCTATAATGAGTAAATCTAAAGATGGTTCATGTAATCCTTTATTTTTTAAACCAGATGATCATTCAGCGCACATGAAAGGTATGGAAATTAACGATAGAAGTTATTTAGAACATATGATCCCTCATCATCAAGTGGCTATAGATATGAGTAAAAGATTACTTTTACATACAAATCATAGTTATTTATTAGATTTTTGTAGAAAACTAATCATAGATCAACAAGGTGAAATATATACTATGAACAGTTTATTAAAAAATACTTATAATTATAAGAGTGAATTATTAGATTTACATAGTAAACCTCAAAATAAATTATTCAAAAATTAAACCTTAGCGTATTTCTTGCCCATCGTAAACCACAAGACTAAAGATATGACTATACCCACGATGTAACCATTCGTAAAACCATTCTTTTTATCCATGTTGTATCCAATACTGGCACTAACTGACATCAAAACAGCGTAAAATGTGAGAATCATATAAGCAGTTTCTAATTTCTCAAAGTTCATGTTATACTATAAGATATATTTTTATTTTCGCTTAGTTCTCTTTTTATTTTGTTTCATACTTTTACAATCTGAACAACATTTCATTAATTTATCACAATTTAGATATCCACACATATCTTTAGATAAACATCCTTTTAATTTTTTACAACAATCACTTAGTTTATCACATTTTCCACATAATTCAATTAAACAAGAACTACTTACTTCTTCCATTTCACAACAACATGTACAGATATAACTACACAAACATTCACATACCATCAAACACTTTAAAAAAGTTCCCATTTTCTTACATTCGTCTTTATCTACTTCACACATTTTCTCAATACATCTATTCTTAGTATTGTGACAACATTTCCCTAAATCTTCGCATTTAGACTTACAAGTATAAACTCCCTTACCTTTCATTTATATATTAATGTAGATTTTATATTTTATAAATATTTACTAGGATTTAGTTTATAACCAACATAAACTGAAAGAGCTACAATAGATCCTATTATAACAGCACTTAATATAGGCATTTGTGATTTATTTACGATTTTTATATAAATTATAAAGTCCTTGGAGTGTGTTAATAGATCGGTAGTTTTGAGGATATCTTTTAGCTAGATATCTAGATTTAGTAAGCAATTCAGATCGCGAACACGTTGGGAAACAATGATGTGTGGCGTGAATATTTATAGATCCGAATATTAACCCACATAACCACGATTCTGGAAAGATGTCCCAAGTGTTATCTAAATTATGTTGAATACTACCTACCGGATAAATACTCGGAACACTATCACTGTGTGTTATATATGTGAAATAAGCCAGGCAAAAGAACACATTAAAATATACAGCTATAATCTGATACCAATGCAGTTGAAAGAGAAGATAATAAAAAGGTAATCTGTATATATGATTTATTACTGAACTATTTTTAGATATTTCTAAGAGATATACCCATTCTTCTACTAGATTATCCCCTTTTAATAACATGATGTCTTTATCTCCTTTGAGATCAGCATGATGTTCTTTATTATGCATTTGGATCCACTCATCTGAGCTAATAATAATCGCATCTAAACAAAAAAAAGCCCAAAACCTATTTAATGATGTAGGTTTATGTAGAAGATCATGTCCTATAGTTGTTAATCCATAGATAGACCACCCAAATAAGAGTGATGATATTATAGAATGATAATTAAGGGAC
>Ga0307998_1001955_pt1 | contig 10812 bp, 9 predicted proteins | sample Davwhametageno37_FD_203147 | JGI IMG/M metagenome (GOLD analysis project Ga0307998, IMG submission 203147) | Marine microbial communities from Davis Island wharf, Antarctic Ocean - #37 | ecosystem: Environmental > Aquatic > Marine > Unclassified | place: Antarctic Ocean: Davis Island wharf...
GCTACGGGAACATCTAGTGGACTTGGAGGTTCCATGCATATTTTTTCAAAAGAATTTAAATTTCATGGTGGTCACGGAATTGTTGGAGGTCAAATTCCTCTAGGAGCTGGAATGGCTTTTGGTGATAAATATAACAATACGGGTGGTGTGACACTTTGTTATATGGGTGATGGCGCAGTGCGTCAAGGTTCGCTTCATGAAACTCTCAATTTAGCAACACTATGGAAATTACCAGTAGTGTTTGTTGTTGAAAATAACGGATACGCCATGGGAACTTCAGTTGCAAGAACAGCAAGTCATGAAGAGATATGGAAACTTGGACTTGGTTATGAAATGCCTTGTGGTCCAGTAGACGGTATGGATCCTGTTGCAGTTTCAGAGGCTATGGCCAAAGCAATTAAACTTGCCCGAGACGGAGGTGGACCTTCTTTCTTAGAAATGAAAACCTACCGATACAGAGGACATTCTATGTCTGATGCACAACAATACCGTACTAAAAAAGAAGTTGAAGAGTATAAAAAAGTAGATCCAATTTCTCAGGTTAAGGCTATTATTCTTCTTAAAAAATACGCAATACAGTCTGATCTTGATGCGATCGAAGCGGATATTAAAGTACGCGTTGCGGAATGCGAAAAATTTGCTGAAGCTTCTCCGTATCCTGAAAAATCGGTTATGTATGATGCCGTTTACGAACAAACAGATTATCCTTTTATTAAACATAAATTAAGCTAGATATGGCAGAAATTATAAACATGCCTCGATTAAGTGACACCATGGAAGAGGGTACTGTCGCTACTTGGTTTAAAAAAGTTGGAGACACAATCAGTGAAGGTGATATTCTTGCTGAAATCGAAACTGATAAAGCTACAATGGAATTCGAAGCATTTTACGCGGGAGAATTATTACACATTGGAATACAAGAAGGCGGAACTGCGCCTGTAGATACTCTTTTGGCAATTATTGGCGACAAAGGTGAAGATATTTCTGCTCATTTGGGCGGAGTTTCTCCAGCTGAAGTAGTTGAAGAAACTGTTGTTGAAGCTGGAGCATCTGAATCTGATACTCTATCTAATGATTTTGAAATCATTACCATGCCACGTTTGAGTGATACCATGGAAGAAGGTACGGTTGCTTCTTGGTTAAAGAAAGTAGGCGATACTGTTGCTGAAGGTGATATTCTTGCAGAAATAGAAACCGATAAGGCGACTATGGAATTTGAATCTTTTCACAACGGGACTCTCTTGTATGTTGGGATTCAAGAAGGCGAATCGGCACCAGTTGATAGCGTATTGGCTATCATTGGAGCTAAAGATACTGATGTTAAAGCTGCAATTACTTCCTTGGAGTCGAAAAAAACTCCTGTTGCTGAAACGACAAAAACTGAGTATGTTCCGGCTGTTGCTGCCAAAACAGAAACTCCAAAGGCTGTGTCAATTCCAGTTGTTTCAGTGAAAAAAGCTAATAACGGTAGAGTTATTGCATCTCCCTTAGCTAAGAAATTAGCTAAAGAAAAAGGAATTGATATCACTATGGTATCTGGTTCTGGAGATGGTGGAAGAATCATCAAAAGAGATATAGAGAGCTATCAACCTTCAGCTGGCGTGGGTGTTAGACCATTTGTTCCTTCTGGTGTCGAGTCTGTTGAAGAAATGGCAAACAGTCAGATGCGCAAAATAATTGCCAAACGTCTAGCTGCCTCAAAATTTACTGCGCCACATTATTATTTAGGTGTTGAGTATGATATGGATAATGCTATTGCATTTAGAACACAGTTCAATTCTATTCCTGATACTAAGATATCATTCAATGATATTATTGTTAAAGCTACTGCCTTAGCATTAAAACAACATCCTCAAGTAAATTCAAGATGGTATGACGATAAAATCGTAAAATACAATCATGTTCACATGGGAGTTGCTGTAGCTGTCGAAGATGGATTAGTTGTACCCGTAGTTCAATTTGCAGATGAGCAATCATTACCTCAAATTGCAGCGCTTGTGAAGGATTATGCACTTAGAGCACGTGATAAAAAATTAACACCTGCAGAGATGGATGGTAGTACATTTACCATTTCTAATTTGGGAATGTTCGGTATTCAAGAATTTACCTCCATAATCAATCAACCCAATTCTGCAATACTGTCGGTTGGAGCAATTGTTCAGAAGCCCGTTGTTAAAAACGGACAAATCGTTTTAGGTAATATAATGAAGCTTACTCTTGCTTGCGACCATAGATCGGTCGATGGAGCTACTGGTTCGAAATTTTTACAGACTTTACAGCAGTACATCGAAAACCCATTAACAATGTTGTTATAACATTTTAATTAAAAAAGTATAAACCCGCTTTCAGTGGTTTTTTTATATTTAACCCATAATATATAATTAGGTTTAAAAAAATAAAGTTGAAAAAAAATATCATCATAACTGGAGCAGGAAGAGGGATTGGTAGAGCTACTGCATTACTAGCTGCTTCCCAAGGGAATCAGGTTTATGCAATCTCAAGAACTATCGACGACTTAAGAGGAATAGAAAACATTCAATTTTTCTCTGTTGATTTAACAAATCCAGATGCCATTACGTCATTTTGTAAAGAACTTACCACCAGTGGAATCTTAATTGATGTTTTAATCAATAATGCTGGAAAATTAGAAAACATCCCGTTTAAAGAAACTGCTTTCGATATTTTTGAATCTGTTTTCAAAGTAAATGTTTTCGGCTTGGCTGAGCTTACACGTCAGCTTTTGCCAATGATTAATCCAAAAGGACATGTTGTAAATATCAGTAGTATGGGTGGCGTTCAAGGAAGTTCTAAATTCCCTGGATTAGCTGCATATAGTAGTAGTAAAGGTGCAGTGATAACATTAACAGAGTTACTTGCAGAAGAGTTTAAGGAAACTGGACCAGCCTTCAATGCACTTGCCTTTGGTGCGGTTCAAACCGAGATGCTTGATGAAGCTTTTCCAGGGTATGTGGCTCCGTTGACTGCAGCTGAAATGGGATCTTATCTCTTGAATTTCGCATTAACAGGACATCAATTTTATAACGGTAAGGTTTTACCAGTTTCTTCCGGTACCCCTTAATTTCACATTAATGACTGCAGTATTTGACTCTATACCCGCTACGGCAATTCCACAGGTAAAGCTGTATTTGTCATCATGGGAAGTAGATGTCAAAGTTGTTTCTAAAAGAAAAACAAAGCATGGTGATTATAGAAAAACCTTATTAGGTGCTCATCAAATAACAATAAATAAAGGTTCCAATCCCTATCGTTTCTTAATAACATTAATTCATGAGTTGGCTCATTTTGTAGCTTTTCAGGAGTTTGGTTATCAAATACAACCCCACGGGAAAGAATGGAAAATGACTTTTCAGAAGCTGATGTTACCATTGATTAATCTAACTGTTTTTCCAGAGAGTTTATTAACAGTGATAACACTACACTTCAAAAATCCAAAGGCCAGTAGTGACACTGATTTTAAGTTAGTAATGGAGTTGAATAGGCACGACCCAGTTACAGATAAAACCTATGTCTTTGAATTAGAAGAAGGAACACTTTTTTCAATTCCAGACGGAAGAGAATTCAAACTTAAAAAAAAACGTGTTAAGCGATTTGATTGTGAAGAAATTTCAACTCGAAAGAAGTATATTTTTAGTCCACATGCAGAAGTGATCGAGATAAAAAAACGCTTATAGAATATCGAGATATATGAAAATATTTGAAGCATATCCGAGTGCGGACGGAATTGATATTAATTGGATTCGTTGATGTAGATTTCTCTGATTTTTTTAAACATCTCAGAAGAGTAAACAAATTTTGTTACTGCATCGTTATCTGTTTTAAAAATATCTTGGTTGGTCCCTTCCCATTGTTTCAATCCATTTTCAAGAAATACAATCTTTTCTCCGATTTCCATTACCGAATTCATGTCATGGGTATTGATTACGGTAGTGATTGCATACTCTTGGGTTATTTCTTGAATGAGGTTGTCAATCAAAATTGCCGTTCTAGGATCTAATCCAGAATTAGGTTCATCACAAAAAAGGTATTTTGGATTCATTATAATAGCCCGTGCAATGGCTACTCTTTTTTTCATTCCTCCTGAAATTTCCGAAGGCATTTTGTAGTTTGCATCTATTAAATTCACCCGATTGATTGCGGTATTGGCACGATCTCTTATTTCATCTTCATCAGCATCGGTAAACATTTTCATGGGAAACATAATGTTCTCCTCAACCGTCATGGAATCAAAAAGAGCACTGCCCTGAAAAACCATTCCAATGTCTTGTCTTAAAAGGGCCCTGGTTTTTAAATCCATACCTTTTAAAGATGTGTTATCAAAAACAATATCACCACCAGTAGCTTCGAAAAGACCAAGAATGCACTTTAAGAAAACTGTTTTACCGGAACCACTTTGGCCGATAATTAAGTTTGTTTTCCCTTTATCAAAGGCGGTACTAATCCCCTTAAGGACTTGAGTTTCTTCAAACGATTTTATTAAGTTGTTTATTTGAATCATCCTAAGTGAGCAAAAGATTAGTTACAATTGAGTTTGTTATGATAATAGCTACGCTGGTCCAAACAAATGAAGTAGTACTTGCTTTTCCAACATCCAAAGCACCGCCCTTCATAAAGTAACCATGATAGGAAGGAATGGTTGCTAAAAGCATAGCGAATAAGAACGTTTTTATGAATGCATATACAATATGAAAGGTTTCGAAGTCAAGTTGTAAGCCTTCAACGAAATCTGCATGAGACGAAAAACCACCACTTATACAAGCAAGATAACCTCCCAAAATCCCTAGAGCCATTGAAATGCTAATTAAAAAAGGATATAAGGTTAATGCGGTAATTTTAGGAAAAATCAAATAGTTATAGGTGTTTACGCCCATTACTTCAAGCGCATCTATTTGTTCTGTTACGCGCATTGTCCCTAAACTAGAAGTGATAAATGACCCAACTTTTCCAGCCATGACAACTGATATAAAGGTCGGAGCAAATTCTAGGATTATCGATTGACGTGTTGCAAAACCAACCAAATAGCCTGGAAGTAATGGGTTGTCTGTGTTTATTGCAGTTTGAATGGCAACTACCCCTCCAACAAAAAAAGATATGAAGGAAATAATCCCCAATGATCCCAAGATAAGATCATCGATTTCGCGGACAATTAAAATTTTAAGTACGTTCCATTTGGTGAATTTCCCAAAAGTTTTTTGGAGCATCAGCACATACTGTCCAATATGAGTTAAAATTTTCATTATTCAAAAATACATAAAAATTAAAGTCCCAAATAGCTTAAGGGAATCTAATAAATATAAATTTCTTAGATCTGATAGGTGATGGCATTGATATTCATACCAGCACCAACGCTGGCAAATAAAACTATATCGTCTTTTGATAGTTCATGTCCTTCTTTTTGACCTTTAAGAACATGATCAAAGAGCGTAGGGATAGTAGCAACAGAACTATTTCCATGTGTTTCTATATTCATTGGAAGAACATTAGTGGGAACTTTTTCTTTGTAAAGTCTGTAAAAGCGCTTCACGATAGCTTCATCCATTTTTTCGTTTGCTTGATGGATGAATATTTTCTTAATGTCTTGGATTTGAGTACCGGATTGATCCAAACAGGCTTTCATAGCGTCAGGAACTCGTGATAATGCAAATTCATAAACCTTTCTTCCCTGCATTTTAATAAACTGATCGTCATTATTTGTTTTGTATGAATCGCCAAAGAACAACATATCAACTTCGTTGTTATCGGTATAGGTAACAGATTCGTGCGCCATAATACCTCCAGATTTTTCAGAGCCTTGAATTATTGTTGCACCTGCACCGTCAGCGAAAATCATAGAATCACGATCATTGGCATCTACAACTCTTGAGAGAGTTTCCGTTCCAATAACCAAACACTTTTTCGCCATTCCAGATTTTATAAATGCTTTTGCTTGAATCACACCTTCTATCCAGCCCGGGCATCCAAAGAGGATGTCATATGCTACACATTTGGGGTTTTTTATTGCCAAAGCTGCTTTTACTTTTGATGCTATACTTGGGAGTGAATTGGATTGTTTGGATCCAAAACGAGTATCTCCAAAATTATGAGCAACAATTATGTAATCAAGTGTTTCTCGATCAATCTTAGAATCGATTATTGCCTTAGTGGCTGCATTGGCTGCTAAGTCAGAAGAGTTTTGGTCTTTGGTCGCGTAGCGACGCTCTTTGATTCCTGTTATTGAACTGAACTTCTCTATTATCTCTGCATTTTCAGCGTCAAAGGGAAGTCCGTCATTTGTTAAAAAAGTATGGTTTAGAAATTCGCTGTTCTTTTTAATTTGACTTGGGATGTAACTACCTGTACCTGTGATTTTTATATTTAGTGGCTTAATCATATACAAATGTAGTAAAGTACTGAGGTGGTTGGGTGTTTTACATTAAAATCATACGAAGTCTAATACTCTTTATTTGATGTAATAAAGAGTATTTTGTGGATTCAAAATTCTTGTTATTAGATATTTACATATCCTTCGATAGGAGGACAGCTGCAAATTAAATTACGATCCCCAAAGGCTTCATCAACCCTTCTAACAGAGGGCCAAAATTTATTTTCTTTAACAAATTCTAACGGATATAGTGCTTTTTGTCTGCTGTATTCAAAGGACCAGTCATCGGTAGTTGCCATCTGAATTGTATGTGGTGCATTTTTCAAAATACTACTTTCTGTGTGCATTTCTTGCTCTCCAATTTCGTGTGCAATCGCAATCATAGCTTCACAAAAACGATCAATCTCTGCAATGTTTTCGCTTTCTGTGGGTTCAATCATCATAGTTCCAGCTACTGGAAAAGAAACAGTAGGAGCGTGGAAACCGTAATCCATTAGCCTTTTGGCAACATCAACAACCTCAATACCTTTTTCTTTAAAAGGTCTGAGGTCAATAATCATTTCATGTGCTGTTCTTCCTTTTTCTCCAACGTAAAGGATCGGATAAGTTCCTTCTAATCGTGCTTTGATGTAATTGGCATTCAGAATAGCAATTTCGGTAGCCTTCTTAAGTCCTTTTCCTCCTAGCATTTTGATGTAACCATAGGAAATTAAGCAAGCTAGTGCTGATCCCCAAGGTGCTCCTGAAATTGAACTTATGGGGTTCGATCCCCCAGTTGGTATCATCGGGTTACTTGGTAAAAAAAGAGCTAAATGCTCTGCTACACAAATGGGTCCAACTCCAGGACCTCCTCCTCCGTGAGGAATAGCAAAAGTTTTATGTAGGTTGAGGTGGCATACATCGGCTCCGATAATTGCGGGACTAGTAACGCCAACTTGTGCATTCATATTGGCACCATCCATATAAACTTGGCCACCATTGTCATGAATCAATTGTGTCATTTGTCGGATGTTTGATTCAAACACACCATGTGTTGATGGGTACGTGACCATTAAAGCTGCTAAATTGTCTTTATGTTCAAGAACTTTAGCAGAAAAATCTTCCCAATCTATATTGCCTATAGCATCGGTTGCAGTAACAACAACATTCATTCCAGCCATAACAGCAGAAGCAGGATTGGTTCCGTGCGCAGATGCAGGAATGATACAGATATTTCGATGATGATCTCCTCGATCGGCATGATAGGCTCGAATAACCATCAGTCCAGCATATTCGCCTTGTGCACCTGAATTCGGTTGAAGCGAGGTTGCATAAAATCCGGTAACTTCATTCAATTGTTCTTCAAGTTCTTTTAGGATGTGCTGATATCCTTGCGCTTGATCTAGTGGAACAAAAGGGTGTAGTCCATTCCACTGCGCCCAACTTAGCGGAAGCATTTCACTAGCTGCATTCAATTTCATTGTACAAGACCCCAAGGATATCATAGAATGATTAAGAGCAAGATCTTTTCTTTCAAGGCGCTTGATATAACGCATTAAACTCGTCTCAGAATGATACGAATTGAAAACTGGATGCGTCAAAAAAGCTGAATTTCGAGCTTGATTAGCTGGAATCTTAGATTCAAAATTAGCTGGATTTGAATCCCCTTTTTGTTGGCTATATTCTTCAAATACACAAACCAGTTTGGCAAAATTTTTCTCTGTTACGGTTTCATTAAAAGAAATGGCAACATGTTCTTCATCAACTGCAAGTAAATTGATTTCGTGCGCTTCTACAAGTGCAGTTAATCGAGTTGCATCGGCTTTGATTAATAAGGTGTCAAAGTAATTTTCATTAAGTTGTTCAATAGCAATTTTCTCTAAAATTGCTTCAAATCGAACAGCTTGGAGATGGATTTTTGTTGCAATATTCTTAAGCTCTTTTGGTCCATGATATACTGCATACATTCCAGCCATAACGGCAAGTAAAACTTGAGCCGTACATATATTCGAAGTAGCCTTATCTCTTCTTATGTGTTGCTCTCTTGTTTGAAGCGCCATACGTAAAGCTGGTGCACCATCCAAGTCTCTTGTTTGACCAATGATTCTTCCGGGAAGGTTTCTTTTGTAAGCTTCACGGGTAGCAAAATAAGCTGCGTGTGGACCACCATAACCTAAGGGGATACCGAAGCGTTGCGTTGTGCCTACTACTGCATCTACTCCATAATTTCCTGGAGCTTCTAGTAAAGTAAGACTTAATAAATCTGCTGCAACAACTGTTTTTATATCAAATGCTTGAGCTTTTTTAACTAATTCTGGGAGATTGCAGATTGCACCGTACTTTCCTGGGTATTGAAAAAACGCTCCAAAAAAGTCAGTATTAAAATCAAAGGTTGCTGCATTTCCAACCACAAGTTGAATTCCAATTGGTTCGGCTCTGGTTTTAAATAATGCTAATGTTTGGGGGAGTACGTCTTCTGACACAAAAAAGAGGCAGCTGTTATTTTTTTTCTGGTCTCGAGAGCGAGCATCAAAGAGAAGGGTCATTGCTTCTGCAGCTGCAGTGCTTTCATCTAATAATGAAGCGTTTGCCAATTCCATTCCAGTTAAATCGGTAACTACAGTTTGAAAGTTAAAAAGAGCTTCCAATCTTCCTTGCGCAATTTCAGCTTGATATGGGGTATAGGCTGTATACCATCCTGGGTTTTCTAGAATATTTCTTTGAATTACTGCTGGAGTAATGGTCGGGTGATATCCCAACCCTATATAAGTGTCAAATAATTTATTTTTTTGTGAAATAAGCTGTAATTCTGTTAAGAATTCGTGCTCAGTAATGCCGTCTGGGAGGTTCAATCCTTTATTCAGAGCAATGTCTGAAGGTATTGTTTCACTCAGTAAAGTTGCTATAGAATTAGCTCCAATTACATCAAGCATTTGCTTAATTTCTTTTTCATTTGGACCTAAATGTCTCGATTCAAAAGTTCCATTCATCTTAAATAGTTATTTGCGTAAACTTAGTTAAAATAGGGAGTATATTTCTCTATTTTTTGAAGCTAAATTTGATAAGTTTTCAACCAAATAAAGAGGGCTTTTTTCATGAAGTTTTTATAGTAGATTTCAAGGAGAATAAGGTTTCATCTGCATTATTATTCATCATTCCACAAAGACATATAAACAGTTTTGATACTTTTGTGTAGTGATAATACTACAACGTTTTTTCGATTTCTATCTTAAATTTAGCATTCATGTGGCTTTGATGGTGCTTTGCATGTTCGAAATAACCAGAATTGAATGGGGTATCCAGAGGGTTTTATCCGAACGGCTATTTGTTTTTTTCGTATCTCACGCGGCTTATAATTTTGTAAAATACTCCAGTCTAATCAGAGTAGAATTAAAAATAAAGTCCATACGTTTTATGACGATCGTTTTGATATCACTTTTGAGTTTACTAGCAGCTGCATATTTTTTATTTTTCTTTTCTCATCCTAAACAGTATGTCGTTCTATTCTCCACGCTATTATTATTATTATATACTGTTCCTCTAAATTCATCGATTTCAAATCTGAGGAGTGTTGGTGGAGTTAAAATTCATATTGTTGCACTCTGTTGGACTTTAATTACAGGAGTGCTACCCTTGATTGATATAGTTGACCCAAAAGATATTTCTTTTTGGCTCACTTTAATTCAGCGATATCTTTGGATTATTTTAGCATTACTTCCTTTTGAGATTGCTGACTTTAGTTCAGACGACAAAGAGCTAAGTACATTGCCACAGGTTTTAGGAAAACGGAAGACGAGGTTTTTGGGTTATATTCTTGCTATTCTAGTTGTGTCTATTGCTTTTGTAGGCGATCAAAATACGTTATTGTGCTATATTGTTATGATGTTGCTTTATGTTTTTTTTATTGGAAAAAGTACGGAAGATCAATATCCTTATATAAATGCTTTTTGGGTAGAGGGGATTCCTTTTATTGGTTGGCTTATCTTATATTTACAATATTAAATTTCACAATAATGGTTCGTTTATTTGTCTTTTTAGTTTTATTGCACAGTAAAGTTGCAACCATTAAGGCCGATTTTTTCGCATCTCAATTATCGTCTGAATCGGTTATTATTGATGTTCGAACGCACGAAGAGTTTATAGCTGGTCACATCGAGGGCGCTATCAATATTGCTATAACTTCAGATGATTTTAGCTCGATAATAAATCAGTTTCCAAAAAAAGGGCCTGTTTATATTTATTGCCGATCGGGGAAAAGAAGCACTCGAGCTGTAAACCAGATGAAAATCATGGATTTTAAAAAGATAGTTGAATTAGAAGGCGGTTATTTGGCTTGGAAAAAGATGAAATCTATTTCTGAATAAGTCCAGCTCTTCTCAATAAAGCCTTTGGGTCTGGTTCAGATCCTCTAAAACGTTTATACAGTTTCATAGGATGCTCAGTTCCACCTTTAG
>Ga0307998_1001956_pt1 | contig 10812 bp, 10 predicted proteins | sample Davwhametageno37_FD_203147 | JGI IMG/M metagenome (GOLD analysis project Ga0307998, IMG submission 203147) | Marine microbial communities from Davis Island wharf, Antarctic Ocean - #37 | ecosystem: Environmental > Aquatic > Marine > Unclassified | place: Antarctic Ocean: Davis Island wharf...
GTTTATCGGAAACACCCATTTGATGTCTAAGATATTCTTTGTTAACTAGTTATAGCAATAGTTACGATTTGTTTTTTGGCTAGATAGCGTTCTATTGATTTGTAAAAGGGTGTTTTAATTTCGGCTAATCGTCCTAATGCACCTATTTTCCATCCGCATGTATGCACAATATCATGCTTGAATTCCCTGATAATTGTAACTAATTTTTTGTATGCTTTTGAAGTCGTTGTTTTTCTTCTTTGTAGTTGTAAAACTCTCCATTATAAACGATTTTAAACCTTTTTCTGTTTTTGAAATCACCCCTATAATTTCACACATAGTTTATAGGTTACTCTATTAGTTGAGTGCAAAATAAAATATCCGAAACTAAAAACCCCTATTGTTAGCTAATAATAGGGGTTTTTAGTTGAAGTGTAAATTTTAAATATGAATTACCTCACCGTAAGCTGCTGCTGCAGCCTCCATAATGGCTTCACTCATGGTTGGGTGAGGATGAATTGTTTTAATGATTTCGTGCCCAGTAGTTTCTAACTTACGAATAGAAACTATTTCAGCAATCATTTCAGTTACATTGTAACCAATCATATGACCTCCAAGTAATTCTCCGTATTTGGCATCAAAAATAAGTTTCACAAAACCATCTTTATGACCAGCAGCAGATGCTTTACCTGATGCTGAGAATGGGAATTTACCTACTTTAATTTCGTAACCAGCATCTTTTGCTGCTTGTTCAGTGTAACCAACCGAAGCAACTTCTGGCGAGCAATAAGTACAACCTGGAATATTTTTGTAATCGATTTTATCTGGATTTAAACCAGCAATGTGTTCAACTGCGGTAATACCTTCAGCTGAAGCAACGTGAGCCAAAGCAGGCCCCGGAATTACATCTCCAATGGCGTAAACATTTGGTAAGTTGGTTTGGCACATATCGTTAACCAGAATTTTGCCACGGTCAGTAGCTATACCTACGTTTTCTAATCCAATGTTTTCAATGTTAGCTTTAATACCAACAGCTGATAATACAACGTCACACTCAATGATTTGCTCGCCTTTTTTAGTGTTGACAACAACCTTTACCTGTTTGCCTGAAATGTCAACGGATTTGTATTCAGCACCGGCCATTACTGTCATTCCCATTTTTTTGAAAGATCTTTCAAGTTGTTTTGAAACTTCAATGTCTTCAACAGGAACAATGTTTGGAGCATATTCGATTAAAGTAACTTCGGTTCCTATGGCTTGATAGAAATAAGCAAACTCGCTACCAATTGCACCTGACCCCACAACAACCATTTTTTTAGGCTGCTTAGGTAAAGTCATTGCTTGTCGGTAACCTATTATTTTTTCGCCATCGATAGGCAACGTAGGTAGAGCATTTGCTCTAGCACCAGTAGATAAAATTATATTCTTTGCTTCAATAATTTGTTTTTTTCCGTCTGCATCAAGTTCAATGGTAGTGTTAGATGTTAATACACCATAACCCATGTAAACATCAATCTTGTTCTTTTTCATTAAGAACTGAATTCCTTTGCTCATACCATCAGCTACACCGCGGCTACGTTTAACAACTTCATCGAATTCTATTTTTGGATTATTCACTGTAATTCCATAGTCAGAAGCGTGACTTAAATATTGAAAAACACTTGCGCTTTTCAACAGGGCCTTTGTCGGGATACATCCCCAATTTAAGCAAATTCCACCTAAAGATTCTTTTTCAATAATTGCAGTTTTTAATCCAAGCTGTGAAGCTCTAATAGCAGCAACATAGCCGCCAGGGCCGCTACCTAAAACTATTAAGTCATATTTCATAAATGTAATTTTTGTCTATTAAATTGAGTCGCAAAATTAAACAATATTCATGCAATTATTGACATCAAATTACCTTACTGCGATTGCTGAAATTTCAACATTAACTCCCTTTGGCAATTTTGAGACTTCAACTGTTTCTCTTGCCGGAGGAAATTCACTAAAATACTTGCCATAAATTTCGTTAACAGCAGCAAAATCATTCATGCTACTTAAAAAAATTGAACATTTAACGACGTTGGAGTAATTCATTCCTGCTTCGAATAAAACAGCACCTAAATTTCTTAGCACTTGATCCGTTTCTTTTTCTAAAGTTTCAGTAATAAGCGCTCCCGATTTAGGGTCCATAGCAATTTGACCACTACAGTACAATACACTTTTAGCCAAAACGGCCTGACTATACGGGCCAATTGGCGCCGGAGCTTGGTTTGAATTAATTATCTTTTTCATTGCAGAAATTTGTTTGTTTTGTAACGATGCCTACGAAAATACTGGTTATTGATAATTTCGATTCATTTACCTTCAATTTAGTTCACTATTTAGAAGGGTTCTATTCTGTGGAAGTTAACGTGTTGAGAAATAATGAATTAGGGATTGAGTCAATTGAGAATGCTGATGCTATCGTTATTTCTCCTGGACCCGGTTTGCCATGCGATGCAGCAGGATTGAAGCCGTTTATGGCATTGATTTGTACCAAAAAAGTACTTGGGATTTGTTTAGGAATGCAAATTTTAATTGAATATTATGGTGGTGGAATTAATAATCTCAAGAATCCTATTCATGGGCAAGACTCAGAATGCTATCATAATGAGTTGGGGGTTTATCAAAAAATAAATTCACCTTTTAAGGTTGGCAGATATCATTCATGGGTTGCAGACTCAAATATTCCGGAGTGTTTTCAGAAAACCGCCTGGCTAAAAGATGGAACCATTATGGGCCTGCAACACAAAACATTACCAATAACAGCTTTACAGTTTCATCCTGAATCAGTATTAACTATAGAAGGGATGAAGGTATTAGAAAACTGGATATTCTCTTGAGTGCCTATTGGTAGTCGTACCAATCACGTTTTCTTTCTAGCTTAAGATCTTTTAACATGGCAGGCTTAACGTTGAGTTTAAACGAATAACTTTTTCTTAATCCAAAAGGAATAAAACTAAAACTAAGTTCCCAACAATTTAAATCTCTATAAACATTTACACTTGTATAAGCGAAGGCTTTTGATCTTATATCGTAATTGGTTGAACCTCCCACATCCCATTTTGGTGTGAGCATCATTTTACCCTGGAAATTAACCGTTTGAGTTATTCTAGTAACCCGGTAAGGTTTGCTTTCATTGTATTTATAACTGATATTAGCCGACCAAGGTGATGCGAAATTTACATTTTTGAATGTACTCTGGCTCAAACTATAAGACAAAGCAACGGCAAAGTTGGTGGTTCTAAATAGTTTTCCATTTTCTTCAAATTCGTATTTGTCAATTACGCTAGTTCCGGTATTTGGATTGATTGCGTATTGATCAAAAGTTGCGTTAACACGGACGCTCATTTTATTGAATAATCTGAAACTTGCATTAACAGAAAGAGGATCCCATTGAAGGGAGTCTTTAAAAATATCGTAGCTAGTTGATACACTCAGTTGCTCAATTAACTTTACTTTTTTATAAGTTGAGGTTGAATCATTTTTTACCAGCTTTTTCATTTCAATGTTGTTGGCCAATGAAAGCCTAACCCTGCCTGATTCAGAGCCTGAAGGTCCGCCAAACGTAAACCCCTCATACCCAGTCGCTGTTCTTTCGTTGCCTATAGTATCTGATTGATAATTCAATAAACCATTAAACAAACTTGGCACATAAGTAAAGCTCACATTTGGGCTCATTGTATGCCTAATAGCTGATATATTTTCAGATTTAAAAGTATACATTCCATATATGTTGGTACCTAAACTTGAACTTAAGCTAACACTACCAAATCGATTAAACCCTGCTACAGTGTCTACATTTACTTCTTGTCTGTCCTCATTCCAGCTGTAATCTAATTTTCTTAGATACCAAGTTTCGGTAAAAGAAAGGGAAGGCGAAAAGGTTAAATGTTTTAAAAGTTTAAAGTTGGTTTTTAAAGGAATACGATGTTGTAAACCATTTTGAGAATTCGCTATGTTAAATGACCCATCAATTGGATTAAGATCGTTTTGATCATAGATTATACCTTTACGCAGAGCCGTTTCAGTAGTTTGGAACCTGTTTTTAAAGTTTCCTGTATAACTTAATCCAATATCCTTAATCCATTTCTTCGTTGAATTTCGAAATGGATTAACTCTACTCATGGTTAAAGCCACTTGTGGTAAAACGATATTAAAAACTTGTGTTGTGTCCAATGAGTTTTGATCATGCGAAGCAGAGAGACTCATTCTAAATGGTGTATTTGCAAAGGTCTTGTTGTAATTTATGCTCGATTTAAAAGTATTGGTTAGGTAATCTTGATTTGCTGAAACAAAATTATTGGCAAAATTGTTTCGGGAACCGGCACTTACCGAAGCTGAAAATTGGGAGTTTGGCTTAGCTTTTTGATCTTGACGATGATCCCATCTAACAAAGAAGCTCCTATCCTGGGAGCTTGTAGGTAGCTCACGCAAGCCATTTTGAAGGACATTGTACTCTAAAGATAAATTGCCACCATATCGATATCGAGCTTTGTAATTGGATTTGAGTTTTGTTCCCCAGCTTCCTCTAGTGAAAAAGTTTCCTGTTAACGCTACATCCACATAATCGTTTACTGTCCAGTAATAGCCTCCTTCTTGAATGTAAAATCCTTGGGTAGGTGAGCTGCCAGGTTGAGGAATTATAATACCTGAAGCTTTACCTTTCTTGTTAGGTAAAATCCCGAAGGGTAAGACCAGAGGAGTAGGGATGTTTGCAACGACTAAGTAGGCTGGTCCTGTAATAATTTTGTCATCCTGAATGATTTTTAATCTTGAAGATTTTAAATAAGTTCCGGCATTTGCATCCTCACATGGACAATATTCTGCATTCTTAATATAAAGTACTTCATCCGATTCTATTTTAACACGTTTGCCTTGAATGTGGCCATCAGCCTCTTCGGTTTTAGCTTCAGTTATAAGTCCTTTTTTAGTGTCAAAATTATAGGTTAACTCAGTAGCATCAAAAGTTTGATTACCATCTTTAAAGTTAGGTTTACCAGCAATGTTCCCGGTACTGTCTGGCGCTCCTTTGGCATATACTTCGTTATTGCCAAAATCCATAGCAATGTAATCTGACTTTAAAATCACACTACCATAATCTACTTGTGATTTGTTATAGAGGTAAATTTTTTGACTTGATAAATCGAAAATCATGGAGTCTGTTGCAAGGTAAGACACTGGCTCTTCTAAAGAAGAATTACTAACAGAGCCACTATCAACCAGGGCTGAATCAGGAAAATTTAGAAGTGTTGAGTCACTCAGAATGTCTTGCGCAGCGAGTTGGGACGGAAATTGTAATGCCATCCATCCAACAATTAACAAATATGAGTGAATTAATCTTTTTTCGAGAGTCACCTTCAGGTATTGATTATACTACTTTTGCTGATATTCCGAAAATTTTGTCAAAACTAATCATTTCTAAAACGTTGCAAACCATTAAACGAAACCTACTTGTGTTAAGTATGGGTTTGTTATTAATTTTTGGTGGACTTCTGATTTCATCAACTCCAAAGCCAGCAGATAGCACTGAAATAGGGTTTAAGAAAGTTGTAATTGATGCAGGACATGGTGGGAAAGACCCTGGCGCTATTGGGGTAAATGGGATACGCGAAAAAGATATAGTGCTCTACATAGCACAAAATTTGGGTAATAAAATAAAAAAAGATCATCCTGAAATTGAAGTTGTTTATACAAGAGATACTGATGTCTTTATTCCATTAAACGATAGAGCTAAGATTGCAAATGAAAAAACTGCTGACTTGTTTATTTCAATTCACGCCAATTCTGCCGGAAGTTCACAAGCTTATGGTACAGAAAGTTATGTTCTCGGTTTACACCGATCAAAGGAAAATTTGGATGTTGCTAAAAGGGAAAATTCAGCTATTTTAATGGAGGATGATTACCATCTGAAGTACGAAGGGTTTGACCCGAATTCCGCTGAATCGTATATAGCACTTACACTTCAGCAATCTGTTTTTCTAGATCAAAGTTTAAGTATGGCATCTAAAGTTCAAGATGAACTATTAAAAGAAGGAAGTAGGAATAGGGGAGTAAAGCAAGCGGGTTTTTTGGTTCTGTATAAAACAACAATGCCTAGCTTGCTAGTAGAAGTTGGGTATGTTACGAATCCAAAAGAAGGCGCTAATTTAAAGTCTACTGTTTATAAAGATAAAATAGTTAACGCCATCTACAGAGCGTTTTCAAAATACAAGAGTGAAATTAATGCAAAATCTGCGTTATCTAATATTAATAAAACTGTTATTGAACCAATAGAACCCGCAGCTACAAACAAAATATTTGACGGTCAGGTTGTGTTTAAAGTGCAAGTATCATCATTGCCGCATAAAATTGAGCTAACATCAAAAAACTTTAAAGGACTGGAAGGAGTAACAGTTTTTAAAACAAACGTTGGTTATAAGTATTTGTATGGCAACGAAACCGAGTTTGAAAAAGCTGTAAAATTGCAACGAAAGGTTAGAGAATCGGCATATAAAGATGCCTTTATTGTTGCCTTTTATAATGAAAAGAAAATATCTATAAACGAAGCATTTAAAATAATTGAATCAAAAGCAAGCAATTGAAATATAAGAAAGAATATGTTGTTGGATTTGTTGTATTGATCTCTTTGGGGCTTTTATATTTTGGGTTCAATTACCTAAAAGGCTGGGATGTTTTTTCTGATAAAAAACAATACTATGCTGTTTATCCTCGAATTGATGGATTGGCAATTGATAACCCTGTTCAAATAAATGGATTTAGAATAGGAAGAGTAAATTTTACCGATCTTCACCCAACTAATATGGGTCAGATTCTGGTTGGATTCGAAATCACAGAAGAAAAAATTGTAATTCCAAGTGACTCAAGAGCGATGATTTCATCGGTTGATATACTTGGGTCTAAAGCAATAGTTATACAAATGGGTGATTCGCCCGATCCTATTCAAATAGGCGATACGCTGACTTCTGAAATAGAAGAAGATTTAAAGTCGGCAGTAGATAGAAGAATTCAACCTCTAGAGAAAAAAACAAAAGAATTGATTTCAAGTATTGATTCAGCAGTAACGATTGTTCAAGCAATTTTAAATAAAGATGCAAGAGAAAGTTTGAGTCAAAGTTTTTATTCAGTTAAAAGAGCTTTGCGTAGCCTTGAAAATACTGCTTTTCAGTTCAATCAATTGGTGAGCTCTGAACGTGAAAAAGTTGAACGCATATTTAGTAACGTTGAGCATATTTCATCTAATATGAGGCAAAATAACAGTAAGTTCAATAATATAATCTCTAATTTATCAGATGTTACCGATTCATTAGCCGAGTCAAACATTACATCTACCATAAATAATGCAAACAAGGCTATAAGAGATATTTCTGTTGTAATTGAAAAAATCAACAACGGTGAAGGATCTATGGGGATGTTAATAAACAACGACTCACTATATCTAAATCTTGAACAAGCAACTCTTGAGCTTGATAAGCTACTCGAGGATATTAGAGTTAACCCAAAGCGATATGTTCATTTTTCTATCTTTGGACGTAAGGACAAAAAGAAACCGGAATCAAAAGATAGATAGCTTTTATGGGAATTAGTAATTTAATTTTTCTGTTACTGCTGATAGTTACAGTAGTGTTATTTGTACAAAGAGTAAAGTTTATTCGGGGCAATATATTACTTGGAAAACCTTTAGATCTTTCTGATAATCCATCAGCTCGATGGAAAAAAATGTTTCGTGTAGCGATGGGCCAATCAAAAATGACTGTCCGTCCAATTTCAGGTCTACTCCACATTTTTGTTTATTTAGGATTTGTGATTATTAACTTGGAAATGCTAGAAATAGTTCTGGACGGGTTACTTGGAACGCACCGATTATTTACACAAATGATTGGCGGTTATTATAAAAGCTTCATAAATGTATTCGAAATTTTAGCATTGCTTGTCTTTGTTTCTTGTTTGGTTTTTCTTGTTAGAAGGAATGTAATTAAATTAAAACGTTTCTGGAGCAAAGAAATGACCTCATGGCCACGTTCTGATGCCAATATTATTTTAATTGTCGAATGTTTTTTAATGGCTGCATTTCTAACCATGAATGCCGCTGATGGGGTACTTCAAATGGCCAACGTTGAGAATTTAGGAAGGTTTATGCTGGAGCATTATTCAGGAGTAGAAATGGCAGGTTCAGGTTTTTTAATTAGTTCATTTATTGCTCCTCTATTGCCTACTGATTTTGAGTCATTGGCATTAATTGAACGTATTTGTTGGTGGTTTCACATTTCTGGTGTTTTGGCATTTCTAGTTTATGTAACTTATTCGAAACATCTTCATATATTTCTAGCATTTCCTAATACATACTATTCAAAGCTTCATCCAAAAGGGCAATTAAATAATTTAGCATCAGTAAAGAAAGAAGTTGAATTAATGATGAATCCTTCTGCTGATCCTTACGCTACACCTACGCCATCTGAATTAGAGGATGAGTTGCCAAGTTTTGGAGCAAAAGAAGTAACCGACTTATCTTGGAAACAACTAATGGATTCATACAGCTGTACAGAATGTGGAAGGTGCACTTCTGTTTGTCCTGCTAACTTAACTGGTAAAATATTATCACCGCGTAAAGTTATGATGGATACTAGGGATAGGCTTGAAGAATATTCTGTAGGAAAATCTACCAATGGAAGGGATTTTGATGATGGAAAAAAATTATTAGGTGATTATATAACACCAGAAGAGCTTTGGGCCTGTACTAGCTGCAACGCCTGTACTGATGCCTGCCCTATACTTATTGATCCGTTATCAATTATTGTTGATTTAAGACGTAGTTTGGTTATGGAAGATAGCGCTGCGCCGACAGAGCTGAACGGAATGTTTTCGAATATTGAGAACAATGGAGCGCCGTGGCAGTTTGCTCAAGCTGATAGATTAAACTGGAAAGACGAATAATAATGGCTGATTTACAGATTAGAACAATGGCCGATATGATCGCGGCGGGAGATAAACCTGAAGTTTTGTTTTGGGTTGGATGTGCAGGAAGTTTTGATGATCGAGCAAAAAAAATAACGAAAGCTTTTTCTAAAATATTGAATAAAGCAAATGTGAAATTTGCTGTGCTAGGAACAGAGGAAGGATGCACTGGAGATCCAGCCAAAAGATCGGGTAATGAGTTTTTGTTTCAAATGCAGGCGATGATGAACATTCAGGTAATGAATGCTTATGAAGTGACCAAAATTGTAACTACTTGTCCCCATTGTTTCAATACGCTAAAAAATGAATATCCTGAATTAGGCGGTAATTACGAAGTAATGCATCATACTCAATTTATTCAAACATTACTGAGTGAAAAAAAGATAAGTATTGAAGGTGGTATTTTTAAAGGCAAGAAAATAACGTTTCATGATCCCTGTTATTTAGGAAGAGCAAATGATGTTTATGAAGCGCCTAGAGAAATACTTGAAAAGCTAGATGCCGAGTTAATAGAAATGAAACGATGCAAGGCAAAAGGCCTTTGCTGTGGAGCAGGTGGTGGTCAGATGTTTAAAGAAGCCGAAAAAGGGAATAAAGAAGTGAACATTGAACGAACCGAAGAGGCCTTAGGAACAGATGCTGAAATTATTGCAGTAGGTTGCCCGTTTTGTAACACCATGCTAACCGATGGCGTTAAAAGCTTTAATAAAGAAAAAGAAGTCCGAGTTTACGATTTGGCCGAATTGGTTGAACAAGCAGCAGAATTATAATGAATTACAACGACAGGTATAATATTGAGAACTTAGCAGATTCAAGTAAAGTTTGGATTTATCAAGCTGACCGAACAATATCGCAAAATGAAATAAATTTAATAAGTGAAGCGCTTAAAACTTTCATAGACCAATGGCAAGCTCATGGGCAAGATCTTTTTGCAGGATATGCAGTGTTGTACAATAGGTTTTTGGTGATAGCTGTTGACGAAAGAAAGGCAACAGCATCTGGATGCAGTATTGATAGTTCAGTAGGTGCCATCAGAAAATTAGGTTCGCAACTTAACGTTGACTTTTTTAATAGATTAAATCTTGGGTACTTAGATACAAATCAAAGCATCCATTTTATGCCGATGGCTGAATTTCAAGACTCAATTTCAAATGGAAATATAACCAAGGATACTTTAGTTTTTAATTCCTTAACTCCAAATCTTGGTGAATTCATGAACCATTTTGTAAGTAAATTACAAGATAGTTGGCATTCAAGAATGTTGGTATAAAACTACCAAACAAAAACGTCTTCAGGCTTTTTTGGTTGCTCAGTAATTCGCCATTTAAATCCGTCGAGTTTCAATGTTTTTTCATCTACTTGGCCAAATGGAGTGAGCTTAGCAGCGGGATTTCTATAAAATTTAATTTTCTTTATTTCATTGCTATCTAATAAAATAATTAGGTCGTCTGCTGAGGCTTGATTAACGCCAATTTCGGCTCCACTTTTCTCGGTAGCATAATAAATGGTTTTGCCATTTTCAAATACATTAATCGTTTTTAGTTTTCCATCATCAAAATAATTCATCATGTTTTTCCCACTTATCTGGTTAAAATGGGTTGGTTTCGATTCGTAAACAATAAATGATTTCCTGTTTAGCTCAAGCCATTGTAATTTGCCGTCATAATGTTTTATTTGAATATGCTCTGCCGTTAATTGATTGCCATCAGCCCAAATTACAGGGTCACCAAACATTTTAATCAAACTATCCGATTCAGAAAACACAATTGAATCGCATTTTCCTGCTAGGCCTTGTTTGTATAATTTCACATGGCTGTAAGCACGAATAAGGCGATGGTGTAACGAATCAAATTCACT
>Ga0307998_1001959_pt1 | contig 10793 bp, 10 predicted proteins | sample Davwhametageno37_FD_203147 | JGI IMG/M metagenome (GOLD analysis project Ga0307998, IMG submission 203147) | Marine microbial communities from Davis Island wharf, Antarctic Ocean - #37 | ecosystem: Environmental > Aquatic > Marine > Unclassified | place: Antarctic Ocean: Davis Island wharf...
TACGCCAAATTCGGTTTCAGTTGTATATCCTCCATAAATATCTGCATGATCAAATGTGCTGATTCCAAGAGACAAAGCACTCTCGATTAATGCACTCATTTCAGATGGAGTAAATTTTTTACCCCATGCTCCCCAGGTCATGGTTCCTGCAATTATTTTAGAAAATGGAATCATTAATTTTGTAATTTATAAATTTCTCATAAATTTATACTTAATAGTGAATTCAAGGCAGTTTTTTTTCTTACTATTTTTAACCAATTATTAACAAGATATACGTTTTAATTTCTCCATTTTTGTATTCCTAAAACATTTATTTAAGCTTATGGATAATAATACCAATATAGACATTAGTGCTATAAACGAAAAAATTGAAAAAGAAAGTGCTTTCATCGACTTACTTACTTTAGAAATAAACAAGGTAATCGTTGGCCAAAAGCATATGGTTGAGCGTTTGCTGATTGGTCTTTTGGGTCGTGGGCATGTCTTATTGGAAGGGGTGCCAGGTTTAGCAAAAACACTAGCCATTAACACCTTGAGTAAGGCTGTGAAAGCGGACTTTAGTCGTATTCAGTTTACTCCAGATTTGCTTCCAGCAGATGTTGTTGGAACCATGATCTATAATATTAAAGAGAATGATTTCTCTATTAAGAAAGGCCCTATTTTCGCCAACTTTGTTTTGGCGGATGAGATTAATCGTGCTCCAGCCAAGGTTCAATCGGCTTTATTGGAAGCGATGCAAGAAAAACAAGTAACGATTGGCGACACAACCTTCTCTTTGAAACAGCCTTTTTTAGTAATGGCAACGCAAAATCCAGTGGAACAAGAAGGAACGTACCCACTTCCAGAAGCACAGGTAGATCGATTCATGTTAAAAACAGTAATTGACTATCCAACTCTAGAAGACGAACAACTGATTGTTCGCTCTAATTTGAGTGCAACCCAATCTGAGGTAAATCCGGTTGTCACAACCAAACAAATTATTACGGCTCAAGAAACAGTACGTTCGGTTTATATGGACGAAAAAATCGAGAAGTATATTTTAGACCTTGTTTTTGCTACCCGATACCCAGAGCGCTACGGTTTAAGTAAAATAAAACCACTGATTAGTTTTGGAGCATCTCCAAGGGGAAGTATCAATTTGGCTACTGCTGCTAAATGTCATGCGTTTCTTAAGCACAGAGGATATGTAATACCAGAAGATGTTCGGGCAATTGTATTTGATGTGTTGCGACACAGAATTGGTCTTACGTACGAAGCGGAAGCTGAAAATGTAACTGCCGAAGATTTAATCAGTCAGATCATTAATGAGGTTGAAGTACCGTAAATGGTCCTAAAAACATTTTAAGAAGGAACATTTAGAGTAATGGACACGAAAGAGCTTTTAAAAAAAGTAAGGAAGATTGAAATCAAAACACGTCGCTTGAGCGACCATGTTTTTGGTGGCGAATATCACAGTACATTTAAAGGAAGAGGGATGACCTTTAGCGAGGTGCGTCAATATCAATTTGGAGATGATGTACGCGCTATTGATTGGAATGTTACTGCACGCTATAACGAACCTTTCGTAAAAGTTTTTGAAGAAGAACGAGAACTAACTTTGATGTTGGTTGTCGATGTTAGTGGCTCAGAGTTTTTTGGATCAGGGCAACAATTTAAAAGAGAAGTATTGACTGAAATAGCAGCAACACTTTCTTTTTCTGCACTTCAAAATAATGATAAGGTCGGCTTGCTTCTGTTTTCAGACAAAGTAGAATTATTTATTCCACCCAAAAAAGGGAGAACTCATGTTTTGCGAATCATCCGAGAGCTTTTGGAATACCAACCGAAAAGTAAGCAAACGGATATTCGTGTAGCTTTGGAATTTTTATCGGGAATCTTAAAAAAGAAAGCGATTGTCTTTTTGCTTTCCGATTTTATGGATGATTCCTACGAAAAAACATTGCGAATTGCAGCAAAAAAACATGACTTCACGGGGATTAGAGTATACGACAAAAGAGAAGTAGAGATTCCTAACATTGGACTTGTTCCGATGCTAGATAGTGAAACTCAAAAAACACAATGGGTCAATACCGCTTCTAAGGCAGTTCAGAATCAATATAAAAAGTCGCATCAAAAACATGTAGACACTTTTGAAACCTTATTTAGAAAAAACGGAGCGGGAACATTACACTGTAGCTTGGAAGAGAGCTACGTTAAAAAGCTATTAGGCTATTTTAAAGCTAGAATATAAACATGCGACAGATTATTTTTTTATTATATTTCTCAGTTCTTTTCTCTTTTACAATGGGAATTGCACAGTCCTATGAGGAACTGCTTGTGGCTGTTGATTCTGCCGAGCTCAGAATCGGAGAACAAATCAATATTCGTTATCAAATCAAAGGCGATAGCTTGTCACAAATTCAATTTGAGGAGCAACCCAATTTTGCACCTTTCGAACTTTTAGAGAATTTCCCTCTGGATACCCTCCGTTCTCAAGCGCATTATTTGTTTACAAAAAAATATGCTTTAATTCAGTTTGATTCTGGTACGTATTGGATTCCAAAACAAAAAATTCTAATCAATGGTATTGGATCGATATCCGACTCTATTTCGATACGAGTAAATAACGTTGTCGTCGATACGCTTAAGCAACCTTTGTTTGACATTAAACCCTTAGTAGCTGTTAAGCGTGGGTATAAAAAACTAACACAACAGATTTTAATTACTGTTTTTGGTCTGATTCTTTTGTTTTTGGCTGTTTTCTTAATTCTAAGAGTTCAGAAGAAGCTCATAGAGAAAAGAAAAGAACTCCCTCCACTTGATCGTGCATTACTAGAACTCAAAGCACTTGAAGAAGAGCGTCCTCGATTACAGGAAGAATATAAGAGCTATTATTCTAAGTTAACCGATGTTGTGCGACGTTACCTAGAAGAAGAAGCAAACATATCGGCACTAGAAAGTACTTCGAGAGAATTATTAAAGAAATTAGAGTTACTCAAAGATTCTGGGAAACTTGATTTAGACGGGGAAACTTTACGTTCCTTAAAACGCGTTTTAGAACATGCTGATTTGGTTAAATTTGCTCGGTCTGCTCCTGAATTTGAAGTTGCAACCAGCGATCGTAATTTGGTGGAAGATGTTGTTATAAAAACACAAGAAGCTTTACCTGAACCTACGCAAGAAGAAATTGAAGCTACCGCAGCTTATCAGAAATTTTTGAAAAAGCAAAAACGCCAAAAGCAATTCAAAATTGCTGGACTTGGGATGCTAGCATTCATTCTCATTGCAAGTGGTGTTGCTGTTTATGTTTATGGTTTTGGTAATGTAAAAGATACACTCATTCAGTATCCGACCAAGGTTATGATGAATAATAAATGGATCCAAAGTCAATATGGAACCCCTGCTTTATTACTTGCAACGCCTGAGGTTTTGGTGCGAGCAGCAGAAACTCTTAAAGGAACAATCCTTTTTTCAGCGGGTGATCCTCTAAACTCATTTTACGTACAATTGAGTTTTATACAACAGGCTCCAGCGGAGCAAGGAGAAGAAAAATCCGAAGAGTTGCAGCAGCAAGAAGCTCAGGAAATGATCAATGAAATAATAGCAGGTTTAGAAAAGGACGGTTCTGCCAATATGTTGATTAATCCAGATCCTTTTAAAACAAAGGATGGTTCTGAAGTAATTCAACTTTCTGGAACACTCGATTTTTTAAATCCTGATGGGAAGGAACGTACACGTTGTCGTTTGAGATCCATTATTTTGCCATTCGAACAAGTACAAGTTGAATTACGCATGCTGTATGCCAAAGACGATCGATACGGAGATGAAATCGAAGCTCGAATTATAAAATCACTAGAAGTATTAAAAGAATTATAAGAGTGTTTGAAGGAATAGAATTAGCGAATCCAGAGTATCTGTGGGGATTAATAGCACTCCCCTTGGTTATCTTATGGTATTATTACAAGCGTAAGCTTCAACAAGCGCGTCTGACCATTTCATCAACAAAAGGTTTTAAAGGTGTAGGTTCCAATTTGGCTCGTTTTCAGCCGCTATTGTTTGTGTTTAGAATTTGTGCTTTGGCACTTGTTGTTCTTGCTCTTGCTCGCCCACAAACTGTAGATGTTTCTTCACGTACCAAAACCAATAAAGGGATTGATATTGTCATGGCCATAGATGTCTCTTCGAGTATGTTGGCGCAGGATTTAAAACCCAGTAGATTGAATGCACTTAAAGAAGTCGCAGCAGATTTTATTGATGATCGACAAAACGACAGGATTGGTTTAGTCGTTTATGCAGGTGAAAGTTATACCAAAACGCCAATAACAAGTGATAAGCGCATCGTGAAAAATGCCCTACGTAGTATTCGATACGACGGAGTAATTAACGATGGAACCGCAATTGGAATGGGCTTGGCTACTGCTGTAAACCGATTGAAAGATAGTAGAGCCAAAAGTAAAGTCATTATTTTGCTTACCGATGGAGTCAACAATTCAGGCTTTATTGAGCCAAAAATAGCGGCTGAGTTGGCAGTAGAATTTCAAATTAAAACCTACACCATTGGCCTTGGGAGTAATGGAACCGCAAAAGCTCCAATTGGAGTTTTACCAAATGGAAAGTTCCAATATGGGCTAACCAAAGTTGAGATCGACGAAGAACTTTTGCAGTCGATTGCAGACGATACTGGAGGTTTGTATTTTAGGGCAACAGACACTAAAAAATTAAAAGATATTTACGATGAAATCAATAAGTTAGAAAAGACAGAAGTTGAAGAGTTTAAGTATTATAATTACGAAGAAAAATACAGAATCCTCATCCTAATAACCTTAGGTTTACTTTTTATAGAGTGGATTTTGAAGAACACAATTTTTAGAAGTTTTATATAACAATGTATCAATTAGACGCGCCGATTTACTTTTATGTTTTTGCAATGCTACCCGTATTGTGGCTAGGCTATATTTGGATTTCTGCCTGGAAAAGAAAAGCACAAGAACAATTTGCTTCATCTCGATTAATGGAAGTTTTAAGTCCAGAACGTTCGCTATTAAAACCCTTACTCAAACTGATTTTAATTAGTTTAGGAGTTAGTTGTTTGATACTGGCATTGGTGAACCCTAAAATAGGAACTCAGTTAGAGACTGTAAAAAGAGAAGGTGTTGATATCGTTTTTGCTATCGACGTATCGAAGAGTATGTTAGCAGAAGACATTGCTCCAAATCGTATCGAAAAAGCAAAACGACTCGTGTCTGCGCTCTTGAATCAATTGGCAAGCGATCGGGTTGGGATTATAGCCTATGCAGCTCAAGCTGTGCCACAATTGCCGATTACAACAGATTATGGTGCCGCAAAAATGTTTTTACAAGCACTCAATACAGACATGCTCTCTTCGCAGGGAACGGCTATTGACGCTGCGATTGATTTAGCAGCAACTTATTTTGATGATAAAGACCAAACCAATCGGGTTATTTTTATTTTGTCAGACGGAGAAGATCATTCAGAAAAGGCTATGGCTGCAGCTGAAAGAGCGAAAGAGTTAGGGATTAAAATATTTACTTTTGGTGTTGGAACCGAAAAAGGAGCACCCATTCCAATCAAGCGCAACGGAATAGTAGAGTCTTATAAGAAAGATGAAAACGGCGAAGTTGTAATAACCAAACGTAACCCCGAAGTGCTCACTTCTATTGCCGATGTAACTGACGGAGATTACATAGAGGGAAATGATACGCAAGCAGTTTTAGAATTTGTTTCGGAGACTCTGAAGCAAATGGATAAAAAAGAATTTGAAGCAAAAAAGTTTGTTAGTTATAAAGACCGATTTCAATCTTTTTTGATTGCAGGATTTCTGTTACTTTTGATAGAAATATTATTGTTTGAAACCCAAACAAAATGGGTGTTGCGAATGAATTTATTTAACGAGAACAAAAAAGATTAATGCTATGAATTTTAAAGGCCTTCCCTTCTTGTTTTTAGTATTCATTTCAGCTTTGGCGTGGAGTCAAAACGAAGTGGCCAATAATCTAATCGTGGATGGAAATGAAGCCCACGAGCAAGCCGAGTATATTGATGCTGAGGCTCAATACCGCAAAGCAGTTTCTTTGGCTCCTGACAAATCCGAAGCCCTTCATAATTTGGGAAATACAAATTATCGAATAGAAGACTATTCTGCAGCTTCTCAGCGTTTCTTTCAGACTCAAAAGAACACAACGTCTAAAGCTGAAAAACACGCAGCCTTTCACAACCTTGGGAATGTGTATATGCAGCAAAAAGATTATGCTCAGGCAGTCCAAGCTTTTAAAAATGGATTGAGAAATAATCCTACAGACGAAGAAACTCGATACAATTATGCGCTTGCAAAGGAGCTTTTAGAAAAAGAGCAACAACAGGACCAGCAAGATGAACAAGATCAAGATAACAAAGATCAGGAAGATCAAGATAAAGAGGGAGATCAAGAAAAGAAAGACGAAAAAGGAGATCAAGAAGACCCTAAAGACAAAGACAAAAAAGAAGGAGAAGACGGTGATTCTGAAGATGATTCTAAAGAAAAACCAGAAGAGGATAAACCTAAGTACCCTGAAAAAGAGGGCGAAGTAGATGAAAAGAAACAACCCCCACCACAACCCAAACCAGGACAAATTTCGCCCGAACAAGTTAAGAGCCTATTAGAGGCAATGAACAATCAAGAAAAAGGAGTACAGGAAAAAGTAAATGCTCAAAAAGTAAAAGGTGTTCCTATTAAAACTAAAAAAGACTGGTAAGCTTTTATGTTAAAAAAAATACTTTTAGCGATCTTCCTACTTGCAGTAGGATTACAATTAGGAGCTCAGGTCACTTTTCAAGCAAAAGTGAGCAAGAACCGCATGGGTGTCAATGAACGATTGAAGGTTAGCTTCGAAATGAATAAGAATGGCGATAATTTTACGCCACCCAAATTTGAAGGCTTTCGTGTTGTTGGAGGCCCCAACCAATCGACAAGTAACAGCTGGATCAATGGAAAGCGTTCTTTTTCAAGATCATTTACCTACTTCCTTAATCCTACCAGAAAAGGAAAACTTAGCATTGGACAAGCAACTGTTAAAATTGACGGAGCGATTTACAAAACATCTCCTGTTTCGGTAGAAGTTACGGAAGCTGTAAAAACCCCAAACCAAGCAGGTAATGCAGATTATATTGCGGATCAAAATGTGCATTTGGTTGCTAAGGTGTCGAATGGAAATCCTTATTTAAATGAGTCGTTTACAGTAGTTTATAAATTATATTACACTTCTGAAATTGGAATTTCAAATGTAAATGAGGTAGAAAGTCCCGGATACGCTGACTTTTGGAGTCATTTGATTCCAATTAAGAAATTGGAGATGAAACAAGGGACTTACAAGGGTGCAACTTATAACTATGTAACGTGGAGAAAAGCGGTCCTTTACCCACAAAAAACAGGGGAGTTAATTCTGGAGCCTTTAACTCTAAACATTACGGTTCAAGTGCCTTCTAATCGACGAGACATCTGGGGTAATCTAGTAAATCGACAAGTTCCAAAAGTAATCACAGCTGGAAAACGCACCATAAAAGTAAAACCTCTTCCACAAGAAGGGAAACCAGATGGTTTTACTGGGGCGGTAGGAAATTTTGATTTGAATTTTAGTTTAAATAAGGATGTCTTAAAAGCATCTGAATCTTTCCAAGGGACGATAAAAGTTTCTGGGAGAGGAAATTTAAAACTATTCAACCTACCAAAAATTAATGTTCCAGCGGCACTTGAAGTCTATGAGCCGGAACATACTGAAAACATAAAAACAAACCTCCTAGGAATGCAGGGTAGTATTCAAGACACCTATACTATTGTTCCAGAATTTCAAGGGAACTATCCAATACCGGGCGTATCGTTTTCATATTTTGACCCCAATAAAAAACGATATGTTGTCCTCAACTCAGAGGAACAAATGGTTAATGTAAATGAAGGGCCCATTGCTGGAACTTCTTCTAAAGGGCAGGCAGTTTCTAATCTCTTACGATCAAAATTAAATGAAGATCAATTCAATTTCATCGCTTTAGAAACTGAATTGGTACCCATTGAATCAACCGATTCCTTTTTTGGAGGACGTACGTTTTATTTGATGTTGTTTTTACCTTTTGTCTTGCTGTTCATCATTACAATTGCGATGAAAACTCAACTTGGACGAACAAACGACCCAATGACGCTTAGACAGAAAGCTGCGAATCGGTTAGCCAAGAAATACTTGAGTTCTGCCAAGAAAGCACTTGGAAAAAAAGAAGCATTCTATAATGCACTTGAACGGGCGTTACACAATTATTTAAAAGCTAAACTTCATATTGTAACGGCAGAATTTAGCAAAGCTAGAATCAAAAGTTTATTACAAGATAAGGAAGTAAACTTAGCAGTAATTAAAGATTTTGTTGCCCTACTCGAAGATTGTGAAGCTGCCCGATATGCACCTGCAACTTCAGTTCGTATGCAAGAAGATTTTGATCGAGCTTCTGGATTAATTTCAAAAATGGACAAACAATTATGAAGCGAATAAATTCTTTTATTGCATTTCTTTTTTTGGGGACAACGATGATGGCTCAAACACCAGACATTCTTTTTGATCAAGGTAATAAAGCGTATAATCTTGGTGCTTATCAGGAAGCCATAACAAGTTATGAACTTGTTTTAAAAGCTGAAATTCACAGTTCAGAATTATATTTTAATTTAGCCAATGCTTATTATCGTTTGGGTAAAGTAGGCGAAAGTGTTTTTTATTTTGAAAAAGCAAAATTGTTAGATCCAGATCGCGAAGAGATTCTAACCAATTTACAGTTTGCCCAGAACATGTCGCTCGATGCGATTGAAGTCCTTCCTAAAAGTTTTTTCGATCAGATAATAGAAATGATAACTTCTGGATTTTCAATTGCGAATTGGGCTATAATACTAATCGGGATAGCATGGCTTTTGTCGTTTCTATTCGTATTGTATTTGTTCAATTCGAATACCGTTTGGAAGCGTCTCTATTTTTCTGTTTTCTGGCTCATCACTGTTGTTTTTCTAGCATTATTTACGCTTACTTACTCTAAGGATAAGCAACTACAAGTTGAACGTTCAGGGATCATTTTTGAGGCACAAATTAATATTTGGGGAGAACCGAATGAACGCTCTGAAGTTTTGTTTGAGCTGCACGAAGGAACTAAAGTGTCGGTCACAGATTCGCTTGAATCTTGGAGAAAAATTAAAATTGCCAACGGATCCGAAGGATGGGTAACCGCTTCTTCTTTGAGAATGTTAAACTAGATCTTCGGGCAGTAAATCTTTTTTATCAAGTAACCATTCCAAAACAACACTCCCGATTGATTTAACAGGCTCGTAGAATTGCGACTCTTCAATTACATCATCTTCCATAAATGTGAATAAGAATTCAAACTGATCCATAATCAAGATAACTGCACTGAGAATTAAAACAAATTTCAGCCCTCCAAAAATCGCCCCTAGAATACGATTAAGTCCGCCTAGAGCTGCCATTTTGAGAACCCGCGTTAGGAATTTGGCTAAGAGATTAATTCCAATGATGACTGCTATAAAGGTTAGTATGAATAAAACTCCAGAAGGGGGGATTCGATCAGCGTCGAAAAAACTTTCTAGGAGTGTTCCAACTGTAGACGAAAATAACAAAGCACCAATGAGTCCTAGAATTAATGCTATTAGAGATGCAGCTTCAATGACGAAGCCTTTTGAGAATCCTTTTACGGCTCCAAAAAGAACCAAGCCAATAATTGCTATATCAATATAATTCATAGGACGAATATAAAGATTTTTTGTTCTATCTGCTCCCTCTTTTTAGGAATGCCATATCTTTGTCGGATGCAAAAAGCGTCTGTGCGTAACGAAGAGTTGAAAGAACAATGGGAAACATTAGTTTCAGTACTGACGGAACGTTTTTCTGAAACAGAGTCGATAGACATAGAAGGGATTTTGTATTTGGTAGGTCTTCAGGAATTAGGGCAAGTACACAAGCGTTTTAAGAAAGATGATAATGTGGACATCATCCACATCGGAATCTGTTCAGTTTTGGAACCTTTCGGCTATTATGCTTTTGATTATTTTGACGACGAACGTTGGCCACATTTTAAGTTGATAGAGGAACTTCCAGCGTTGAAACCAGGTGAACAAAGCATCTTGATGAAAGAAGCAGTAGTGCATTACTTCATTCAAAAAGGATTAATTCAATAGTATAACACGTATTTTTATAGCATGATTGAAACGGTTAAAGAACATCTTCAAAAAGTAGCTCAATTCGAAGCTACGGATCAAGAAGCAATAGAGCAATTTAGAATTTCTTATGCTGGTAAGAAAGGGATTTTAAATGATCTGTTTGCTGCATTTAGAGCTGTGCCTAATGAAGAGAAAAAAGAATTTGGTCAGGTTTTGAATCAATTGAAAACTGCGGTTTCTGATAAAATTGAAACACTAAAAGCTACTCAGAGTTCAACAATAGTGACTGGAGTATATGGCGATTTGTCTCGCCCGGCTTTCCCTTCGGCTTTAGGTAGTCAACACCCGTTAACGGTTGTACGAAATCGAATTGTAGATATTTTTTCTCAAATTGGTTTTAATATTTCAGAAGGTCCAGAAATTGAAGACGATTGGCATAATTTCACTGCGTTAAACTTACCTGAATATCATCCTGCTCGTGATATGCAGGACACCTTTTTCATTCAAACCGATCCCGATATACTGTTGCGTACACATACATCATCTGTACAAGTGCGCTATATGGAAAACAATAAACCTCCTATTCGTACAATTTCTCCTGGACGTGTTTTTAGAAACG
>Ga0307998_1001961_pt1 | contig 10779 bp, 7 predicted proteins | sample Davwhametageno37_FD_203147 | JGI IMG/M metagenome (GOLD analysis project Ga0307998, IMG submission 203147) | Marine microbial communities from Davis Island wharf, Antarctic Ocean - #37 | ecosystem: Environmental > Aquatic > Marine > Unclassified | place: Antarctic Ocean: Davis Island wharf...
GGTGTTTGAAGACATTACTAAAAGTGCCGGAGTTGGTGGAGATTCACGCTGGTTTTCTGGAATTACCATGGTCGATATAAATCAAGATGGATACTTAGATATATACTGTTCTGTAGGAGGGAAAAATGAACCAAACAATAATGTACTATATATTAACAATAAAGATAATACGTTTATAGAAAAAGCAAAAGAGTATGGAATTGATGACAATGGCTACAGTATGCAATCAACTTTTTTAGATTATGATAAAGATGGAGATCTTGATCTCTATGTAGCAAACTATCCTCCTACCAGCTTCACAGCACCCGTGGATTACTATAAATACATGCTAGACAATCACAGTGATCAAGATTCGGATCACTTATACAGAAACGATGGAGGAACTTTTACTGATGTAACAAAAGAATCTGGGATAAGTAATTTTGGTCTAAGCTTGGGTGTAGTAGCTTCAGATTTTAATAATGATAATTATCCTGATTTATATCTTTCTAACGACTTTAACGCACCTGATTTTCTTTATATAAATAATGGAGATGGAACTTTTTCAAACAAAATACAACCGGTTTTAAAACAAACCTCATTTTTCGGTATGGGAGTGGATAGTGCCGATTTTAATAATGATGGATGGAATGATATTTTTCAGTTAGACATGAGTGCATCAGACAATTATCGTTCAAAAGCGAATATGTCTTCCATGAATCCAGAAGTTTTTTACCAATCTGTTGCGCTAGGCTTACACCATCAGTATATGCAAAACTCATTACAACTAAACCAAGGAAATTTGGAAAATAAAGAACCTGCATTTAGCAACATCGCTCGCTGGGGAGGGGTGTCTTCTACAGATTGGAGTTGGGGAGGTTTATTTGCAGACTTTGACAATGATGGATGGAAAGATCTATTTGTAACCAATGGTATCCGTAGAGATGTAAACAATAAAGATTTCTATAATGAGCATCGTGACTTTTTTAATAAAATGGAAAATGACTCGAATTTCAGAAATAAAGAAGATGAGGTTAAACTACTAAACTATTTAGAAAAAATTCCCTCACAAAAATTAGCCAATTACATGTTCCAAAACCAAAAAGAAAATGGCTTTGAGGACAAAAGCAGGGCATGGGGATTAGATGAAAAAACATTTTCAAATGGAGTGGTCTTTTCGGATTTAGATAATGATGGAGATCTCGACCTAGTCATTAATAACTTAGAAGATATTGCGAGTATCTATGAAAATAATCAAGCTACTGGAAACTATCTTGACTTTACACTCTCAGGAAAGGATCAAAGTCTTCCAATGGGAACAAAGATATACATATCACAAGGAGAAAATCTTCAAATGCAGGAATACAATCTTACACGAGGCTACATGTCTTCTGTTTCACCAAGAATTCATTTTGGTGTGGGAGCTTCGAAAAGTGTTGATAAGATTAGAATTGTTTGGCCTGATAGTAAAGAAACGATTATGGAAAATGTGTCCACGAACCAACGCTTGAATATTGCTTACCATGAAAGTGCTGTAGATGTAGTACAAAACTCTACAATAGCGATTGCTTCAAAAAAGTTTGAAACCCTAACTCAAAATGATCCCTTTCTTCATAAAGAAAATCCATATAATGACTTTGAAGTGGAAATTTTACTTCCACACAAAAACTCAACTTTAGGTCCTGCACTTGCTGTAGGAGATTTAAATGGAGATCAAAGAGAAGATTACGTTGTGGGAGGTGCTATAGGGCAGCCTGCGGCCCTTTATATACAAAATGATGATGGAACATTTCAATATAAAGCTATATCTATATTCGATAATGATAAATTTTATGAAGACCTCGGAATCGTAATTCTAGATGCAGACAATGATGGCGATAATGATCTTTATTTTGCAAGTGGAGGAAATGAATTTAATGAAGGCTCTCAAGGCTTCGAAGACCGTTTTTATGAAAACCTTGGAAACTTAAACTTTAAGCGTAACCTAGATGCGATTCCGAATACACGTATTAGCGGTGCAGAAGTTTCAGTTCAAGATTATGATCACGATGGTGATTTAGATCTTTTTGTTGGAGGTCGTTTGACAGCGAAACAATATCCTAATCCAGCAAGTTCAAGGTTACTTGAAAATCAAAGTTCCTCAACCGGTATAAAATTTATAGATGTTACAAAAGAGAAACTCCCAGAACTTAAAAGTATCGGCCTTGTCACAGCATCAACTTGGATTGATTATGATGGTGACTCATGGGAAGATCTTGTTATAGTTGGGGAATGGATGCCAATTCGATTTTTTAAAAACAACCAAGGAACGTTTAAAGAAGATACCGATCAAGTATTTAAATCAGATCAAAATGGATGGTGGTTTTCAATTGAAAAGGGGGACTTTGACAATGATGGAGATCAAGATTTAGTGGTTGGAAATCTTGGGACAAATTATAAATACCAAGCTTCGGTTGAAAAACCTTTTAGCGTCTACCTAAATGATTTTGATGAAAATGAAATCAAAGATATTGTTTTAAGTTACTCCACAGGATCTGAAGAATACCCTGTACGAGGAAGGCAATGTTCTTCTGAGCAAATGCCTGCAATAAAGAAAAAATTTAAAAACTATGATGCATTTGCAAGTGCCTCATTAAAAGACATCTATACAGATCAAATGTTGAATAACTCCCTAAAATATGAGATCAAATCTTTTAAAAGTATATATCTAGAAAATAATGATGGAAAGTTTATCGCAAAGCCACTTCCATTGGAAGCACAATATTCAAACATCAATGCTTTTGTAGTAAAAGATTTTGATTCAGATGGTAATCTAGATCTTGTAATCGGTGGAAATTTATACGATGCAGAAGTTGAAACTCCAAGAAATGACGCTAGTTATGGTCTTTGGTTGAAGGGGGATGGTATGGGTAACTTTAAAACTCAAAGACCTTTAGTCTCTGGATTAAATTTAAGCGGTAATGTTAAAGACATAAAAGCAATAAATGTGGGAGAAAACCAACACTTACTTTCCGTCAAAAACAATGATTATGTACAGCAAATAAAAATCAACTAAATGCGTTTTCTTTTTATTTTAGTATTATCGGTACTTATTCTTAGCAGTTGTTCAAATTCAAGTTCAGCTTTTAAAGAATTTATCGTTGGGGACTGGCAAATTGAAAATCCAACACTCCAATCATTTATAAGGTTTAACAATCAGGGAAAAGTAACGTTCTATTTTAACCGCTTTAGTTATGAAAAAGATAGTTTAGCTGAATATGGAAAATGGAGGCTTAAAGAAATTAAAAAAGGAGTTGGCATTGATACTTTTTTAGTAGAACTAGAAAAAAAGCCCTCTAATACAATATTTAAAATGGTTATTGTTAATGAAAATAAATTAAAAGTCATTGATGATATAGGATACTCACGTTTTACAAGACTAGAAAACTAATTACTTTATTTGGTTAAACACATTTCCTGAATAATCAAAAAGATAATAATGGGTTCTTTTCTGTTCCTCATTTTGGTCATCTGAAAAAGAAAAATCTAGTTTTGAAATATTACTCTTCCCATCACTATACAAAGTAAATTTTTCAGGATTAAAGGTTTCGAAGTTTCTACTCGACATAAGTGATTTGAGAAGAATCTGCATGTAAACACGTTCTAATAATTTTTGGATCATCTCATTTTCAAGGTTATTTTCAACAAGAATTTCGTGTTCATCTCCATTGGCTTTCATCCATTCGAAAGAATAGTTTGTTGGAGCCATTTTTTGAGTTTCCTGAGCGCTCAAAAATGATGGGGAGATCATAAAGAAAATCAGTACAAAACAATAACTTCTAAGCAGCATTTTAATTCAAATTTAAATGATTATATTATTTTGTAATTTACAAATACTAATGTAAATTAGAACGATGGATAAATGAAGATTTGATGAGAATATTACCCTCCCTTTTATTTTTTATAATAATGTCAACTTGTATTATTTCTTGCAACAAGGAAGAGACTCTCATAAATGATATTAAGTTTGAGTTAAAAACTGAACTCTGGCCTAATGAAGGAGGTAGTATTATACCCAGCTCAGGGAAATATTCTGCCAACATAATCAAAAGTATATATGCTCGTCCAAAACCTGGGTGGGTCTTTGACCGCTGGGAAGGCGCTGTCTCTGGTAATGACAATCCAACACAAATTGCTTTCTTTGCAGACCATGCAATACGTGCTGTTTTCGTAAAAGATACTTTTAAAATACGTACCATGGCCGGAGGAAAAGGAAAAGGAACTGATTTGAATCAATTGTATTATCCTACAGGTATAGCTCTTGATCCAACAGGGGATCTTTTAGTAAGTGACATGTACAACCATCGTATTCAAAAATGGATGCCTGGAGCTACAGTTGGAGTAACCGTAGCTGGCGGTAATGGTTTTGGAATGGGTGACGATCAACTTGATGAACCCGGTAAAATTGAAATAGATGCCCAAGGTTCAATTTTTATTGCGGACACAAGGAATCAGCGAATTCAAAAATGGGAATTTGGTGCACTAAAAGGAGAAACAGTCGCAGGAGGAAAAGGTATGGGAGAAGGCTTAAACCAATTTAATAAACCCTTTGGTATTGCATTGGATAAAGAAGGATACATCTACGTTTCAGAAATTGGAAATAATAGGGTTACAAAATGGGCTCCAGGGGCTGAAGAAGGAATTATTGTTGCCGGAGGCAATGGAGAAGGAAATGCACCAAATCAACTTGCTTTACCTCTTGGATTAACAGTAGACAATGAAGGAAATGTATATGTTGCTGATACCTACAACCATAGAATCCAATTATGGAGACCGGGTGCTGTTAAAGGTGAAACATTATTTTCTTTATCTAATACAGAAAATGAGTCAGGTTTGACTTATTTCAGTGGAGTTACTTACGTTGAAAAGGAAAATTATTTATTGATCACCGATTATCAGCAAAAAAGAATAATTCGTTTTAACCTGGAGAACAATACATATGAGACTGTTGTAGGTAACACCAACGATGTCAACCAAGCTGATTTATTAGCTCAGCCCTATCAAATCACTCTTGACATCCTTGGTGATATAATTATCGCAGATGCCAAAAATAACCGGATACAAAAATGGAAACCAGAGACCAAAAATTAAAATCCCTTAAGCTCGAAACAAAGTTTGTTGTTCTTACTGTTTTAATATTATGCCTTAATGTCCTATTCATCTCATGCGAAACAAAAGCTATCAAAAATATCAATCAAAATAATCTAAAACTCGAAAGCAGTCCCTACCTGCTTCAACATGCAAAAAACCCTGTTTACTGGCAACGTTGGGATAAAGAAGTCTATAAAGACCTAAACCCAGAAGAAAAATTAGTGGTGGTAAGCATTGGATATTCTAGTTGTCATTGGTGCCATGTCATGGAAAAAGAATCTTTTGAAGATCGAGAAGTTGCTGATTACATGAATCAAAATTTTGTAAGTGTCAAAGTGGATCGTGAGGAAAATCCAGAAGTTGATAATATCTATATGACCGCAACCCAAATGATGACAGGAAGTGGTGGGTGGCCACTCAATGTGATTTGCCTCCCTGATGGAAGACCAGTTTATGGAGGAACCTACCACACCAAAGAACAATGGCTTGAGATTTTAGGAAAAATCCAAAAACTTTACACCAATGACAAAAGCCAACTTATGGTTTTTGCAGATCGTGTAGAAAAAGGAATTCAAGAAGTAAATACCTTTGAAATTTCTCCAGAGTCGAAGCTTATTTCACCCTCTATATTAGAAGATGAAATGCAATATTGGATGCGGGAATGGGATGAAGAATTTGGGGGTGAAAAAAGAGATCAAAAATTTATTACTCCTGTAAAATTTAATTATGTACAACAGTATCAAAAGCTTACTGGGGATGAAAAAATCAAAGAATACTTTGACAAAAGCTTAATGACCATTGCCCACAGCGGTGTTTTTGATCCCCTGGAAGGTGGTTTCTACCGCTACTCCGTGGACCCCTATTGGAACATCCCTCATTTTGAGAAAATGCTTTATGATAATGCTCAAGTTTTAGGCTTATATTCTAATGCCTTTAAACAATCTAAAAATTCTATTTTTAAAGAGCGAGTATACCAAACCTTTAGCTTCTTAAAAAAACGAATGGCAAATCCAGCTGGGGGCTATTATTCAGCCATCGATGCTGACAATAATGAAGGTGAAGGACGTTATTATGTATTTTCTAAAGAAAGTCTCCAAGCAGCAGCTGAGGATGATTTTGACTTGTTGGTAGCTTATTTCAATATTGACCTAAACGAACCTTTTGAGGAATATTTTTACAATCTAAAATTAAGACCAATTGATTCCGCGTTTTTAGAACAACATAAAATCGATAGGGAAACCTTGGAAGCAAAACAAAAGTCTTGGATTTCAAAACTTAAAGTGGAAATGGAAAAACGTGAATTTCCGCTAATTGACACCAAAACAATCACTTCATGGAATGCACTATTAATAGTAGGATTAACTCAAGCTTATGAAGCCTTTGGCGATCCTGATTTTTTAAAAGAAGCAGAAAGTATTTATTCCTTCTTAAAAGAAAATAGCTATAAAAACAAGCATTTTTTCCATACTTTTCAAGAAGGAAACCCGAAAATAGAAGGATTTTTAGAAGACTATGCTTTTATGACTCAAGCGGCAATTACCCTCTATAAAACCACTGGTAATTCAACAATGCTTGAAGATGCAATTGCTTTCAATACCATTGTGTTAAAAGAATTTAAAGATGACACCTCACCGTTTTTCACCTTTACAAAAGACCCCACACTTTTTTCAAAAATTGTTGGAGTATATGATAATGTCATTCCCTCTGCAAATGCGGTTATGGCAGAAAACTTATGGACCTTAGGACAGTGGACGGGTGAAGAAACGTATTCAAAACAAGCGGAAGCTATGATTCAAGGGGTACTCCCCTATTTTTCAGAAGGTGGTGGAAGCGATTATTCACAATGGAGTCAACTCCTAGCCAAGGAAGTCTATCCTCATTTTGAAGTAGTTATTATTGGTCCTGAATCAAAAAATAAAACCGTTGAGTTCCAAAAAGAATATTATCCCAATGCAGTCTTTCAAACCAGCAGGTCAGAAAGTGATTTGCCTTTATTAAAAGATCGCTTTTTTGAAGAAGAAACCTATATATACGTTTGCCAAAACAGGGTATGCTTACGTCCAGTTAAAAGTGTTAAAGAGGCAATAAAACAAATGGATAGTTGGAATAATTAGGTGATTACCCCTGAACCTAGTAATTCTTTTTCTTGATACCAAGCCACAAACTGTCCTGATGTAATAGCAGATTTTGGTGCTTCAAAAGAAAATTTTGAAGTAATAAGTCCAAGACTGATTTCACCACTATAATTTTCAAAACTTCCATCTGTCATTTTTACATCTAAAACAGCAGAACTTCTTCCTCCAAAACGAGCAGGAATTCCACCTTTGTATTTAGTTATTTCACTTACAGCTGCGGCATTAAAAACTGAATATAATCCTCTTTGATGTGAAGCATAAAAGAGTGGCATTTCATCCATCAAGATCAAATTTTGATCAAGTCCACCACCTCTAACAATAAATCCAGCTCGCCCTTCGGCAACACTATTTATTCCTGGAAGCATTTGTATAGTCTTAAAAATATCTGTTTCTCCCATCACTATGGGAATTCTCTTAATTTGTTCAATGTTTAATTTTTTAATACTGATTTCTGTTGAAGTAACATTCTTATCTGGTTTTTTATTTGAAACTACAACTTCTTCCAATTGATTTTCCGAAGAAGATAGTTTTATATCAAGTATAACATTTTTAGTAAGGTTTATTGTTTTTATCTGATTAATATATCCTATAAAACTAAAAGTCAAAAAATGTTCTCCTTTTGTTAAACTGATTGAATAATAACCATTTAAATCTGTACTTGTTCCTGTTTTGGTGCTTTCTTCATAGATTGAAACACCTGGTAACGTTTCTCCCGAAACTGAATCTTTGACTACACCACTTAATACAAAACTGCTTTGTGAATTTGCATTTATAGAAATAAAGAATACAAAAGCAACAATAAATATTTTCGAGATTTTAATAATCATTTACAGTCAAATATTTATTTATTCCAAACGCTCGCCCATTAATATATGAATACTCTATCTTAGAGTATTTATTTAGGTATACTAATTAACTTAAGCTATAACACAAACAAAGGCAAGTCTTCACTTACTTCATTAGTAGCTTGTTTCATTCTTGGTAAAGTGTGTTGTAGAACTTACTGAAGATGATATGCCTGTTATTGAACTGTAATTGTTCCATACATACCATTATGAAGTGAACATTGGTAATAGTATGTTCCTGCCGTTGTAGGTGTCCAGTTAACAACACCATCAGAAGTACCATTGTTGGTTACATTACTAGCTAAGTTATCTGTTCCTGTACCTTGAACTGTTTTAATATAAAATGGATGTCCACTTGTATCAACATTAAAGTTAACCTCATCGCCAACATTAATTGTTATTGAAGGGTCGTTTCCTGTTACGTTTCCATTTCTGGCAGAACCTGATAAGGTATAATCAGAATTAGAACTAGCTGTTACCGAAATTGAATAAGTATTTGCTGCTGCTGTATTATCTGGGACATACCCAGACTCTCCTTGGTCACCGTCTTGAAATATTTCTCTTAATATCTCTTTACTTGGTATTGAAATTACTGGTTTGAAATAAGCATTATAAAGCTCATAACCTAAAGGGTTATTTGCTAAAACACCTTCTGGAGTTCTTGCATTGTCATTCCATTCTGGAGATAAACTACCACCTTCCCAAAACTCACTAAATTCCCACATTCCATAGGTTAATAAATACTGGTACTCTTTAAGCATAACTGGCCAAGCATCACGATTGTTGATATCACCTCCATAACCTTCAATATCAAAAACCCCATTTGTATAGGCTTCTTTCATTGCTAGAAAAATATCTGTATTGGTGATATCTTCTTCCTCTGCTTCTATATTTAAAGCTTCAGTTGAGCCCTCAACTCCTCCTCTTACTCCAAAACGATGAAGAGTGTGAAGTGTATGTTCCATAATTTCATTAATATCATCATCCCCTGTGCCCTGGCTGTCTATATTTTTATACCAGACCATATCATCTAATGCTAAAGCATCTTCAAAGGCTTCTAAACCAGGATATGATTGATTCCTGTTATCATCTAAAAAATTTGGAGAATATTCATTTCCACCTCCTCTAGCAATTCGTTGACCTGATTGTCTTCCCTGATGCCACCCAATTTCACCTTTAAGAGTTTTAATCATATTTAACTGTGCATCGGAATCAATTCCTTCTGAATCTTTATCAATAAGCAGCTTAAATACCTGTGCAGTTTTATATATCCACATATCTGGCACAGCTTCTTGACCTCCAATATTACCAGCAGCAATTAATTTGATTCCATTAATGGTTAATTCTCTATCATAAAAAACTACAGATTCAATAGCTATTATATCTCCACTTGAATAATAATTTGTTGCTACTTCAATTAATTGAAAATTAGCAGTAAGTGTAAGGTCTGTATTTACTGTAATACTAACTTCATTAGAAGTTACTTCACTCCCAGTCCAGCCAATAAATTCATATCCATCATTAGGTGATGCAATAATTGTTAGAACAGTACCTTCATCAAATGTACCACCATTAGTTACATTCCCTCCATCTCCTGCTGTTACCGTTAAAGTATATTGAACAACTACTGGTTCAGGTTCAGGAGTTGTAGTTTGAACGTTATTAGTTGGTGCTTGTGTTTCTTCATCTGGGGAACAGCTGAAAATAAAAACTAAAAGGATTGGTATTAATATTGATTTTTTCAAATGAATTGATTCTGATTAATAAGCTACTAATATAAGAAACTCCACAATATCTCTACTCCGTGTTTTCTTCCTAAACTTAATTAATAAACAAAGGCAAGTCTTCACTTACTTCATTAGTAGCTTGTAATCTTGGTAAAGTGTATTTTAGGACTTACTGAAGATATGCCTAGGGTTTAGGTAATATATCATTATGAGAATGCTAACCCCATAAGGAAAAGTGGATTTAAAAACCCCACCCCCCAAAATACAGCAACAAGAGTATTCAGTTTTTTAGCTTTTAAAAACAATGTCATAGTCCACGTCCTTACCAATATGCTTAGTTACATACTTACATACAGTCTCACTATCATAGACTGGTTGATAGTCTCCCACTGATACATTCCCCATTCCATACTTAACTTCTTTATAGGTCATGTCTGTATTAGTGCCAATAAGCATATGTACATGTAGGTTATTATAATCTCCCTTGTCTCTTTCTGTTACATAGAATGCCTGTTCTACCTTATTAGAGCTATTTAGAAGCTTTGTAAGCCAGTTTCTCACTGTCATTGTGTGAATCTTATATGGAGTTCTACAGGTAACAAAGTAGTTCCATTGGAATTGTTGGATAAAGTTTGCGTAATCGTTAGATAAATTCATTTTGGTTAAGTTTAGAGCATAGCAGGGATTAAGGCATTTGCCTTTTAAATTTCCTCTAAAATAGATAAGAATAAGATGTGTTTTTAGCTGGGTTTCTTCAAAAGGAAAGAAATTGGGGATTCCTATGAGGATTCAAAGAAAAAACCCCTCACAAAAGTGAAGGGCTTTGATTGTCTGTTAAGTATTGTGTGGCGTAGCGGTTACGCTAGCTCCCCCTCAAGGACTCGAACCTTGGACCCTCTGATTAACAGTCAGGCGGTTTGTTTTCTATGAAAGCTACTAAACAAAGAGCTATAGGACATTTTA
>Ga0307998_1001963_pt1 | contig 10770 bp, 8 predicted proteins | sample Davwhametageno37_FD_203147 | JGI IMG/M metagenome (GOLD analysis project Ga0307998, IMG submission 203147) | Marine microbial communities from Davis Island wharf, Antarctic Ocean - #37 | ecosystem: Environmental > Aquatic > Marine > Unclassified | place: Antarctic Ocean: Davis Island wharf...
TAAGAAGTACCAAGTTCCTAACAAAAAGGAGGGTATATGATCGGATCAATCACAATAAGTGGGGTGAAATACACACCCGACGAGGCTACGAAAAAATACGTAGAGAAAAAGATTGGACGGCTTGACCGCTATCTTCCTCGCCATGCACGCAAAAGCGTTACGGCAGAGGTAAAACTTAAAGAAGTAAACCGTGATCACGGCAATAAATATGAAGCAGAAATACTGCTCCATGTTCCAGATAAGGACATCACGGCATCAGACTCTACAGTAAATATGCTCGCGGCGGTGGATATTGTAGAAGCAAAGTTGGTATCACAGCTACGAAAATATAAAGATATGCATGTGCAGCACATTGGTAAAACCCGTGCAGCTCTGAGCAAGTTCAAGAGAAGCTACGCTCGAGAGCTGTAGAAAAGTCACAAAAAGAGGTGGAGATTAACCGCTCCACCTCTTTTTAATTGGGAAACATAAGAGTACAATAGAGAAAGTTTATATTCAGAAAATTTCAGACAGTGAGGGGATGATATGCCAGGCTTAAATCGGCAAAAAGTGTTAACAAAAGTATTCGGGGATCCGCAAAAGAAAATATTGAAACGACTCGATAAAAGGGTCGCTGCAGTAAATCTGTTGACGGAAAAATACAAGAAGATGTCGAAAACCGACCTTCAAAAGCAAACCAAGGTTCTGAAAAAGAGGCTCGCAGAGAAGAAGACGACGCTCGACGACGTGCTTCCGGACGCGTTTGCGCTCGTACGTGAATCGAGTGAACGCGTACTCGGTATGCGACATTTCGATGTACAGCTAACTGGCGGTATCGTACTTCACGAAGGCTCAGTCGCAGAGATGAAGACCGGTGAAGGTAAGACGCTAGTGGCGACGCTTGCGGTGTACCTCAATGCCCTAGAAGAAAAAGGCGTGCATGTGGTCACAGTAAACGATTACCTGGCCCAGCGTGATGCGAGCGAAATGGGAAAATTATACAATTTCCTCGGCCTTTCTACAGGGGTTATCATCAACGAGGCGTCGTTGAGCTACGACCCAGACTTTGACAATGGCGAGCACGAAGACGAAAACATGCGCAAGCTCCGCTATGTCACCCGAAAAGAAGCCTACGCTGCCGACATTACGTACGGAACGAACAACGAATTTGGATTTGATTACTTGCGCGACAACATGGTCGACGATGTCGATCTGCTTCGCCAGCGTGAACTTAACTTCGCGATTGTGGACGAGGTCGACTCTATCCTTATCGACGAAGCTCGTACTCCACTGATTATCTCTGCACCAGCTGCAGAAAACCCAGAAAGTTACTTGCAATTTGCTAAAGTAGCGGCAAAACTAAAAGACGAAGACTTTACGCTCGATGAAAAACGACGCAGTGTTGCGCTGACAGACCATGGTGTTGAAAAAGTACAAAAAATGCTTGGACTCAAAAATCTCTATACTCCAGACAACGTGCGAACCGTTTACCACATGGAGCAGTCACTTCGTGCGCAAACTATTTTCCGTCGGGACAAAGACTACGTGGTAACGAACGACGGCGAAGTGGTTATAGTCGACGAGCACACTGGTCGTCTGATGCAAGGTCGCCGCTACAATGAAGGGCTGCACCAAGCCATCGAAGCAAAAGAGAACGTTGCAGTCCTCCAAGAGAGCATGACCCTTGCGACTGTATCGTTCCAGAACTTTTTCCGCCTATACAACAAGCTCAGTGGCATGACAGGTACAGCCTTTACTGAAGCTGAAGAATTTTCACAGATCTATAGCCTTGAAGTAGTACAGGTACCGTCTAACCGACCTGTCGTACGCGATGACAAAGAAGACCTTATTTTCAAGACTGAAAAAGGCAAGCTAAAATCTGTCGCCGATACTATCCGCGGGCACCACACAGCGGGACGTCCTGTACTGGTCGGTAGTGCGTCAATCGCGAAGAACGAGCTAATTGCGGAGTATTTGAAAAAAGAAAAAATTCCATTCGAACTTCTGAACGCAAAAAACAACGAGCGTGAAGCAGCGATTATCTCTAAAGCCGGAGAAAAAGGGGCAGTTACACTTGCGACAAACATTGCCGGTCGTGGTACAGACATAAAGTTAGGTAAGGGAGTTGTTGAACTCGGTGGTCTCGTAGTAATCGGCTCTGAACGCCACGAATCGCGTCGAATTGACAATCAGCTTCGTGGTCGTGGTGGACGTCAGGGTGATCCTGGTGAATCACAATTCTTTGTATCGACAGAAGACGACCTGATGCGCATATTCCAAGGGGAACGAATTGCCAGCCTTATGGATCGACTTGGTGTCGACGAAGAAACCCCCATCCAAAACCGAGCGGTTTCAAAAACACTCGAAGCAGCCCAAAAAAGAGTCGAGGGCTACAACTTCGACACCCGTAAAAATGTTGTCCAGTACGACAACGTGATCAACCGCCACCGTAAAGCCGTGTATGTGATCCGACGTAAGATCCTGGAAGGCGACGACATCAAGCCCGAGATCAAGAAGCTTATCGACATCAAGGTGCGAGACATGACGTTGCTTCCAACAAAGAATAACCCTCAGTTCATCGACCAGTTCGAAGCTGTGTTCCCACTTGGTGAGAAAGCAGTCAAGAAAATCGGTGAAGTAAAGAAAGACAAAGAACGACTCGCCATGGCGCAAAAAGCCGTCGACAAGCTCTACGATGAAAAAGAGAAAGAAATCGAAGCTGATATATTGCGAAAAGTAGAGCGCGATGTGTACATGCAGGTCCTCGACACACTCTGGATGCAGCACCTGGAAAATATGCAGCACCTTCGCGATGGTATCCACTGGAGAAGCGTCGGTCAACGAGACCCGCTCGTAGAGTACCGTCAGGAATCACAAAAACTATTCGATAGCCTACAAGAAACACTTCGTGAAGAAGTGCTCCGCACCGTCATGCATATCCACAGACACGACGCGCTCGCAAGTAACGATGAAGAGCACGAAACAGAACTAACTAGACTTGCTGAACGTGCCGTTGTGGCTGGAGTCAACGAACTTGGTGATGGTGAAGCAAACCGTGATGGAGACTTTAAGGTTAAAAAAGCAAAAACTGCTAGCGAAGAAGGAAAAGTCAAAACGCAGGCTCGCAAGAAGAAAAAAGCAGCTCGTCAGAACAAGAAAAAATCCCGTCGATAATATCCGTTAATAGCTGTCATTAGTGTAGAAAGTTGCGATTGTATGAAACATGTTGTCCAAGAAGTAAAGCTCAGAAGTGGTGCTCGCGGTCTTTTGATCGATGTACCTGGTGCGAGTGTCATGAGTTTTCAATTCCAGTTTCGTGCAGGTAACCGGTACGTGAAGCACAAAGATATCTACGAAACAGCACATGTCATGGAACACATGGCATTTGGTGCAAACTCGAAGTTCAAGAGTGAACACGAATACGAAGCCGAATTTACGAAAAACGGCGCCTACCACAATGCGTATACAAGTGACTTGTCTATGGTGTACGTGGCTGATTGTGCTGACTTCGAATGGGAGCGAATCTTGGACTTGCAGCGAGTAGCTATTTGTTCGCCAAAGTTCAACGAAGAAGAGTTGGTAGCCGAACGGGGTAACGTACGGAGTGAGCTGACCGGAAGATTGAATAATCACAACAGCGTTCTGTGGCCAAAGATCCAACAATTGCTTGGTGAAGACATCCTGACATTTTGGCAACGAATCCAGACAATCAACAACGTACAGCTGAAAGACATCCGTGAACACTACAAACGTACGCACACTGCAAAAAATATGCGCTTTGTGATCGCAGGAAAGCTAACAGGCCGTAAAAGCGAGCTGATGCGCCGACTCGAAGAGTGGGATCTAGCAGAAGGTGAACGATTCGACGTACCGAAAGACGAGATCTCAAGTGGTAACACAACATTGATCCGCCGCAAGGAAGCGTCTAACCTGACGTTTGGGCTGACGATGATGCTTCCCCGTGAGATCACCGATACTGAGGCGGATGCCATGGATGCTCTCGACCATATTCTGACTGGGACGATGCATTCCCGTATTTTCGGTACCGCACGCTCCAAGGGTCTAGCGTACGGCGTGTTTTCAGACACCTCTGCCGGCTTCCACGACAGTAGTTGGGACTTTGGCGGTCAGGTGAACCACGATACCGCCGGTAAACTGTTCGACATTATCGTAAAAGAGATTAAATGCGTACTAGATGGCAATATTACCGAAAAAGAACTTGATGCTGCAAAATCGTATGCGCTTGGTCGTCACCAGATGGGTGCCCAAACAGCCGGACAAATAAGTAACTTTTATACGAACCGTTACTTTGCCGATGGCGTCGTGAAAGATTACGAAAAAATTCCTCAGGCGATCAATGCTACCAACAGAGAACAAATGGTCAAGACTGCTCAAGAATTCATTTCACACGGCACGTGGGTGCTCGCTGGTGTGTCTAGTGAGGACAAAGAAGATATAATAAAATTAGCCGACAAGCTCGACACGCTATTCGTAGGATAGTACACTTATAAGCAATATGGATATTGCAATCGCCGGATACGGCATCGAAGGAAGAGCGAGTTATGATTATTGGAACAATGAGTCAAATACTGTAACGATTGTTGACGAACGGGACGCACTCGATGATCTCCCAGAGGGAGCAGCAACGTTGCTAGGCAAAGGCGTATTTTCTAAGCTGCAAGATTTTCACATGGTGATTCGGACCGCTGGCCTTTCGCCACGTAAAATTAAAACCGATGGCATGATCTGGACTTCCACAAACGAATTTTTTTCAAAATGCCCGGCGAACATTATCGGTGTAACGGGTACAAAGGGTAAGGGGACGACAAGCAGCTTGATAGCGGCGATGCTGAAAGAATCGGGCAAAACCGTTCATCTGGTAGGAAATATAGGGGTCGCGGCACTCACTATCCTCGATACTATTGAAGCCGACGACATTGTTGTATTTGAAATGAGTAGCTTCCAGCTGTGGGATCTCGACTCTAGCCCACATGTGGCTGTCATCACCCCTATCGAAGCCGATCACTTAGACGTTCACGATAATCTTGAAGATTATATTGCAGCAAAGGCAAACATTGTTCGGTTTCAATCGGCAGATGACGTGGTAGTGGCTCATGTAGATAATGAAACCGCTCAGTCTATCGCTTTGACATCATTTGCAACACAGTATTCATACCCAACCAGTAACGCAGGGCATGTCGTAAATGAAAAATTCTTTGTAGGCGAGACAGAGATATGTGAGACGAGCGAGCTGCATATTCCTGGCATACATAACATCGAAAACACCTGCGCGGCGCTTACTGCAGTATGGCAATTCAGCCAAGATGTAGAGGCTATTACAAAAGCCATATCTTCTTTTAGTGGATTGCCTCACCGCATCAAGCTAGTCAAAGAGGTAGACGGCGTACGCTACTACGACGATAGTTATTCCTCAGCATCGGCTGCTGCTATTGCCGCGATGCGGTCGTTTAGCGAACCAGAGATTGTGATACTCGGTGGGTACGATAAAGGAACGAACTTCACTGCGTTATCGAAAGAGATTGCAACAAAAACAAACATAAAAAAGCTTATTTTGATCGGTCAAACCCGACAGATAATCGCTAAGAGTTTGCACGAAAATAATGTCTCAGCGGATCTCATTGATAGTATGGACACAACAGATTTTAAGCAGATTGTAGATACAGCCAAAGCAGCTGCTAGTCCCGGTGACGTGGTGCTACTAAGCCCAGCCTGTGCAAGTTTTGGTATGTTTAAAAACTTCGCAGATCGTGGCGAACAGTTTATCGACATCGTAAAAGAGCTATGAGCTTCACGTCGAAGTACGACACATTTATATTTGAATCGTACCGATACAACCAATCGTCAAGCACTGCATCGTTTACGTATAGTTTTGATGGAGAACGAAGATTTACAGAAACTGTACAATTTACTGCCGAGCAATCGTACAATGAAGCTGTGCTCGATAGAGCACTATGTATGGCGTGGATTATCGCTGGTATTTCGTACTACAAGACATTCCCGACGACAAACGTACTCGTTAAGGGTCGAGAGTTAACAGCCAAGCAAGCTGAATTTTTCAGCACAGTATACTTGCATGGGCTCAGCCAATTCGTGTATGAAAACAATCTTGCTCCAGAAAACATCGCCCAATTTATCGCTACGAGCGACCACACATCTGAAATCGAACCGTACCATGGAGACGGTACACTTGTGCTGCAAAGCGGGGGCAAAGATTCCCTGTTGCTTGCGGAGCTACTAAAAGAGAACAATCACGATTTCAGCGTCTGGTACATGACACAAGGGACGGAGTACCCGGCGGTACTAGATATGATCCAAAAACCGCTTCGGCAGATTACTCGTACAATCGATAGAGCAGCACTTACAGCTGCTAAAAACGACGGAGGACTGAATGGTCATATACCGGTGACGTATCTGACGTTTTCGTACGCGCTTATCGATGCGATATTGCACGGCGAGAGTACAGTATTGGCTGCCATAGGAAATGAAGGCGAGGAGCCGCATGCGTTTATCGGCGACTACCCGGTGACCCACCAATGGTCAAAAACCTGGGGTGCCGAACAACTCCTCGCAGCCTACGTGTCGGATCATGTCGCACACGAGCTACGGGTAGGATCTCCTTTACGGAACCTTAGCGAGTTAAAAATTGCCGAGCTTTTTGCGCAGCATGCGTGGGGCACATATGGCTCATCATTTTCGTCGTGCAACGTAGCGAACTACAAGCAAGGTCACGATAATGCCACGCTGAGCTGGTGTGGAGAGTGCCCGAAATGTGCAAATTCGTACCTACTGTTTGCCCCATGGATAGATCGGGAAGAACTGATTCAGATTTTTGGGAAAGATATGTTTGCAGATGAACGACTTGTCGATACATTTAAAGGATTACTAGGTGTTGAAGATATCGAAAAGCCGTTTGAATGCGTGGGTGAGATAGATGAACTACGCAGTGCGTACCATCTAGTGATACAAAATGGATACGATGGTCTACCATTCGAAGTTCCGACTTCTGATTTCGATAGAGGATCAAGACGTGAAGCGCAGCAGTGGGCGACGCAGCTGATCGACACATCAGTGCTACAATAATAGATATGCAGTCTCTTGGGAAAAGAATTACCGAACTAGAATCCGAAGTACTAAAAGCCGTCGAGCGACTTGGCTTGATGCAGAAAAATGAGCAGCTTGTTGAGCTTGACGAGCAGCTAGCCCAACCTGAAGTATGGAATAATCCCACGAGCGCTCAGCTGCTCAGTAAGCAGGCAGCAGACCTTCGTTCGCTGATTGCCCCATGGGAGACACTACAAGTGCAACTTGCTGACATGCACGAGCTTATGGAGCTTGGCGACGAAAGCCTCGCAAAAGAATTTGAAGGTCAGGTCACCGAGATGGAAAAAGAGTTTTCTGCACTTAAAAAGCAGCTTATTTTTGACGGTGAATTCGACGACCACAATGTTATTTTACGAATAACGTCTGGTGCGGGAGGTACCGATGCGCAAGATTGGGCGGAAATGCTTGAACGTATGTATTTGCGTTGGGCCGAAAAAAGTAAGTTTGGTACTAAAAATGTTGAACGATCTACCGGAGAAGAAGCAGGCATCAAGACAAGTGTGATAGAAGTGTCTGGTTCTTTTGCCTATGGCAGGATGCGTAGTGAGAACGGTGTGCACCGGCTTGTACGGCTGAGCCCATTTAATAGCGACAATCTGCGTCAGACGAGCTTTGCATTGGTTGAAATACTGCCGCAAATCGATGGGCCCGACAAGATTGTCATCGAAGACAAAGACTTGAAAGTCGACGTCTATCGGTCCGGCGGAAGTGGTGGACAAAGCGTTAATACAACCGATAGTGCTGTACGTATCACTCATCTGCCTACAAACATCGTCGTGGCGATTCAAAACGAACGATCGCAGCTACAGAACAGAGAAACGGCAATGAGAGTTCTCCGCTCGAAGCTTGCTCAGCTAAAAATTGAGCAACACGCAGATAACTTACAAGACTTACAAGCTGGCGAGAGTGCCAACTGGGGATCGCAGATACGGAACTACGTACTGCATCCGTACACATTAGTGAAAGATACCCGTACTAAGTATGAGGATAAAGACGCAAAAAGTGTACTCGACGGCAAGCTCGATGAGTTTATGAATAGTTTTCTCGAGAACACCTCACAAGAGAATCAATAATTTACCAGAAGCAGTTACTGATGTACAATAGGTATGAATGATTCTGTTAGATAGGGTAACTAAAACGTACGGTAAATCGATGAAGCCAGCGCTAAATCGTATTAGTTTGCATGTCGAACCGAAAGAGTTTGTCATACTTGTTGGGACAAGTGGTGCAGGGAAGTCTACATTGTTAAAACTACTTACCAGAGAAGAAAAGCCAACGAGCGGAAAAATCGTTGTTGGTGGTATAGACTATGATTCACTAAAAGACCGACACATTCCTTTGCTTCGTCGCAAAGTTGGCGTCGTGTTCCAGGACTTTAAGTTACTTCCGCAACGTACAGTCTACGAAAATATCGCGTTTGCACTCGAAATTGCCGGGATGACAGGGCGCGAGATTAAATCTACCGTACCAAAAGTGATCGAATTGGTTGGCCTGAATGGCAAAGAAAAAAGCTTCCCGGATCAGCTGAGTGGTGGTGAACGCCAGCGCGTGGCTATCGCCCGTGCGGTAGTACGCCAGCCAAAAATCCTGATTGCCGACGAACCGACAGGTAACCTCGATCCAAAGCATAGCTGGGACATTATAAAACTTCTCGAAAAGATTAACAGATACGGTACAACGGTGATACTGACGACACACAACGTCGATATCGTAAATAAATTGAAACGAAGAGTGGTGACACTCGACGGCGGAAAAATTACGTCCGATCAATCACAAGGGAGTTATAGGCAGTAATGGCAAAAAAACTCGATGCAAAAGCATTCGCTTCTCAGAAACGTAAACGACGACAATGGCTCGCGTTTGTTCGCATGGTGCGATACGGGATCAACAACTTCTCCCGAAACGCATGGCTCACTGTAGCTGCAACGGCAGTGATGACAATTACGTTGCTAATCATATTTATGACACTTGCAGCCCGCGGTACACTTGCCACAACGGTATCTGACATCCGTAGCAAAGTCGACATATCTATCTACGTACGAAACGACGTCGAACAGACCGAAATAGCCGCAATCACTAAAGACTTGAAGAAATTACCTTCTGTAGAAAAAGTGAGTTATGTATCACCGGATGAAGCACGGTCTGATTTTGCCAAGAAAAATAGTAGCGACGCAGGGACGCTGAGTGCACTTAATCAGGCGACGAATAAATTCCCAGGGATTATACGAGTGAACCTCGATGATATCAACAATACTGGCGAGCTAGATACTTTTGTGAAGACAAACGAAAACTATGCAGTGGCTAAGGACGAAGACCGTGAACCGTCATTTGCCGGTGAACGCCGGACGGCTATCCAAAATATTGGGCGCTGGGTAGATTTTGCAGATAAAGCTGGCCTTGGCGCCAGCATTGTATTCGTTATCATCTCGTCACTTATCGTATTTAACACCATACGAATGGCTATATTTAACCGCAAAGAAGAGATTCAGATGATGAAACTGATAGGGGCGGACAGGAGCTTTATACGAGGCCCATTTATCGTCGAGGCTGTCGTGTATGGCTTCATCGCTGCAGTACTCGCGACTGGGCTGGGTCTGTTTGCACTGTACTCTGCACAAGAGTCGCTATTGAGCTACCAAGTTGCTATCGGTCCAACGCTTGATTTCATATATAGCTATATCGGATTTATCTTGCTTGGCATGATAGGCGCAGGATCACTTATTGGTGTCGTTTCTTCACTGTTCGCAACTCGTAAATACTTGAAGATTTAGGGTGAGCTAGCTATTGACATGGCGATACAGCTTATGCTATTGTAATGAGAATGAAACAAAGGTCCACCACACCGGTTTCGAAAGCGTCGCTTGCTGCCAAAGGAGTAGTGATTGCTGTAACGATTATGGCGCTTACGATATCGCCGTACTCTTTTTCGTCACCTGTGAAAGCTGAAAATTATGACGAGCAGATTAAAGCTCTCGAAAATGAGATTAAGCAGTACAACCAAGAAGCAGGGGAGCTGAAGAACAAGCGTCAGACGCTTCAAAGTCAACTAGCTAAACTAACGAACGAAAAGAACCAGATTCAGGCCAAAATCGACATCAGCGTCGTGAAAGCTAACAAGCTGCAGCAGAGTATCGCAATAAACAAGGCTAAAATTGTCGATAACAAATCAGTGCTTGGCGACACAATTGCAAACATGTATATCGATAGCAACATATCGCCACTAGAGATGCTCGCAAGTAGCAACAATATCGCCGACTATGTCGATAAGCAAGCAAACCAAGAGCAAGTGCAAACGACACTGCAAGTTACTATCGATGAAATAGATGCTTTGAAGAAAAAGCTTGAAGAGCAAAAGAAAGACGTCGACCGCGCAATACGTGACCAGAAATTTGCACGTCAAGCGCTAGCAGGTAAAGAACAAGAAAAGCAAACTCTGATATCTCAGACACGAGGCAAAGAAGCTGCATTTCAAAAGCTATCAAAGAAGACCGAACAGCAGAAAACGCAAGTCGAACAAGCTCAGCAAGAAGCCATAGCCGCACGTATCGCTGCTGCAAACGCAAGCAACGGAGGGGGTGGCGTTGCTGCAGTCACGGGCAGCTCAACCAAAGGCGGGTATCCAAACAATCTCGCAAACGCGCAGATGGATTCACTGGTTGACCCGTGGGG
>Ga0307998_1001965_pt1 | contig 10762 bp, 17 predicted proteins | sample Davwhametageno37_FD_203147 | JGI IMG/M metagenome (GOLD analysis project Ga0307998, IMG submission 203147) | Marine microbial communities from Davis Island wharf, Antarctic Ocean - #37 | ecosystem: Environmental > Aquatic > Marine > Unclassified | place: Antarctic Ocean: Davis Island wharf...
AAGGTCACAAAAAGATTAAAGAAGTCGATATACATCTACATCAAGTTAGACAAACAACTTATCCTACAATAGATTCTCATAATTCACCTGAAGGAATCCATAGAGATGGATCTGATTATATAGTATCCGCATTCATTATTAACCGAAATAACATTCTAGGTGGAGAATCAACAATTTATGATCAAAATAAAGAAGTATCTTATAAAACCAAGTTATCTCACGGAGAAGGTATTTATCAAGAAGACATTAAACAATGGCACTATGTTTCACCTATAGAATGCGAACAAAAAGGATTGGGATTTAGAGATATTTTGGGAATAGATTTGATTTTAAATCATTAATTATTTAAAATGATATCATTAAAATTAATATAAATGAGTGGTTTACATTCAAATTGTGTTCCCAAAGCAATGTATTGGTCGGTAGTCAATAAAATGAAATATGGTGATTCAGAAGAAAGTATTTATATTAAAGAAAATAATAGATTGAGAAATGAAATTAGAGAATTAAAAAATAAAATTTATATATTAGAAAATAGTAAACCTATATCAATTACTAAGCCAGTTGTTAAGCCAATACACAATGAAGATATCTTTACAAAGAAGACTGAATCTAAACCACCTCAAACTGAATCTAAACAACTTAAAGAACTAACAGAAATGATAACTAATAACGAGCAACATAAGGTATCTACAGCAGGATTTACAGCAAGTGTTACAAGTAATAAAGGTTTTACAAGAGGTTCTGCCGTAAATTACCATCAATAAATGTTTCCACATCTAATGTATAAAGGATATAAAAATGAATGTAAAGCGATATGTTCTGAAAAATGTATATCTTTATTTGGGTGGTCTGGTTCTCTATCAGTCATAATAGCATATGGTTTAACGAGTTTTGATTCAGATGAATTATTAGTAATTGATATCCTCAACCTATATGGTTCATTGGCTATAGGATATATCTGTTTTAGAGCCAAGGTGTGGCAAGCAGCAAGTTTAGAAGTAGCATGGTTCTGTGTAGGAACCTATAGCATGATAAAAAATATAACATTAGATGATTCATCTAATCCTTGTTAATCAAAACGACATAATTCACCATTATTATCTATAGCTAGTGGATATGCTTTTAATATTTTAGTATGTTTATACATATTGTAGAGAGCATATAAATATCGGACTATATATAATTTACCATATGTGCTCATATTATATTCTAAATTACTAATTGTTTGATTTAATACTTTCATTTTTTCACATGAATTAAGCTTAATTTGAGCTTGATTTATTAACGAATCAAAATAATTAATATTAGTTTCTAAACTATTTCTGGTAGTATTAAATTTACATATGAAATAAGGATGACCAATCATTTGAATACATGTTAAATACATTTCACGGGGTTCATAATACATAAGAAACATATCGGGATCAATGAAACCTGATACAAAATTAAATATAGAATCAGCGCCACATGGATGAGGTCTAAAAGGAGATACTGTCTTATGGTAGTTTAAAATGGTTTTATCTCTATCATCTATATATTGTTTCCAGATGGATTGTATGATGTCACTATTTGGGCATAATTCATATAAGTAGAGGAAGAATCGTTGTTTAGTCGTAAGCCCCCTTTCGAATCCTGGCATATATATGATAATAATGTATTTTTATTTTGTTTAATTATCTCTGGTTCTACTTCAATGTGTTTATTCTTCTTGAGTAGAGATTGACCCTCAATGATGACTTCTCTCCTTAGATTGGTTTCCCTTCTTAGATTGGTTGTTTGTCTAGTCTTATCTAAGTTTATATGATTACTTCTTTTTGGTGGTGTCCCTTCACAAATATAGTCCATATGACATTAATTTTATAATAATATAAATATCATTTTAAATCAAATTTATATTTAAACAATGGATACATAGTATATAATAATATGAAATTTATCTATCTGAGAAGTTCTGAGATAGCAAAATTAACCGGACATAATAAATATGATTCAGAAGAAAAAACGATTAATGAAATCTTATCACGCAACAAAATTGCTGAACGATATGTCCCTAAATCAAATGTTGAGGAAGGATTACATGGTCTCAATGATAGTCAATTAAATACATTGAAGACTGAATTAAATATGAATCAAGAAGCTACCTTACAAGAGATAGAATCAAAGATTAAATCTAATGTCATGAGTAAGTCATATTCAGGTAAGATAACAGAAGAAGAATCTAAAGATAAAGTGGATCAGAATATTGCTGGAAAAGATGTCTTGCAAACGCTTGAAACATCGATTAAGAAAGATTTGAGGATGAGACGTGGAAATATCAAAGAAAATTCTAATTTAGATGTTATTCAGAAGAAGAAAAATATCAGTGTTGGACAACGTAACTCACAAATGTATACAAAAGAGTTACATAGGACAGATAAATATACTATTGTGATACGTGGAAAAGTAGATGGTGTCTCCGATGGTATTATTATTGAAAGCAAAAACCGGACAAGTCGTCTTTTTAATGAGCTCCGTCAATACGAACAAGTACAATTAGAATCCTATATGTTCCTCACGAATATGTGCCAAGGTCTATTAACCGAACATTATAATGATACATCCAATGAAATCCCTTACACACATGACAACGAGTTTTGGTCATCTTGTGTAGAATCTATTATAGGATTTATTGATACTCATATAGCTATTCATATTCAATAAATTTGATTACTTATAAAGACAAGAAAACAAAAACAACCTATCCAACATGAAAAGGAAACAATGTCCTGTCTGCAAAGTTACTATGAGGTTCAATGAAATATTTCCTCATATTATATGCTGGGAATGCTCTAAACATACGCAGACTAAAGATGGTAAAGACATAGAATTCTATAATGATGATGTAGATGGTGAAATAGTTTCTTATATAGATGCTAGTGATAACAGTAGTGCTAACGGCGATGATGATAGTGCTAGTGATAGCGATGATGATAACGATAGCTATAGCACTAATATCCGTGATTGTTACATCGGTGATTATGAATGCAGCTCTCAAAAAGGTCAATTTGGAGAAGTTATCTTTCAACTAAAAGAAAATTAAAAAAATAATTATTTATTCTTAGTAAATTTTTTTTGTTGTTTTTCTAAGGTGATCCGCACATGTTTCTGATTATAGATTTTATCTTTTTTTGGTTTGTTTTTTTCTTTGTCTTTTCTCTGGACGCGGTTTTTCCCCATTCTATACTATAGACACTGTTTTTCTCTAAGTCAATTACCATGTGCTTCCTGATATAAATGAGTTTAAGTTTAGTGTGAATAGGATTATAGTATAGGGGCATTCTTACTATGTTTGTTAAAAAAACCTAGCCTACATTTAATCAAATTTAGCTACCATGCGTGATATGGATTCATATCACATAAATTCCCTGTGAATGAATAATAACCACCTTCATCTACTACATTACCTAACCAATCGCGGCCCGCAATACCGTTATTTCTATCATAATTATCACGACCATGTTCATCTAATTCACTTTGATGGCAAAGACACATGATTAGACAGAATATGAATAAGAAGAATATGATAATAGGTGATGTTCCTTCATCTTCATCAGTCATCTTAGATATCTTTGTTTTGTTTACAAGGACTCCCATAAAAAAATCAAATTTTATTTATAAGACTAGTTATATAGAATCATAATCCTAAACATAATGCGCATAGTTCTTTCTCTCTATTATGGGTATATACTGGGAGAATGGGGTAAAACATCATAGATAATCCTGTTTCACGATCATCTTGATACTGAAACATCTCTTGACATTGTGTCTTATCGCAAATAGCACAATGAGTTTCTTCTATCAACGTATATTCTTTATCTTGATATTGTATCTTTTTAGGGATAGTTCCAGGATTTTCGGGACCCTTAAAATTATATCTAGTTGAAGCGAGTTCGCGCATATCATTTTGATATTTAACTAAAGCTTCCGCAATGATATCATTATGGGACATGTTGTTTTTATTAAAGATAAAGCATAAAAAAAATCAAATTTATTTACACACACATACATTTATCTATTTATACAACTCTTTAAAGATATTACACATTTCTAGGTAATCCCCTTCACCTAATTTCTGTTCTTCCATGACTTTTTCTAAGATTCCTAAACCGTTTCTACTTAACTCTTGACGATGTTTGTGTTGGTACAGTTCTTCTTGTTGTTCATTAATAATACTATGATTCCTCTGTAGGATTCTAACTATTTCTTCCTCTGAATCCATCATAGGGTAAGCACCATCTTCATCAAACTCAAATTCAGCATCATTGTCTGCATCGTTGCCTTCCTCTGAATCTGTATCATCGTGTTCAGCATACCCCTCCGCTTCATCGCACAGTGCTTTTACCCATGTGATGTGCCATGCTTCAAGTGGTTCGTCCAGAGATTCCACAATTTTATTACGCCCTGGTAATTCTACTAGATCACGATTCAATGCGTATTCGGTCATGTTAAGAATATCTATTAATTTTTCGGGTTGAGTCCATTCCATATAAACATCTTTTAATTTGGGATTCCAAGGAGGAGGTACATTAAAGTCTTGCCAACTATTATCTCTAGAGGTCCATTTATCACACATCTGGGCATGTATGTATTCTATCCTTGATAAATCGCTGTGTAGGGAGTCCTGTTTATACCATTCTTTCAGAGCGAGTGCTTGTACAACCTTCCTCTCACTCCGGCTCATCTGATTATTAACGGGTGTTCGCGGTGATTCAATAGTTATTTCTGTTATTCTGTTAGTTTTTGTTACTAATCTAATCGCATAAAAAAATCAAATTTTAAATTATTTATATGATTATGAGTTATTTAGTCAAGTGTCTAGGTCTCGCACAGAATTCATCTGAATCAATTACATCGAGTGTATCCTGATATGTAGTCGTCTTTCCAAATCGCCCCTGTTTGCTAATGACTTTCAGTGGATGTAATACATCTACGGGTGTGGTAATTGCATGAGAACGACACATTGGACATTTCCCATCAGTCATTTTGAGTTTACACGGACCGCATACTACGTGAATAACATTCCCACAGACTACTGAATTGTCTGTGATTTTTACTACTTGTTCATAACAGATATTACATTCAGTTATTTCATCTTTCTTTTTATTCTTATAATTATCTTTGCGATGATAGTTACATTGTCCTTTCAGGACTTTACCCTTTTTCACACTTCGGGACTTGCGACCTCCTTTTGTTTTCTGAACCATAGTTATCTTTTTTACTAAATAAGTAACATAAAAAAATCAAATTTACATAAAAAGAGTTAATTAGTTATTTTTTTTGTCTTACTAGTTAATCATATAGTTCTTCGGTGTCCTCTTTCATGAATGATAGCGGTAATTCAGAATTCATATAGAAATAATTAATATCTTCACCCCTCTCTAATAGTTGTATCCACGCTTGCATCCTAATATAGGACATATTGTGAGTGTGACACATTGGTTCTTTTGGTAACTCCCCCTTAATAAGTGTCAAATTTCCGTGTTCTGGAGGGGGTTCTTCATCTAATTGATGTAGCCATGCTTGCATCCTACTATATGCCATATTGTTAATACGGGACATTGGTTTTTTAGGTAACTTTCCCTGAATAAGAGTACAAGGTTCTTCTCCTGGTTCAGAAATGACGGTGAAAGGAGTTGCTTCTTCAGGGTTGGCATTCTTAATAATAGACGATGGTTTACGTTTTAGCCTCCTTTTAGGGATAGCAGCACAAGGTTCAATTGTGAATCTCCTTACAGCAGTGATTCCCTTGGGATGCCATGTGACACGTGTCCGGGTCAATTGAGTAAGTGAGTTGCGAAGAGTCGAAAGGACGCTCATTGTGAATAGTTTAGTTACTTTAGTTAGTTTAGTTATTTCCCTTACATAAAAAATCAAATTTTTTGTCTTTTTTATTTTATGAATGTTTTTTGTCTTTTATAGGTCTTTTAGTCGTAGATATAGTCTTCATCATATTCATCTTCTTCATCTGTGTCTAAGATAGACCTGAAGTCTCCTCGTAGAATTTCTTCTACTGTAGTCTCTAGATGAGTATGATAGTATTCAGTAAACGTGTTATCAGGACTGATGTATTCGGGTAAGTAGGGATCAGACAGGAGTTCATCGATAAGATCAATGTGCTCATAGTCATCCTCAATAACATTAGATGTGATAATTCCTGCTGTATAGGTAATGGGAATGTTTTCTTCAGTAGTCCATTCAGGATCGGGTGGCATCTGAAAGGGGAGTGCGGCTTCGGGGTCTGCTTGCTTGATCGCGGAGGCGGGCTTACCTTTGAGGACTCGCGTCGGGAGTGCTGCGCATGGCTCAATCGTGAAGTGCCTTACAGCTGTGATCCCCTCCGGGTGCCAGTGAACTGACTTAGGAGCTGCGGGGACGCAGGATGTTCGGACTAGAGCGTCGGCGAAAGCGGAGCGTGGGTACATGCGAGCGAAGGGATCTCTCATACCTCCTGGCAGGTTCCGAATGGGTGATCGCATGCATGTCATGATGTAGGTGAGAGTAGTTTTGAGTAGCTTTGTGACTGTGAGTAGTTTGTGAGTAGTTTTGTGAGTAGTTTGTGAGTAGTTTTTTGATACTGGATTGGGTAATAAAAAGAATCAAATTTTTGGGGAGACCGAGTCCGGGGAGGATATATTTGACTCTTTCTCTAAAAATTTGATTCTTTTTATTTCCCTGATTACCAACTAAAATACTCACAAACACACACAGACAAACACAGACAAACACAGACAAACACTCACAGAAAAGACACCAGCAATATGACCGCCTACAACCAGTGGCTCATGGCGGGCGATCTCACTCACAATGAAATGAAATATCTGAAAGAGGCTGCTGCCGTCTCCGCCACGAAGCGCACACCCGAAGAAGAGATTCAGCATGTCCTGGATTGTATCCAGAGTTCCCACGAGGAGAAACAAACTCTCCACGAACTCTTCATTGAACATCGTCCAGACCTCCGCCTCCAAACAGAGTGGATCAACGAAGAAATCAATGTCGGGACATCCGATGACTACGACAACTACGAATGGTATACCCAACTACTGGACGAAGCAGAGATGGATGTGGATATGTCTGCTTTCGAAAGCAATGAAACATGCCACGAACTCTTCGCGAACAATCCATGGGAGAGCCGAGACTTTGAGGCTAATTCTGAAAAAGTCTCCAAGAGGAGTGGGTTTCACGCGTGGGCGGAAGTGACTCACATTGGAGCAAGCTACGCTACCGGAGAAACTGACTTCGGTAAGGTATTCATCCCCATTCATTTCGTCCATCAATTAGGGATTAGTGTAGGAAAACTCCTATATATGTGTATGACATTTAAGGGGTTCGGGGAGTGTAGACCATGTAATCTCCCTTGGCGATGCTCTTTCATTAACATGAATTCATAAACATAAAAAGACAAAAACATTCATAAAATAAAAAAAGACAAAAAAAAAATTTTTTTATGTAAAATTTGATTTTACTTACTACCGAGTAAAGTAAAATACTAGTAAATTCTATTCTCTATAATAACTATGGAGACCTCCAGACTTCGTCGTTGTGGGTTCTGTAAGCAAGCAGGTCACGACAAGAGAACTTGTCCTGCTTATAAATCTACTGAATACATTTGCGAGTCCACATTACATAATGATAGAGGTTCATTTACTAGAAATGTTGGATGGTGGTATCGACCATCTGGTGACCCTTTCTTGACCCCCTGTGAATGTAATAACTGTACAGAATATATTAAATACAATTTACCTACTCCTGAAATAGCGTGTCAGATTATCAAGGATCAAGAATTAGCCAAAGAACTAGAAAAAAAAGAAAACGCATTCCCCCATATTATTGTCAAAAATGAAACACGAACACCTATCTACATATACTACAACAGTGCCTTACATAGACTCAGAAAAACACTAGAATCAAATGAACAATATACAATTAATTACAAATTACCATTTGATGAAGATGAAGTTGATAATTTCACAATTACCGATCATGATTATGGAGATTCAATCAATTATTCTGTCATTGAACCAAAACATATGCTAAAACTACTCACAATGGAGTATGGTACAAAAGATACGATTACAATTACATCAAGTGAATCATCTAAAGAAGACCAGTGGAGGGAAGCTGCTCTCAAATCACAATATCTACTCAACCAACTTGGGAGACTAGGTGTGAGTTCTAATCCCAACTACGAACCTATTATGGATATGGTTCAGGATATCTCATTTCCAGAATATGGGGAACAAGACAAAGAAAGGGCTGGAGTCACATCGGACTTCACAAATGTTCATGTGACGACTGGTATTAATGATCCATCTGATGGAGATATGACTGATGTATATTAAGGATTCACAATAATATTAGTAAAATAACATTTTTTTAGAAGAGTACTTTTTTGTTGGTTATGTTGTCTTTTCTTGACCCTTTGTAAAAATTTGATTCATATATAAGATAATACCCATACTAAAAACAACTCACAATGAAATCCATCTTCTCAGGACTCCCCAATGATCTCATCATTCAGATTGTTCAGATTGAGAATAGAAGGAAATATGAAAAAGAAAGAATGAAATATGGAGAAGTCGTTAAACAATTAAACAAAGTATCAACTCACGATGAGTTCTCTCCGAGCATCAGGGACACGTTTAATAGGGGTGGAGATGGTCTTTCTGTCTCTGAAATATGGGGTTGGGATGGAATGAGAGTGATGGATGATCTTAGTTGGGTGAATGAATTATGGGTGAATGAATTATGGTAGTATAAGATATCTAAGGAGTAAGAATAGAATTAGTTTTTTTTATAGTCTTTTTATGGAAGTCCCTAAAAATTTGATTCTTTGTAAGGAGTAATTTAACTATAAAAACAACAGATAACGACAACAGACAACAAACCTATTTTGTAGGACTTCCTTTCCCTTAAAAATTAGCCTTCGGGCGTATAATTTAATGACTATACCCTTTGGGTAATCCCTCTCCATGGGTATATAATGGAGCTTTGACGGTGATACGTGAGTGCTTTCAGTAGCTCGGCGTTGATTCGGTCGCGAAGGCGATACAGGCGGAGTAATTGATAGGCAATGCCGCCTCCTGTGATACTAGACGATGTGAGTATAGATAGTAGTGTAGCACTCGTAAAGATTTGTAACAACCTGACTTTCTTGGTTCTGGATCGATTAAGTTCGGTTCAGATACTTAACGGAGATGATATTCTTCAAAGATTATTAGGTGCTGGCGCTCGGCGCGTAGACAAGCCTTTGCGAGTTCTTTTCCTGAGATTGATAAGCTCGGATGTGGAACACTACTGTATGTATGAATATCGCGACACGGTGCTACCTTTGAAGCAGCGTTTCCTTAATTGGGGGCGGTTTGCGTTGAAATGTGACAAGTGAGCGATCAGAATTTTCTGAAATGCCAGCTTATCATATGAATCTAAAACCGGTAGGTGAATCTTGTGTGGGGTCGGGGAGCAGTAGCTTCATCCCTTTAATAATATGGCGGATCACACGGACTTACTAAGGCATGCGACTATCAATCGTAGAGTCTGAGGGGGACGTAACGACCATATACCTCTCAAGCTATAACCAGGAATTGACCTGGTGCTAAGGAGATATCTTGCGACTGATCATCGCAATCGACATTCTCTGAATTGCGGGCGTTCTTGAGAGGGGACCCAAATTTTTTTTGTACATTTAATATTTACATGAACTTATAATAAAAAAAGATACATTATTAGATAGTTCATATTCAGGGAGTACTTATATTTGACTTTGTTCATCTCTACACCAATCATAGCGTCCATGAGTACACCCAGGGTTCTCTGGACCACATCCTATATCGAACCTATTATATTCTTTGCAATTCATAATACACGGATCATCTACTGAACACCATCTCATCCCATCAGGCCAATAACCTGATCTAATTATTGTTTTGTTTGATGTCCTGACTAATTCTTCATAGGATTGTTTATCTTCATCCATTTGTCTTTCTATGAGTAATGTAAACTCTAATGTTACTAAAGCCATAAAAGATATCACCAAGATGAGTGATAGACAAATTTTAAAGTCTTCATTTAATTCACAGGTGGGTTTTTTACATTCATTGTATTTCGAACAGTTAATCATTGGTAGTTCGTTGTATTCTTTTGTAATAGTTGTTTGTTGATAAAAAAATACAATACAACTTACAATCAAATTTACAATTCAAGGACTGTTACTTACTCTAATACTGCTTCATATGGGAAGACTTATCAATCATGTTATAAGTCCTCATATAATCACCAATGAATGAATTTTGAAGATTTTGAGGGAGATAAGATGCCCACGAATAAGCATCACATAGACGGCGCCTCTTAAGTTGTTTCTTAGGATTCATCTTCTTCCAGACAACATTCGATCCATACCATTGAAACATCTCTTCCTTTGTGAGCCATTGATCACAGTTTTCATCATATCGCATCTCGTGATAAATGTTAGGATCCAGATTGTCCCATGCTTCATCAGAACCATACCAATCATAGAACTGACGCCTGGTATACCATGTTCCATTAAGATCTTGTCGCATCTCATCATATTCTGCATACTCATCGTAATCATCATGAAAATCATCATAAGAATCATCCGAATCTAGTGATGGTTCATAATCTTCATCACTTGTTTCTTCAACATTAGAATCTTCATTATCAGGCTTATCAACAGGAATTCCTTCCACAATATTAGATACTTCTG
>Ga0307998_1001970_pt1 | contig 10747 bp, 9 predicted proteins | sample Davwhametageno37_FD_203147 | JGI IMG/M metagenome (GOLD analysis project Ga0307998, IMG submission 203147) | Marine microbial communities from Davis Island wharf, Antarctic Ocean - #37 | ecosystem: Environmental > Aquatic > Marine > Unclassified | place: Antarctic Ocean: Davis Island wharf...
TATATTTAGAAGTTTTATATTTTTTATATATTTATATATTTATGAGTTATAAAAAGTTAATAAGTTTAGTAAGTTCTTAATATTCTTAATTTAAGATATTTAAGTTCTTAATAAGTTTGGTAAATTCTTAATATTCTTAATCACTAAGTTAATAAGAACTTAATATACTTAAAGAGAGAACAATATATTATATTATAATTTATAATGACTGAAGAACATAATGACTACACAATTGCAGTATCTAATCAAAAAATTTATGAATTTTATAATAAAAACCCAAATGTAGACTTTGAAAACGTCAATTTATTATTAATAGATTTTATGGATTCAATATTCAACAATATGACAAATGACTTGAATAGTAATATTAATTCCCAATTGCTATCATTTATGAAGGATAATCAAAAGAAGATTGAGAACATTTCAACCTCATTGAATGCAGTGAATCATAATGTTACCAATCTTACTAATGATATTACTAATAATATGGCATTACAAATGAATAATATGAAAAAGGAGTATATCGATGATTTCTCGCAGATCATTAATACAAATTCATTGAGTAGTAATGAAAAAATTAGTTCTCTTATTGATAAAAGCAACTCTATTCTTGTAGATAAGACAACGTTGATATTGAATGATATTATTCCAAAGAATCAAGATACTCTTCAAACACAAATTAAAGAGAACCTCAAAGAACTTCATAATAGTATAACCAATGATACATATAAATTAACTGAAAATGTGAATAATAAAGACGCACAAACTGATTTTTTAAACAATATTGAGAACAAACTGAGTACGGTTATACAGAACATACAACAACCATTATATTCTACATTATCAGCTTCAGAAGAACGACTATCTAATAGTATTAATAATATCAAAGAAACAACTCAATCATCAGTTAATACGCAAGACAAGTTATTTGGAGAACTTGAAGGGTTCTTGGGTAAATATAAATCATCTACACATAAGGGTAAGTTCGGAGAAGAACAATTATCATCTCTATTAAATAGCCTTTATACCAATGCTGAAATTACGAATACTACGGGCATAAAAGCGGCTGGTGATTTTCTCGTAAAAAGAGTTGATAAACCCGACATCATGGTGGAAACAAAAAATTATAATTATAATATTCCAAAGGAAGAAATATCTAAGTTTATTCGTGATATTGAAGGTTTAAATATGTCTGGAATTTTCATTTCACAACATAGCGGAATCGCATTTAAACAGAACTTTCAAATTGATATCAATAACGGTAATATTCTAATATATATTCAGAATTGTGATTATGACCCCGAGAAAGTCCGGTTAGCATTTGACATCATTGACAATTTATCAAATAAATTGAAAGATATTAATATCAATGACGAGAACATTAACATTTCAAAAGACATTCTTGATGGTATAAACGATGATTATCGTTTATTTATTACGAATAAAGAAACTTTACATACTATCTTGCGAGATTTCAGTAAAAAAATGAATACCCAAATTGATGATTTGTCTATGCCTAATTTGGATAGGTATCTTGAACCCAAGTACGCATATGTTAAAGACAGAGTGTTTAAATGTGACTTATGTAATGATTTCGTGGGAAAAAATAAACAGGCATTATCTTCACACCAACGTGGATGTAAAAAAAAGTATGGTATTAATGTTGATACCACCCATAATTTGAATATTCAACTTAATACTAACTCTTCTTCTGATGGGGAAGTTTCTTTGTAAAATAATGTAGTATCAGACCATATACGATATTGTCATAATCACATTGTAAGAATACAAAATAACAATTTTATATATCAGTTTACTAATTTATTTCACTATATTGAGAACATTGACCCCAAATCATAAAAATGTATGTATTTTGATGATTTATTGATGTAATTCGTTTTACACTTTCAATTAGCGACGGAGTAAAGATAAAATTTTGTTATCATATTATATAATATGGATATTGATAAGGGTGTTTTTGATAATAGCAATTACATTAAAGAATCCGATGACATAGATATTGATGATAACACAGATATTGCTGATGTAATAGAAAATATATATAGTTATGAATCAGTTAATGAGCTATTTCTGTATTTACAGAATATAAACTGGTCTGATTTATTTAAACTATTCCTACCATTGGATATAGATAATCGTGATAATCAAATCGCAGTTAATACTCAACAAATTACAGAAGCTATTCATAATGAATTTAGCAGGTATCAAGCAGAAACTAGCGGAAAACGTCCGGCTTCGTTAGCTAGTTATAATAAAAGTTTTTCTACCAGTTTAAAGTCCTCTATTATGAAATATTTAGAGGAACACGGTATAACATACAATAAAGCAAAAGAAGAAAGGGACAAAACTATTGATATTTTAAAAAGTAGGTTACGCGACCATATACAATCTAAACGAATAACCCCAGTTTTTTATGATATGAATATAAATGAATCTGACGAGCTACAAATTCAACTTCGATATACCGAACTTGGAGCATTAATTATGTGGAAAACTGAAATACCACACGATTTAAGTGCGTTAGACCCCAGTACATTATTATTAATCGATACCAAAACCAAACTCAATACTAAAAAATTAAGTAATATGCATGATGTAGATGGTAAACTAATAAAATACACTGAAAAGATTGCGTCTGAACTTTGTCTAGATATTTTAAACAATAAAGGTATTCCTCGATGCATTCAAAAACACGGTAAAACAGAACTACAAATTGGTCCAATTGAAGTGGGTCACGGTTTATTACCATCTATTTATAATGATGCTGAGGTTCGCTTAACTTCTGACGCAAATAATACGGGTAATGTTGAACTTAGCCAAGTTCGTAGCACTGGTTTGACTAATATAACTGGTAAAACTGTCTCTTTTTTGAATATGGATGCTGGCTCAGCCCCTACACAAATAGGATTTAAAGAATCAATAGAAGAACAGGAATTACTTAACAAATTAAAAGGAGATTCTAAAATGATGGGACTTAACAAACCGATTGATATAACTATATACAGTCCTAAAAATGTTATTATGCTTCATATTAGATCAAACCCAGATGATTTAACACAATATAATATAGAAATTTATTCAGAGAATGGGAAAACAGTTCATAAAAATAAACCAACTATAACTAATCTATCTATTGAAACAGTAATTAAAATTGTTAATTCAGTAGAAAAAGAATTTAAATTAAACGCAGCATTATTAAAGTCTCTTGGTGATCTTATTCCTTATCAAACCGTATGCTTACAATCCGCATTAAGAAATGATATTAAATCTGTAAACGTAATGGGATCTATCGATTATAGTATGATATTTCAATTATTGGGAAACGTTACTTATCTAAAAGACGGGAAGGATGTTACGTGTGAATTAAATCAACGTAGAATATTAACTGGGGTAAATATGGAAAATTCGAATGTATATTTCCCGTGGTCATCTACAGAACAACACGTATATCAATTATTGTTATACATATATGATGTATACTCAGATGATAGTAGTTTGGAAAAAGAGATATTTAAGAAACAAAAAACGATTGTATCTACAATATTGTATGATTATACGCACGAACATAATACACAAGTTAGTCTTAACTTTCTAATGAATCTATGTATTGCTGATTTAACTGAATGTGCGCAGGAAATAAACAAATTGCCTAATTCTAACAGGCTTATTCAAGCATTAGAGATGTCTATCAACCCACTTACTACCATTACTAATTTCAAATCTGAAAATATTACCAAATACGCTCAAAATAGAGGTGAGGACGAACAATTTTCAGTAAATTTTGACAATTTAGATTACAGTTTAGCGTATATAATCGCACGACAGAGTATGTTACCATCACCAACCCCAAGTGTATTCGATAATATATCCAAGACACAAGACAAATCATCGGAAAATATCACCAAAAAGAGGAAATTCGGCAGCGGTGGAAAACGAAATAAAACAATACGAAAAATGTAGTTTCATATGATACTATATTATCAGACATATAAAATTTAAACACTTTTCCCATAATGTATTGTATTTTGATGATTACACATTATACCAACTCTTCAGATGTGAGGCTTCTTTGTAGCAATAATTGAATACTCAATATTTGTCTCATTATAGTATATTAATACTAGGCACACTATGACCGGTTTAGTTAAAAAAACTGGAAAAAAAGACGTGTATTATTTTTCACCAGATGGTAATTTCGCATTATTGGCTAGCGATAAGAATACTATTGCGGGAGAAGATGTTCTCTTTATAAAACAAGATTATATTGAAAATATACAACCAGATAGCCCACTTTACCGTATGATGCACAAAGGTCAAATTAAAAAGGCCACCGATAAACCTGTAGATTACGGTTTAATAGGTTATAGATATTATAAGAAATTAGTGTCAGTATCAGACAAATACACCGAGACAAAAAATGACGCAAACAAAAGAAAAATCAATAAATTTCCACACCTCGAAAACGATTGCTTGGGTTTTGCTGAATGCTTATCTCGAGGGTTTACTCACATCCCACCAGATACAGCAGTATTACAATCAAAACATTTAACAGAATTAACAGATATTATTGGTTGTGACGACTATTCGCGCGATAATAAACCAATATTCGGCGAATGTGACGAAAAAAACATACAAATCGCTATGCAAACCGACACTAAGTATACAAATAATAATGCGGTACCGGAACAAGGGGAAACCTATGCGATTGTAACCATCAACCACGGAGACATCGAGACTACTCCTTTTCATGCAACTACTGTAATATACCAGACAACCGATGGCAAAACTAATATTACATTGGAGGCATTTGCCGAGACAAAAGACCAATATCCGCGATTTAAACTGTATACCACGGATCCGGATAGTGAAGATACATTTCATAATAATTGGATGAAAGATACAGCCCCCGGAGGTTTTAACAAAAACCCAGAACTACCGAAAATAACTATTGTTTTGAAAGATAAACAACCCATCAGAGAAGATGATGATATATACGTGAATTCAAACAAAATAGCAGGTGGGAAATCAAAGAAAAATAAAAACTCAAAAAAACTTAAAAAAACAAAGAAAAATGTAAATAACAGACCCAAAAAGAGCAGGCAATCAAAAATCTAAAAATTGAAAAACTTTGCGTCTATCTACTATTACTAACATAACAAAATAATACTAATACATTAGTAACAAGCAATCAAAATGGAACAAGTAGAACAGATTAAGAAAATCGCAATTGAATCCGGTAACAACTGGTTTATACAACACGATATTACCAAAATTGCGTTGATAGATTTCAAAGTAAAAGCCGAATGGGAAGGCATCTGGAAAGATGAAGGTGTCAATGCGGATGAAGTTACGTGTTCGTGTAATACAAATACAAAAGATGTTTGTTATTACTGCGAGATAGAAACTGACCGACACCTACAAATCGAGGAGTTAAAATTATCTAAATCGCGAAATGGCATTTATGATTTTGAAAAAGATGAATATACTAAAACACGTTGGATTACACACGTTATTGATGGCAAAATCCAAGGGTTTATGTTAATAAAATGCTGTGGTGGAATATTTAAACATAAAGAATTTACTCACGAGTTATATTTTGCGTGTGTAAACCCAAAATATAGACAAATTGGTATATTACAAGATATGGTGAATAAAATCCCCAAAGGATGGAACATCTGGTTGGAAGCAACCAGCAATGAAATTCAAAATGTCGAAACCATATGGCAAAAGTGTAACTTCTCATATTATGGAAGAATAGAAGGACGTATAGATACTACACAACTGATTTACCAAAAAATGCGCATAGATTAGGTATATCGACCTTATTACGTTCACAAATAAAAAATACTGTATATAGTATTTTTTATTGGGTTTACCCTACACGTTGCTCTAAATACTATTTATCATTTCATTTATACCACCGCGTTGTGTATTTTCTATTTGAAATTCGTTACAATGCAAATTTTTAGATTTGGATGTTCTATAATTGAAAATATGCTCTACCTCTCCCGTACAAACGTTAATATTATAGTAATTTGATTTTCGTTAATAAAGTTGGGTGTAATTCATTTATTGATTATATCGGTTAATAATGGATTCTCACGTATTCTTATCATCTTTTCCTCACTCATAGAATGTATAAAGCTCGTTAATTCATTATAAATATCTTCCCAACTATGATTTTCAATATTTTTTACAACGTCTATACAATGCTGTTTATATAGAGATTCATCTAATAAATATGTTTCCATAGCATCCGCAACGTCTTTATAATAAACTGTTCTTGCCTCTCCATTACACGATTGTATAACTACAGGATAAACGTAATAATCGTTAGTATCTACTTTGATAGAACCATATGGTACCGATTCCACAATTCCTCCCCAATTTGGGATAATTTGAGGAACTCCTAACGCAGATTGTTCGAATGGTATTAATCCAAAGGATTCTCCAGTAGATGTAGTAATTCCTACATCAGCCGCATTGTAAATATTCGTTAATTCTTGGTCGTTTTTATTGGAATCTCCAATATTATTCGAACAAAAGTAAATATATTTTTCTATATTTTTTATATTGTTCTCTTTACACAATCGTATATATAGTTCTTTTAAGTTCCAACCCATGTCAACCAATCCACAATTAAACATGAGTAACACTTTTTTATCTGCGTGTTTAGTTAACAAATGAACGAACGCACGAATAATAATGTCTAATCTTTTTCGTGGTTGATTTTTACTACCCGAAAAAAATACAAAAGTATCTTCAGGTATATTCATTCTTTGTTTAGCAATGGATTTGTCATTTTTTTTAATGTTATTCGCATAGCCGTGAGATAGACGATATGATTTTAACAAGGAACCATTATTATTGAATTCATCTATAGTAAATTGTGCCATTGCTAATAATCCACTGCATATTTTATTATACAACAATATTTCAGTTTCAGGAACGCCGGTATATTCGGTACAAACATATGGCAAAATCATACATTCTTTATCTATGGTTGCGTTATTATGTATAGACATTAGCCAGCCATGAACAATACTAGAATCATTCAGTAAAATAATAATTTTCGGGTTTACCACATTTATTACATTCGGTAATTTATTAAAACCAAAATTCGTTCCATCTTGTGAATCTATCATATAATATTCATCTGACGGTCCATTACATGCTATCGCATATTGAACAACCTTATAATCACGGTATAAATACGGGAATAATTCTTTTGCAACTCTTCCATAACCAGACTTTGAACGATAATCATCACCAACCCAAAGTAAAATCGGTTTTTCGATAATGGGTTCTTGCGAAGTAATTAACGAATCCATAATATATGTTTGTATATCAATTATATAAACATATATTATGTACTATTTATATTAATATGGAATCTAATAATATATTCATTGACGAATTCATAAATAGTAAACAAAACAAGGAAAACCCTAACATTTCACTAACACAAAATAAGTATGTTCGTTTATCCGAGAATATTATTGATATCAATCCTGTCCCTATTTTTGTAAAACCTAAAATTTCCAATGATATAGAGATTAATAATGAATTTAATATCATTGCTGCAGGAATAGATGAAAGAAACTTGTATGTTAATAAGAATCAAGACCCAAATAAAGAATCTGGTATTTTTACATCTCAAAATGCTTATGTTCCAGCGAATAATATATTGAATACGGATAACATGTATATTAAGTTAATGACTAATCAAATCATAAGTGGAATTTCAGAGATTATTTATACATTGTATAATTACGGAGGAGAGTTTAAATATAATATAAATAATTCTTGGATTCAAAAATACAAGAGTGGTACTTTTTTAAGTCCACATAATCACTTGACATCATCTAGTAATACCAATATTAAGACATTTAGTGTTGCATATTATATTGACGATGGTGACCCAGATGTGACTCAAACTTATTCCGGTTGCATATCTTTTATTTATAATAATAACTTAACCCATTTACGACCTAAAAGTGGTACTTTACTCATATGGGAAGACAATTTAATTCATTTGGTAAATCCATTTTTCAGCAAATCCGACAAGGAACGTTTTATGTTATCAACTAACATTTCCGTAGAATTTTAATTTATTGTTATTTTTATTATGGTTCTATTGTAACGAACAAACACACTCTAAAAAAAAGTCACTGTATTATATACGATATACAATGAGTATTTGTAATAATCAATTATTACAAGTTAAGTTAGACAATGAATATATACAAAACTGGACTCCACTAGAGTGTGATGGTAAAAACCCTAGAAACTGTGGAGCATCAGCATTAGCGTTAGCCAAAATTATACCAACAGATTTAGCTCAATTAATCAGCCAAGATACAGAAATATCTGGTATAAACGAAATTGAGATGTTAGGAATTATTAATAAAGAACACGCATTAGAGGCTAAATATGGATTAATATACTCTCATATAAACAAGGTTCAAGAAATATTTAAAGAATTAGAACCGGGTAATGGCACGATTGTCTTGTTCATACGTCCCAATGGCACCGGGCACATAGTAATTTTATCAAAAGATACTGACAATAAAATATATATATTAGAAGCACAATATTTACAAACGTATACGGAATCTCATATATCACAGTATATACACAATGGATCATATAATTCTTTTTTTGTATTTTGTAAGACAACTGAAGTGAACAAACGTATATTTTATACAATTTTGCAAAGTATATTGGGTAAACGAAAACTGGATAAATCAGAACTTTATCTCGATGATTTAAAAGTAGTGAATACAAAAAAAACAAGACGCAATACACATTCTAATGATAACAAAATGGATGTAGTTACTGATGATAATGATATGATGGATGTAGTTACTGATGATAATGATAACACGGTTACTGGTAGTGGTAGTGGTAAAAAATCAAAGAAAACGAAAAAGTCTAAAAAGGGTAAAAACTCAAGAAATAATAGAAAAAAATAAGATACAGCTTAAAAATATTTGGGTCTAATCCATACAATTCGTTCCATCCTCATAACAAGGTTTGTTATGTAACGTCCAATTACCGGGTATAGCAAATGCACACGTCTTTTCAATACCTAATTGATTTTCACCTAACACTAAACGCATAAATCCGAGTTCCCCCCAATATGACCCCCACGAGTTACGGATTATCCAATACTGTTTATCAATGCTGGCATCATACCCCCATCCAACTACTGAAATAATATGATTTATTGTCTTTAATTTTTTAGGAACATCGAGAACACCACCATCGTAATCATCTATTTCAGCCGCGTTAATACCACACGCAATGGGTCCATTCTTATATATTTCAGCCATCATATTATCACTACCGCGAACCGCTCCATAACTCGCTACGGTAGCGTTCGGATAATGTAAAATTGGGTTGCATACCCCCCCACGATTACTAAATGTATCGCACGTTCTACAAATGTTATTAGGCGAACAAATAAAATCTTGTTTGTTTTTACATGCTTCCTCGTTTGAGTCGGAACTACACGCCTGATATACCATACAATCCTCATATGGAATAGAACCATACTCGTGAATAGCCTTATATGTAGCTAAGTGGTCACCACCGTTACATGACCCACCCATTTGACAATTCAATATGAATTGAATGCTTAAATTTATATCAGGCCACGCCGCTTTTCGCATTATCTTTATTCTATCTGCTAAAGAGCTAACACTACCGTGCGCCCAGCAGCTGCCGCAATATACGGGTATGTGCTGATTCAAGCTTTTCGTTAAATAATTCACACCATCTACATTAGACCATGTAAATGATTGAGGCAATTCGGTATCCATACTATGCATTACTTGGTATGCCTCCAGAACAACTGTAGGCACATATTCATTCATTCTGGCACTAACGCCAGCTATAAGAAACAAAAACGATAAAAACATTTTATATATACAATATATTTTTATCTAACAATATAGTAGATTCATGGAAGAACCCACAAACATATTTCACAAAATATTTGAAATTATGGACCATTACGAGAATATATTAGATAATAGTTCATATGAAGGCGATGATAAATATACTGAAAAAGACGATTTCTTCGCTTTCTTATTTAAAAATATGAAGAAACAAGAAGCCACACCCAAAAAAAAACCCGAAACCAATGATGAAGAAAAACCAGAAACTAAGGATGAGGAAAAACCAGAAACTAAGGATGAGGAAAAACCAGAAATAGACCCCAATAAGGAACTTGAGTCTGAAACCGCACGGAAAGTTGATATAAATCCAGTTATTAAAGCATATGTTAGAAAATGTTATAAAAAAATTATTTTAAAATGCCATCCAGATAAAAATAAATCAATCCATAACGCAGACACATTATTTATTAAATGTCATAACTATTATGATAATGGGTTTTTGATTGGATTACTATATATTTTTTACTTATACAAGATTTTACCTCCTGCTCCATTAAATAATACATCTCCAACTGAACTTGATGATGACTCAAGTATCCTCCTAGACCAAATTTTTAAGGAAATACGGATGATACAAGACAAACTTACACAATTTGATTCTCATATGGAAAAACATACTTAATACTCTCTTTATATTCAAATAATTATATATATAACGAATAAAAACACGAAAAAGAAATGGCTGAGAATTTTGAAAATGGACATAAAATAAATGTCCAAAAACGTTTTTGTCGAGATAGAATTATATTTGGACTTGTTGGAAA
>Ga0307998_1001971_pt1 | contig 10742 bp, 8 predicted proteins | sample Davwhametageno37_FD_203147 | JGI IMG/M metagenome (GOLD analysis project Ga0307998, IMG submission 203147) | Marine microbial communities from Davis Island wharf, Antarctic Ocean - #37 | ecosystem: Environmental > Aquatic > Marine > Unclassified | place: Antarctic Ocean: Davis Island wharf...
TAAGTCAATCACTCAAGGGGCTTCTTTAAACTTGAATATCTTATTTTTAAATAATCTTAGAATTAACTTAGGAGCTACTTACATAGATTCTTTTATTAAAAAAGATGGATTAAGTGTAATACCATATCTAACAGAACGTTTCCAGGGGGTTTGGAAAATTCAAAAAAACATATATTCTTCAAATTTAATAGTTGATATAACTGGGTCAGTAATTGGTCCTATGAAATTACCACTTTTAGGAGAACTCGATCCAAGAGATTCGTTTTCTCCTACTTTCAACATAATTAATATTCAGTTAACGAAAATTTGGAAAAATAGTTATGAATTTTATGGGGGGATTAAAAACCTACTAGATTTTACTCCTGCCAAAAATAGTATCGCACGGTCATTTGATCCTTTTGATAAAAATGTACTTTTTAATCAAAACGGAGAAGCAGTTTCAACGGTCAGTAATCCATATGCGTTGACTTTTGATCCAACCTATGTATTTGCTTCAAATCAAGGAATTAGACTTTTCTTCGGATTTAGATGGAAATTAGACTAAAAAAAAGCCGATTTAATTGAGGCATAAAACACTAAACTAATATTAAAAAAAATGACTAATTAAAGGTAACCGAATTTCTTTAAAATCTTTAATCACTAGATTTGCTAAACTATAATTTTGATTTCTTGAATGGACACTGTCATAAGCTACACAGAATACATCTGCTCCTTTAGCTGCCTTTATTCCGTTAGTAGAATCTTCAATTACCATACATTCCTTTTTTGAAAAGCCGGAGGCTTTAACTGCATTTATGAATATTTCAGGATGTGGTTTGGATGCTTTTAATTCAGCCCCACTAATTTTGAAATTAAAATAACAATCTAAATCAAAACGATTAAAAATTTTTTTAATATTTGATATAGAAGCGGAAGAAGCTAAAATTAATTTTAATTTATTTTCATGATAATGATTTATTAAATCAAAAACTCCATCAATCAATTTAAAGTCAGGGTCATTATCAAAAAAACGATAAAAATGTTTTCTTTTAATACCAACTAATTCTTCTGGTTTTTTTGAAAGGTTAAATTGGTTACACAATTCTACACAAATAGGAAGCGTTGCTTTTCCAGTAAACGAATCATGTAGCGCTGGAGTAATATTAATGCCTATTTCATTATACATCTCGTGATATGCTTTGTAGTGAAGCTGTTCACTATCCACAATAACTCCATCCATATCAAATATAACCGCTTTAAGCATTCATTTTTTTTAAACTAAACAAACATTTTATTTTACTATAAACTCTAATTGAGAACAAAAGATTTTTTCTTTTTGGTGGAAGAATCTTTACCTATAAATATATTAAATTCACCAGGTTCAGATTCCCATTTTTGATTTGCTGAATAGAATTTTAAATCTTTTTCTGTTATTTTAAATTTAATTTTTTTTAACTCTCCAGGGAGAAGTTCGATCATTTTAAATCCTTTCAGTTCTTTAACAGGACGTGTTGTACTAGCAAATCGATCTTGAATATACAGTTGAACTATTTCCTTTCCGATTACTTGACCAATATTTTTAACCAATACAGAGGCTAAAATAGATCCCTTTTGATCCATTTTGTTGGCACTTAAGCTTATATCAGAATATTCAAATTCTGAATAACTTAATCCGTATCCAAACGGATAGAGAGGACTGTTTTTTTCATCTTGATAATGAGTCCAGAAAACACTTCCTGCATCTTCTCCATCCACACCAGGTCTACCAGTGCTTTTATGATTATAGTATATTGGTAATTGCCCCACACTTCTGGGAAAACTCATAGGTAATTTACCGCTGGGATTATAATCCCCATAGAGAACTTGTGCAATAGCATTTCCACTTTGAGTACCTAAATGCCATGCCTCTAGAATTGCTGGAATATTCTCGTCAGCCCAATTTAAAATTAAAGGTCTTCCATTCATAACAACTAATACTACATTAGGGTTCACAGCAGCAACTTTTTCAAGTAATTCTTGTTGAAATCCAGGAAGGTTTAGTTCAGTTCTACTTCTTCCTTCACCAGATTGAAATCCATACTCGCCAAGAACTATTACTACAATATCCATTTTTTTTGCTAAGTCAATAGCCTCATCAAAACCTGTTTTATCCGTAGTATTGATTTGTACTTCTTCATGAAATCCATCAGGAACTTTATTAACTAATTTCACTCCTTGAGCAAAGTTCAAATCATTACCTGTATATTTTTGAAGCCCCTCTAGAACAGAAATTGCACTATTATTTTCTGCTGCAATTCGCCAATTACCTAGGGGACTATTTTTGTCTGCAGCTAATGGTCCAATAAGGCCTATTTTTTGACCAATCTTTTTTAAAGGTAGAATGGCGTTTTTATTTTTGAGTAAAACAATTGATTTTTTTGCCATATCTAACGCTCCATCAACGATTTCTTTAGAACCAGTAATTTCTGCTTCTAACTCTTTATTACAGTATAAGTAAGGGTTATCAAAAAGACCTAATTCGTATTTTACTTTCAAGATTCTACGAACAGAATCATCTATTAACTCTATAGATATTTTATTTTCCTTGATTAGAGATTCAATCTCGTAAATGTAAATAGAGGATTCCATGTCCATATCTGATCCACCTAATAAAGATAATTCCCCAGCATGTTTTTCGTCTTTTGCATAACCATGATCTACCATTTCTCTTATGGAACCCCAATCAGAGACAATAAAACCATCAAAGCCCCATTCTCCTTTCAAGATTTCTCTTTGAAGAAACGAGTCTGCAGTTGCTGGAATCCCATTTAAATCATTAAAAGAATTCATAAAGGTTTTTACCCCAGCTTCTTTCGCTGCTTTAAAAGGAGGTAATACCATATTGTGAAGAGTGTTTAATCCAATATCAACAGTATTATATTCTTTACCAGCTTCAACAAAGCCATAGGCTGCAAAATGTTTTGCGGTAGCTGCAATTGTATAAGGTGACGCTAAATTTTTTCCTTGAAAACCTCGAACCCTTGCAGCAGCAATCAGACTAGCTAGGTAAGGATCTTCTCCAGCACCTTCCATAACACGGCCCCATCTAGCATCTCGATTAATGTCAACCATAGGAGCAAAAGTCCAGTTTATACCAGCTACTGCGGCTTCTTTAGCTCCAAGAATAGCTGAAAGCTCAATAGCATCTATATCCCAGCTTGCAGCTTCAGCGAGTGGAATTGGACTAATTGTTTTATATCCATGTATCAAATCAAAACCAATAATCAAAGGAATACCAAGACGAGATTTTTCAACTGCTATTTTTTGTACGGCCCTTACCTCTTCAGCTCCTCTAACATTTAAAATTGAACCTACCCAGCCTTTAGCCAAATGATCATATTTTTCTTTTTCATCTCCGCCTTTAGGCAAGGGACCTGTAAAATTCATAAATCCATTATATTGATTCATTTGACCAATTTTTTCTTTTAAAGTCATTTTGGAAAGTAATTGAGTTACTTTTTGATCAATATCTTTTTGTGCAGACAAATTAGTAGATATCAATAAGGGAAGAATAGTAAGGAAAAATTTTAATTTCATGTTAATCTGATTTTTTGGTTCGATCGAAAAGTATCTAATATATTATTGAAAAGTCAATGTAAAGTTCAAATTTAAATTCCTCTATTAGTAAGTTAATTTGAACTAGTTCTTATTAGTTTGTTTTTAAAACTCTTTGAATAAGTTCTTTAGTAAATTTAATACCTTGATTTCTTGAAATTTTATTTCCAAAAAATTCTACTCCAGCAAATTCTAGATTAGGTGCTTTTTTAAGAATTTCAAACATCCTCTTATAGTCAACTGTGGTTTCTTCTCCATCTATAGTAAATTGATTTGATTTAGCACTTATAGCTCTTATATATGGCGCTAATAACTCAATTCCTTTGTAAGGGTCAGGATAAAATTTGTCAGGATTTCTTTCTAAGGTCCAATTGGTAAAATCACCAAGAATACCAACATTTTTTAAATTAACCTCTTCCATAAGTGCAATCATCCATTCTGGATCAGAAGAATATCCGTTGTGATTTTCGATAAGTAAATCTAGTCCTTTTGATGCTGCGTATTCTGCCAGTTCATTTACTCCTTCAATAGCATATTTTAATTTTTCTCCGCGGGGAATACTTATATGTTGTCCGCAAACATTTCGTACATATTTACATCCTAATGATGCAGCTACATCAACCCAATAACGATAAGTTTCTAATGCTTTTTTACGAATAGTTAAATTGGCATCACCAATGTCTCCTATTCCTCCTGTTAAAAAAACAGCACTTTTAACACCTGCCATTTTACAATTTTCATTCATTATTCTCAAATGATTTTCATTGAGGTTGGGTGGGAAATGAAACATTTCGTGATCTATATAATTAAAGCCTAAAGAACTAGCAACAGCGGGATAATCAAAAACATCGATTCCTTTAGGATCTTTTTCCCCGTAACCAGTTCTCATTAATGACCACGGAGTGATTGAAATTTTAATATTTGACAAGTTTTCTAAAAATATTGAAGAAAAACTAGAAAGACAAGTAATTCCGATAGTTCCAAGAGTTGAGTTTTGCAAAAAGTTTCTTCTTTTCATAGGTTTTAATATTATAGAGTTTATGAATTAAAATAGAATTTCTAATACTTATAACAAACGGATATTAGTGTCTAGCCAATCCATTCGATTTAAAATCCAATCTTTAAAATAATTTATTTCAATTGAATATGAACCACCTATAAAAGAATTAGGCCAAATATATTTTCCTAAAATAGGCCATTGAGAGAAATTTTTATAACTAGCATTACTTGAATTTAATTTTTCTTCAAGAATTTCTACTTGGCTAAGTATCGTCTGGGTTGCTAAAACATCATTTCTTAATTCATTCCATCTAGTTTTAATTGCAATTACAAATCTAGGATCGTCTAAAAAACGATTCCACCAAAATGGAACTTGCATACTATCGTTAGGGCAAACGTTATTAAACTGATAAGCCCAGCCAAAAGCAGACGCCCCATCACAATAGTCAACGTTTCCAAAAGCAATATTAAAATCCCAAATAGGTCCCATTTTTAATTTTTCTCCTTTGTCTTTATGCATATAAGTACTAATGCGATAACCATCAGGATTTTTTGAGAGTTCATTCAAAATAAAAAAATCAACAAAAGTATTAATATCAATAAATTTTTGGTAACCATTTTCAGCTGAAGTAAATTCATCAGAAAAAAGTATAGTTTCAAAGTTGTTAATATAGTTTTGAATGTATTTTTTTTGCGAATCAGTAATGTTATTTGACTTAGGATATTCATATAGAAATGAAATATTTTTATATGATTCAAATTCTCCACGTGGACTATATTGAGATCTAAAGGCAATATCTTCATTTAATTCACCTCCATCTCCTGTGGTTTTATCGATTTTTAAAATATACCCTCCTGAAATATTTTCCTCTTTATTTTTACTAATATCCACACGATTTTTATCACGTTTAATTTTCTCCATTAAAACATAAGTCCCCATAAAAACATCGTTGATTTCTAATTCATAAAAATCTGTTCGAGAGGCATATCGTCCCATATTATTTGATAACTGGTAAATTAATACATTTCTCATTAATGTTTTGTCACTGTATGGCCCATAAAGAATCCAATCTTCTTCTTTAGGAAATCCTGCTAATTCCGTATTTAAATCTTCATTGTTTTCGTTCCAAGTTTCAAATCCATATGATTTTTTTTCAAACATTTGAGAACTAGAGCCTCTTATTTCAATTCCAATAAGATGTTCTTCTATAATTTCTTTATTAGCTTCAATCTTAAGAGAAGCACTTATTTTAGGTTCATCTTTAATTTCTTTACCTCTAGTATTAATTTTAATCAAAGGAAGAGGAGTGCCTTGAAACCTTGATAGAGACTGGGTTTTTTTAAGTTTTGAATCAGATTTTGAACAACTCAAAAGTAAAAGGATAATTAATAGTGGTAATAACCAGTATCGCATATTTGTGGTAATTTTAAAATACTAATTTAATTAAATTTAAAATATGTTTTATTCAACATTACCATTTATTATCATTTATGTTTTAATGATAATAAATTTCAAGCCAGACTTGAATATTTTATCCTATAATATTCGATATAATAGCCCGAATGATGGAATAAATCAATGGGATTTTAGGAAAGAGACTATAGTGAATTATCTCAAAAAGAATAATCCAGATGTGATAGGTATGCAGGAGGTTTTAAATGATCAATTAGTTTATTTAACAGATGGACTTTCAGATTATTTCTTCGTTGGAGTAGGTCGAAAAGATGGTAAAAAAAAAGGAGAATACACACCAATTTTATTCAATAAAAAAACATTAGAGTTACAGGAAAGTAATACGTTTTGGCTTTCAGAAACACCAGATAAAATATCGGTAGGGTGGGATGCTGCCTTGGAAAGGATTTGCACCTATGCTCGATTTAAGCATATCAAAACTGGAAAGCAATTTTGGGTCTTTAATACTCATTTTGATCATATTGGCAAAAATGCCAGAGCTCAATCAGTTCAGCTTATTCTTAAAAAATTAATTAATTTAAATAAGATAGACCTACCAACTCTTGTTATAGGAGATTTTAACTTAACTCCAGATACAAAACCAATTCAAAAGCTTCAAAATATTTTAGTAGATGTTCAAGGAAAATTACCTATTTCAGCATTAGATTATGGAACTTTCACTGGCTTTAATATAAATCAAAAAAGTAAGAATAGAATTGATTATATTTTTCAAAAATATTTCAAAAACTATACAGCAAATCATTTGTGGATTAAAACAAAAAAAGGTTTATGGGCCTCAGATCATCATCCAGTTCAGGCTTTAGTTGCTTTCTAAAAATAAGACTATAAACTACAATTAATTATTTCAAAACGATTTTTAAAGCTTTTTCTAACATAGGTTCCATTAATTTATATCCTTCCTCAGTAAGATGAACACCGTCAGTAGTATATTTTTTAATAATACCATTCTTACCATCATTAAGTGCTTTAAAATAATCTAAATAATGTATATCGTTAGCCTCTGCATAACCTTTTATCATTTTATTTAACTCTGGAATTTTAACATTTGGTTCAAGGCCTGTTCTCCAAGGGTAATCATAAGCTGGAAGAATAGAACACAAGATTATTTTTACATTATTTGCTTGAGCAATTTCAGACATAGATTTTAAATTATCTAAAATCATATTTAATGTTGTTGGACCAGTATTTTCAGCAATATCGTTAGTACCTGCTAAAATAACAACAGCTGTAGCATCAATATCAACAACGTCAGCACGAAAACGAACCAGCATTTGTGGAGTTGTTTGGCCACCTATTCCTCGATTTACATAAGGTTTGTTTTTAAAAAAAAGAGGGTGAATATTTAACCATCCAATAGTAATTGAATTTCCCATAAAGACAATTCGATCTTTTCCCGATTCAAGGGGGACTAGTATCGCATTTTCTTTTTGGAATTGCTTAAAATTTGACCAATCTTGTGCATTTATTGAGAAAAAAGTTATTAATAAGAAAACTAAATAGATTGTTTTGTTTTTCATTTTAAATCAATTTATATTTTTCACAAAATTAGTAAAATTTGATGTCTTTAATTGGATTTGATTTTTAAACTTTCAAATAAATCAGCTAATTAGGCAGCTGGAGCTGATGCAATGAACACATTGAATTAGTTTGATAAATCACTTTGAATTTTTTATAAATTTACATTTTATTTATGTTTTAAAATATACTGGATGAATTATAAAAAAAATGTAAATTTATAAAAATAAAAAAAATTATTATGGCTACTTATGAATGTAAATCTTGCGGAATGGCCGTAAACGCAACTTGTGCTAAATGCAATAACTCCTTAGAACATGACACGCTTGTTTTAGATGATGGTTCAAGTGTAGATATATCTATTTGCAGGAGTTGTAAGGGGAAAATTAAGTCTCCTCAATGTTGTGGCGCCGATATGAGTTGTAAAGTATAGATTATATTCAACTCTGTTTTTGAATATAATTGACTTTAATTATGTTTAAAAGAAAATGATTTTTATTGCGACAAATAACTTACGACCTCTTGAAGGGATTAACCCATTAAAGATTGGACCTTCATAGCTAATCCCATATCACCACTAATTTTGATTTGACCACCCATTACTGCCATCATTGGATTAATGTCTCCATCACGAAGTTTTTGTAAAACCTCAGCAGTTAAACTGATTGTGCAGTCAGCTTCTCCCTCTGATGCGCAAACAGTATTCGCGTCTCCAGTTCCATCAATAATTATACCTATGCCGTCAACTTCGAACTTCAAAGTTCCTTGAATTGGAGCTGAGCTTGCAGCTTTTTTTTCAAATTGAGATATCATGTTTTCTAAACTCATTAAATAATTTTTTCAAATGTAAAAATAAAAAGTGACACCGTGTCATTTTTTTGATTAGTTTAGAACTTTAAAAAATAATATTCATGAAATTTCGACTGAAAAAAGTAGCAGTTTTAGGATCTGGCGTTATGGGGTCTGGCATTGCATGTCATTTAGCTAATGTAGGTATGGAAGTACTTCTACTTGATATCGTAACTCCAAAATTAGAGGGAGATAATGCTAAAAATCTGATGCATAGAAATGATTTAGTAAATAAAGCCCTAGAAAATGCTATAAAATCTAAACCTGCACCACTTTATCAAAAATCATTTGCTTCAAGAATTAAAACAGGAAATTTTGAGGATGATTTCCAGAAAATAGACGATGCAGATTGGATTATTGAAGTTGTTGTTGAACGACTGGATATCAAAAAACAAATTTTTAAAAAAGTAGATCTTCACCGAAAGGCTGGGAGTCTAGTGAGTTCAAATACCTCAAGTATTCCAATCAAACTTATTGCCGATGAAAGATCCGATGATTTTAAAACTCATTTTTGCGGAACACATTTCTTTAATCCACCACGTTACTTAAAATTATTAGAGATAATTCCCACCAAATTTAGTCATCCTGACGTAGTCGATTTCTTTATGGAATTTGGTAAAGTTACCCTAGGAAAAGAAACCGTTCTTTGTAAGGATACTCCCGCTTTTATTGGGAATCGAATTGGAGTTATGTCTGGAACAGAAATAGCTTTGTTGACAGATGAATATAAATTTCGAATTGAAGAAATTGATGTAATGACAGGTTCTCTTATTGGACATCCTAACTCTGCAACTTATAGATTACAAGATTTAGTTGGTCTTGATACCAGTGATAATGTTAGTCGTTTTGTTAAAGATAATGTAAAAAATGATTCCTACATCAATCGGCTTAAAGATCGAGATGAACCAAAGTTTATGCGTTTTTTATTAAACAATAATTTTTTGGGAAATAAAACTGGAAAAGGTTTTTACGAGAAGACCAACAAAAAGGATGCAAAAGGAAAAAATATAATCAATGCTTTAAATTTAGAAACGCTTGAATATGAGCCTTCAATTCGCCCCAAAATGGAAGTTGTCAAAACTGCCAAGGCAATGGAGTTAATGGATAAAAGGCTTCAGTTTTTAGTTGATGGAGAATCCAAAGAGCATCAGTTCTTTAAACAATATTTTGGAGCACTATTTGCCTACACAGCGGCACGCGTTCCAGAAATATCAGATCAATATTATCCAGTAGACGATGCAATGCGTTCTGGATATCTTTGGGATTATGGACCCTTTGAATATTGGGATCTAATAGGACTTGATAAAGGTTTAGAACTGATTAAATCTGCTGGAGAGGTTCTTCCTCAATGGATTTTAGATTTAAAGGATGCCGGAGGAAACTCTTTTTATAAGTATGATGAAGGAAAGAAGAAATATTTCAATATTGAAACTAAAAGATACGAAACACTTCCAACTTCAGATGCCTTTGTAGTTTTAGACAGTTATCGCGAAAACACTCCAGTTATTAAAAATAGTGAATGTACTGTTCATGATATTGGAGATGGAGTTTTATGTTTAGAATTTACAAGTAAAAGTAATTCAATTGGTGAGGGAATTGGGAGAGGACTTGATGAAGTCTTAAGTTTAGCAGAAGATGGTGAATGGAAAGGTATTGTTATTGGAAATAATGCTAAGCAGTTCTCTGTTGGTGCTAACTTAATGAATGTTGGTATGATGGCAACTCAAAAACAGTTTGAACCCTTAGAAAAAATGGTTGCTGATTTTCAACAGATTAATATGAAAATAAGAACTTCTAAAATTCCAGTTGTAGTTGCGACCCAAGGTTATGTTTTTGGTGGTGGTTGTGAAATAGCTATGCATTGTGATGCAGGAATTTATGCTGCTGAATCATATATCGGTTTGGTCGAGGTAGGAGTCGGACTTTTGCCGGGTGGCGGTGGAACAAAAGAATTTGCATTACGTGCATCAGATGATTTTTTTGAGGGAGATGTTCAATCACCTACACTTATAAATTATTTCAAAACTATTGCTACTGCGACTGTTTCAACCTCTGCTTATGAGGCATTTGATTTAAACTACTTAAAAAAAGAAAGAGACTTTGTTTGTGCTAACACTTCAATGAATATAGGGTTGGCGAAAGAAAAAGTTATTCAATTAGCGCAAAATTATATTGCTCCCTCTATACGTGAAGATATTCAAGTTTTGGGTAGGGGAGGTCTAAGTGTCCTTTATTCAGCAATCAATGAATTTAAATTAGGAGGATATATGTCTGATTATGATGAGGAGATTGCACGCAAAATTGCAAATGTAATTTGTGGAGGAGATTTAAC
>Ga0307998_1001974_pt1 | contig 10733 bp, 12 predicted proteins | sample Davwhametageno37_FD_203147 | JGI IMG/M metagenome (GOLD analysis project Ga0307998, IMG submission 203147) | Marine microbial communities from Davis Island wharf, Antarctic Ocean - #37 | ecosystem: Environmental > Aquatic > Marine > Unclassified | place: Antarctic Ocean: Davis Island wharf...
CTCAAATAAGATTACTCTTTTTAGATATTTAAAGGTCCTAATGAATAAAGAGGTCTTTATTACACTTTTATATGGGTATTTTTGAGTTTTTCTACTTACACGTATATCATGAATAATTTGCTTTGCTTTTATCCTACTGTGATTAGAAATATCCTTTTTATTAAACACCAATTCCTCATATTGATTTTTGCTGAAAAAGGTGTTTTCTAAAAATCGACATGAGTGAGGAACAAAGCATTCTATATTTAATTTTTTGGCATTTTCAGACAGCAATATTCCTGCTAATCCTTCAATGGGTTGGGAAAAGATTAAGTGAGTAACTTTTTCAGAATATAGAGTTGAATAAATTAACTCGTTCATTTCAAAATAAATACTTTCTTGCTTCCTTGCTGGTAAATCAATAATTGACTTTTTCTGAGTTGCAATAGCATGATTATTTGATTTAATAAATTTATTTTTCAATTTAAAAATCGAATCACTTAGATAAAACACTTCGAAATTGTTTTTTTTAAAAAAAGATTCATGTGTTCTAGTGGGAGCAACAAATATAAAATTAGGTGAATCCATTAAATCATTAAAACCTTGATTATGAATTAATTTTTCGTAAAAGATATGAGAATATCCAAACGAAAAAAAACAAACTATGTTTTTTGAATTACTCATTCGATAAATAATTATTAGAAATTAAATTATTATAAAAACCAAATTTAAAATGATTGATGTTACTTAATTTTTGATTATTAATATATTTTTCTGGTGCATATTCTCCAAGATAAATAGTATTAAACCCTTTGAATTTGAAATATTCGATTGCATGCCAAAGTATAATGTGTGAGATAGAAATCTTATCAAATTTACTTCGATCAAAAACACCTATACCATAAGAAACTGTATTTTTAGCAATACTGAATAATGCAAAACCTAATAATTTACCTTCTTCTCGAATATAAAAAACCTTTGCCCTATTTTTTTCAATCATGGTTTTTTGAATAGCCCAGGTTTCATCATTTCTGGTAATTCTACCAGCTACTTTTTGGTGAAATATTTTACATTCACTCCATAAGTCCTCATTAAATTCAGATTCTATATTTAAATTTTTCCTGCCAAAATTTATCAAAGAACGATAACTCTTCCGCAAAACACTCCAAAGTTCTTCTACTGAATACTGAAGATCTATATACATCTCTAAACTTGATTTTAAAGGGCCTATAAACTGCATCTGTAATTTAAAGTGATTGATCAGATTATTCTTATAAGGTAAGTTCAAAAATTGTATTTTGAATGAACTGTTTTTGGAATCTTAACCCCTTGTTTATAATCAAATGATTCTTCTAAACATAAAGGATAAACGATCACAGACTCGCTGTTAAAGTGACATTTAAAAAGACTAATAGAACTTGAATATTCTATCATGAAAGCCAATGAAATTGACTCAAATGGATTATATTTTCTTTCATATTGCAATAAATAAGAATTAAAAAACATGAAATAATCATCTTTAGTTTTAATTTTTTGATCCCAAAGATCTGAAGAAACATCACCAAAATAAACTGGAGAAAATTGTCCCTTTTTTAATTCACTTATTAAGTCTTCTTCTAAACTCATTATTCTTGATATAAATTATTTAAAATCATTCGCATATGGAACAATTACTTTCTTAGCTTTTAAAATCTCAATATTATTGTCTAAGAAACGTTGAACTGTTTTTATTCAAAAAGTGTTAAACATAAAAGTATGTATAGTTTTAATTCCAGTATTTTTTCCTTCGCATTTTTAAATTCAAATTCAATAGCTTTTCTAGTTCTAAATCTTCTGATATGAGCTTTGCCTTGTTGATCAAATCTCTGTTATAAGCAAATCCAGCAGAGGACTTAAATTTATATATATATTTAAAATAAATTGTTAAAACTCCTAATCCGCAACCAACACCACATATATGATATTTTTCTGATTTTATATCACTTGGGATCAATCCCATTAACCGGTCAACATTTTTTAACCAAACTGTCATATACTGAGTTAAATCGTTTCCTATATCTTTATTATATTTACCTACATATTGACTAATATCCGGGTTTATTCCTAATGAATTGATGAAGTTTTCATTGAATTTTTTTTCTCTTTCGTATTTCATCATCAGAAATATTATTATGATTATACCTCATCTTTGGTATTTTTAATAATGTGGCGTATTTCTTGAAATGCCTCGGCATATTTTTGCCCTACAGAGATACCTCGATATTTTGCTAATATCTTTAGTCCTTCGAATGAACGAGGGTGTGGAAATGATTCTTTTTTCATAAGCATAACATTCCATAGCATTAACCTTAGCTTGTAAGTGTTTTGATTATAATTCAACACAAATTTACTTTAAATTACAATACTTATATTTATAAACTAACTATTTAATGAGATATAATTTATTATACATTTAAGCTATTTAAATACTCCTGTTTCAAAATATTCATCATTATCTTTTTCAACCAAAAATGATTTTTTTAAATTAGTTATAAAACCAGATTTAAACAAACTGATTTTATCAACTTTACTTTTTGGATAATTAATATTTCGAGTGAAACCAAGATAAAAATTCTCTATACCTAAAGACTTCATTTTTAAGATTGATTCCCAAACCATTATGTGACTTGAGGGAAGTCTGGTTTGAAAATCCCTTCGTGTTACTGAAATTGAATATTGGGCAGTTTTATTGTTTATATTGAAAAAAGAAAATCCTATGAGATTTTTTTCGTTGTAAACTTCGCATACAATTAACTTGTTGTCTTTAAACATTCTTTCTTGATATTCCCATGTTAGATCACTTCTTGTTACTCTTCCACTAACTTCATAGTGTAACTGTTTGTAAAAATCTCTATTAAAATTCTCAGGAAACTTAATTTCAAATTTATCAGAATTTTTTTTTATCAAGTTTCTATATGAACTTCGAATACTCCCCCAAAGCTCTAACTTCTCCTTTGTCAAATCTGACCAAAATTCAAAAATTGGATTTAACAAAAAGGCATCTTTTACATACGAATAAAATACATCAGATTTTTCTGAATGACAGTATTCTTTCAAACACATTGATTCTAATTCTGAATTATTTATGTCAGCTAAAACTTGTTTGGATATCGTTTTTAAAGCGTTAAGATTATAACTTGTTTTGTCAGAGAAAAAGATTTGACTAAAGTATATTTTATGTTTTGATTTAAATATTTTAATTACAGCTATCTCGCCTAAATACTTTAAATAATAGCTCTCATTAATTGATTTATAATATTCTTGTTCAAACCTGATAACATCCGAACTAAATAGTAAGTTGTCATTATAGTTTTCACTCAAAAATAAATCCCATTTAGTGTTTTCAAAGTCTTTAAAAAAATATTTTTTTATCATTTTATATATTATTTAGAATGGAAATTATCTTAATAATCAAGATGGTTTCTTCCAGATCTTATTATGCTTAAGCAATGATCTTTACCTACATTAAACAACAAATCAATAATAGATAAATGCGAAAGAAAATCATAGCCTAATTGTCGATATACAGGATGTTTAAAGTCATTATATATAATCTTAATACCTGAATTCAAAAATGCACCATATTGATTGTTTTTTTCTATATACTCATACGACCCCAAGGGAGAAATGTAGGAATCTGCATTTAATTCTTTACAAATTTCAACTAAGCGTTCATCCTTTTTACTATAATTTGATTTTAGCTCGCTGCTTTTGATGAATTTCGTTTGAATACCAATTCTCTGGCTTATTTTAGAAATAATACCTTCATTGAAATCTGAAAGGATTGTTTTAGTTTGATCAATTATGATTTCTTCAATAAATTCTATATTTTCATTGTAGAAGTCAGCTTTTGAGTAGAATTGTTTGATTGATTTAATCTGTTTAATTCTCCATCTCAAATCCTTACTTATTTGAGTATTGTTGTAATGGTTTTCTTTAAATCCATTTGTTTTAATCAAAGGAACATTTATATACAAGAACTCATGATTTGATTTGATCTTATTTCTTACTCCCCATGATTGTTTTTCAATTTGTACATCTTCATAAAAAATAAAAGTGTCAACCTGATCGATTAAATCAAAATAACCAAGCCAAGGGAGAAACGTTGGTTGTGAAATGGCACAAATCATCAGTTAATTGATTTTAAAACTTGTTCATTGATTGGAGTGTTTTTTAAAATCTCAATTGGTGATATTTTACCAATAATATCTCGATAATATTTAGGGTGAATTCCTAAATTAGGTCTCATTACACACAAGTTTTTTTTCGTAAAAACTTCTCCTTTCTTGATGTCAGAAATTGCGAAAATACTTCTTAAATTTTGTCTAGCACTAAATAAACTTCTTTCGTCATGAACTTTTAATTCGAGTCCTTTTTCGGTATTTCTTATATCTTGAACTAACCTTTCAAACGCCTTGGGAAATAAACTAAAAGAAGAGTCGGGACTTTTAATATCATCATTTAATTTAAAATGTTTTTCTACAACTGTAGCTCCTAATGAAGTTGCAATAATTGAAGTTAAATTAGACGTAGTATGATCCGACAATCCAACTTTCACTTTATAATCATTCCTAATTTGAACCATTTTCTGAAGGTTTGCATCTTCGATTTTGGCTGGATATTTTGCAGTGCATTGTAAAACCGTAATATCTTCATTTTTATTCTTCCTAGCAATGTCTATAAATGATTTAATGTCATCTTCAAGAGCAGCCCCAGTACTAAATATAATTGGTTTTTTGAGTGTTGTTACAAACTCAATCAACGGAATATGACTTATTTCTGAACTAGCAATTTTATAAATAGGATTATTTAAACTCTCTAAAAACTGTGCTGACTCTAAATCAAATGGTGTTGAAAAGCATATTAAATCTTGTTTATAACATTCTTCAAAAATAAATTCTTGCCATTCCCACGGTAAATGAATTTTCTTGTATAATTCGAAGTGATTATATCCTTTCCATATTCCTTCTTTTACAATATAATTATCTTTTTTAATGTTTAAAGTCATTTGATTTAAGTCAAAAGTTTGAATTTTAAAAGCATCTGCGCCTGAATTTTTTGCAGCATTGATTGTGTCTATAATCACTGACTTATTATTCATGTGATTTGCAGAAAGTTCTGCAACAATAAACACTTTTTTGTTATTTGTCATCTATATTATATTTTGAGCTTCAATTATTATCTCACAGTAAATTAATTTCATAAATCAATTTTTCAACTTTCTTGTCAAATAAAATATTGGTAGTTGATCCTATTTTAAAGAATCCAACCTTTTCGTGTAAAAAAATAGATCCTTTGTTAAAAGAACCAATATTTGCAGTTAACTTAATAATCTCTTTGTCAATTAATTTTTTTTTCATCAATTCATAAGCTCTTTTGGCATAGCCCTTACCCATAAAAATTTCATCTCCTATGTATATCCATGATTCAGCAGATTTTTTTGAATTATCGATATGTTTAAGCCCAATATTTCCAATGTGTACACCATCTATGTTAATTGCATATATTTTTTGTGTTATGTCTTTGATGTAAGAGCTATACCAATCGATATGGTCACTCCAAGATATATCTCTCTCAAAAAGAAAATCTTTTTGAAAGTCCTTGTTGTTGATCCAATCAAATGTTTTTGAGAGATTTTCCTTATTAAAATTTTCTAAAACAATATTATTTTTTGGGTGTAGCATAAACAGTGATTTGTCTTCCTAATTCGAGTTCTGCTAGGTTTTGATAAAACTTGTATAGCGTTTCTTCATGTCCGTTTTTAATCAATCGTTCTTCAAAATTTTTCCTTTTTTCATGACACTTTCCACCAATTTGATTATCTCCTACGTAAATTTCTCCAAAAAGCAAGAACATTTCCATTGGAAAAGATGATTCTTTTACTTGGACTTCATAACCACTTTGTTCTAATAAATTAACTAATGATTGAACTGAAAAATAATTAATATGACTTGGAGGAGTAACCCACCACTCTTCAAGATTAAATTCAGTATTTGCAACTTCTTGGAATGCATTAAATTCATTTGGAACGTCTATTACCAATACACCTTCTTTATTAAGTAAGTTGTTTTTAATTTTTGTTAATACCTCAGCAGGATTTCTCAAGTGCTCCAAAACATTTATTAGAAGTACAATATCTTGTTTTGATTTGTTTTGATATGTATTTTCTCCCTCTATGTTACCCAAAAAAACATTATCAATTCCATTCTGTTTAACATATTCAACTGCTTCACTAGACGGTTCAATACCTGAACAAATTAATCCCTTTGCTTTGTAATAAATTAATCCTTGACCAAAACCAAAGCCTACATCATAAATTTTCTTTTTGTTAAGATTACCCAATAAAGATTTACAGACATTATAAATTCTATCCCACCTACTATCAAAAAAATCCTTATCTTTTAACTGAACTTCTAGGGAGGAGTCATTTATTTTTGTCTGTTGTTCGGTGTAAAAATCTTTTTTATAAAATTCTTCAACCTCTTCTTTAGTTGGTTTTGGGTCTACTCTTAGATATCCATATTTTGGATCGGAAACTATTTTGAAATTTTTCATGGTAGTTTGTAATTATTACTTGGTTGTTGAAAATCGGATGATCTACGAGTGAGTCTTGTAAATTCATCAAGTGGTGGTATTGAATTAAACCCTAAAAGTGCTTTTTGATTGTCCGTAAGACTCTCATAAATTTCTTTAGGAGTGTTATTTAAGAGGTCAAATGAAGGCTTAATAAACCATCTCCCATAACCTAAAACAAGTCCCCATCTTGTTTTTGTTGTAGTATTTACACCTCCTCCGTGCCAAAGTGATGCATTATAAAGTAAGGCAGAACCTCTCTTACCCTCAACAACAATTTCATTATCATAGGTTTTGTTGTCTTCTGCATAATAATCAAACTTATGACTTCCGGGGACAATTCTGGTTGCACCATTATCAATAGTGAAATCCTCTAACATCCATAAAACAACAATAATTAATGGATAATCTCCTCCAGGAAGATTACTATCTAAGTGTAGTTGTTGTTTTACGCCATTAAACTGAGGAGATCTAGCAGAAATATTTAACAAATTATATGGCTCTGAGTTTTTGTAAGATCCAGCTTTCAACAACCTGTCAAGAGTTTTTATGATTGTACTATTTTGAAAAAGCTCAAACCATTTTAAGCTTTTGTTATGCAAATTAAATACTACTTTTTCATTTGACTTGTCAACTAATGAACTAGATGAAAAATTATTTTGCACATAATGTGCATGAAATTGATCATGTTCTTGTTCAAGTAAATCAACATACAACGCACATTGCTCCTGACTAATTAATCCTTTAATAATTGAATACCCTTCCTTCTTAATTTTGTCAACATGACTGTCTATATTCATATTTCATTTTTTATTTCGCTAAGATTATTCTCTTTAAAAAATCGGTTTTGTGAAGTGATTATTTTTTTGGAGTTTTCTTTTATATAATTCAAATCAAACGCCTTAAATTCACTCCAACTACCAATATAGTTGCATAGATTTAATTTTTCAAATTTTTCTGCTACTCCTTTTTGACCTCTATTTAATGAGCCTATAACACAGTTTCTTCCTACCTTAAATACTTCATAGGAAATGTTTCCAGGTGTAATTACACACAACTCACTTTCAGAAATCAAATTAAATATTTGTCCAGCAGATATGTTATTAAAAACTTTAGAATTTATTGAACTTATTCTATTTTTATATACTATATCTATCATTTTTGTATCATATCCATTTAAAATCAGGGAACGGTGAATTTTAATTATCAATTCCATTATATAGTCAGAATTTCCTAAACAAATTAAAACCCTTCCTCTACTAACTATCGGGTTTTCATAAAATTCATTTCTAATAATCGCATATTCTGTACCCAAAAAAAACTTAGTTTTTTTTTTAAATTTATAGTTATTACTTTTTGCCCACGGAAGATGGTTTATTACTATGTTAACTTCGGGGATTTTAATGTGAATGTCCGCAATGAAAAATGATTTTTTACACTTCTTAATGGCTGTGTTTATAATATTTATGTTGAATGAATAAAAGTCCATAATAACTAAAGCATTCGATAGGTCAACATTTAAAATATCTTTTGTTTGATTTATAAAATGAACTTTGTTTTCAAAAGCAAAGTTGTCTAGTGAATTATCCTGGTTGTCATGGTTTTTTAAAATGGGGATAACATCCTTAATAATACTTAAGTTTTTGCATAAAGTATATGATCTGTATAAATGACCAAAACCATAGCTCCCACCAAATTCACTTATTAAATATATTTTAAACATATTGTCTAAAAACTGGTTTAATCACTTTACTTTCAATCATATTGAGGGAATCGTTTTTTACCATTTCACTAAAAACGGCCAAGCTTTTCTCAAATCCATTTAAAAAAAAGTCAAGCTCCAAATCATTGTGACTAAAAGATGGTACTAATGCACCCTGGAATAATATTTTATTTGCAATCATTTCTCTCAAAAAAATTGTTTTCATTTTAAGACTTTGATGATTTTTATAATCATTAAAGAACCATATAGGAGTCCATGTTGTGTTCGAAACACTAATTAGGTTTTGCAAATTATATTTGACAATAAGGCTTTCTGAACAATTAATTATATATTTCCCTTTAGTGTTAAGCTTTTCAATCACATTGTTTTCTTTATAAAAGTCTATTGTAGAAATTAAAGCCCTTAAACTGTGAGTTTCTCCTCCATGTGTTGTTGAAGTAAGAAAAACTTTTTCTGATCCTTTGGCTAAAATAGATCCCAAATTCATAATTTCTCTTTTCCCAACTAAAACGCTGCAAGAAAATCCATTAGCAATTCCTTTTCCGTAGGTTATTATATCTGGTTTTAAATCATATTTTTTTACTGCACCCGGAAGATCAATTTTAAATCCACTAACCATTTCGTCAAGAATAAATACAATATTGTTTTCGTTGCACAGTTTTATAACCTCTTTTATGTAGTCATACGGTGATGAACTACAACTACAACTACCACACGAAAATTTTTGAGGTTCCATAATTATACAGGCTAATTGATCTTTCTCCTTTAAAATCATATTTTTAACGGATTTTATTTCACAGCTTTTAAATGTAACTGAAAGATGTTCAAAAACTTTTGGAATACCCTTATTACATTTTTTTGAAGAAATAAACCAGTCATCAAAAGAAAAGAAGGGATGATCTTCAGGAAATGCAATTTTATTTTTACCAGTAAATGCTCTCGCTAACTTTATTGCAGCTGTTGTTGAATTACTTCCGTTTTTACTGAATTTTATCATATAGTCTTCTTCAAATAAAGACAAAAACTTTTCGGCTGCTTCAAGCTCAATATATGATGGCCTTTGGAAGTTAATTCCATTTTCCATTTCTTCAACGACTTTATTTATAATTGGCTTAAATGCATGACCTAAGGTCACTGAACCAAGTCCCATACTACAGTCTAGATATTTATTGTCTTCTATATCCCAAACCCAAGCTCCTTTCCCTTTTATAATACCTTTAGGAGCATTATCAGGAAATTGATCGTCTCCTTTTGAGTATGTATGACATCCTCCGGGTATGTAATGATGCATCAAATCACTAAACTTGTTTTTATTCATTTTTCCTTGATATTTCTGATTATTTTTTATTTAAAAACTCATTAGGATTTTTACTAATGCAAATTACATGTTTTTTGATCACCGATCAGGCTTACACTTAAAATCCTGAATAAATCTTATGTCATTATTATATTTCCATAATCTTTACAACAGACAATATCTTCAGATGACTAACATTCGTGTATTTGTTGCCATCTAAATCCCATACCTGGCAGCCTTTTGCTTTTGAAAAGTATGCAGGCCTCTTTTCAGCCAAGTGCATTTCAGGGCGTTTTAAAGAAGCATTGTTACTCCTGAAATAATCTTTTTAGCACGTTTATATAAATCTTGTCCTTTACCTATTTTATCTTATCCGAATTGTTTGATTTCAAAGAACCTTCATTCCTTATGATCTCTTGATTGAAAAATAAGTCTGGATTATTTAATATAAAATCTGTATAAACCCTCCAGTTATTGTTGGTCCCCAAATTATGAACCAAAATTTTTATGGCATCAAAATCCTCGATCTCATCAACTGTCATTCTTACTTTATTGTAGTTTACTGATGATTCGAAGTTCTTTGAAGTAAATAAAGCTTTTCCAAAGAAAGAGGAGTTTTTTCTGACATAGGGAGTAACATGTTCTCTATCGGATTTCAATGTGGTTTCGATCCATGATTTCTCTAGAGCTGACCACTTTATTACCTCTACATCTTGCCCGTCTGGAAAGGCCTCTATCAAGGTATTGGTAGCGTAGTCTAGGTTATTATCAACTGCTAACTGAATTATTTCATCCATCAACACGGGATCAAGTAATGGGCAATCTGAAGTTACTCGAACAATATAATCTGGATTAAGATCTTTAGAGGCATTATAAAAACGATCCAACACATCATCGGTATCACCTTGATAATAATTTACTTTTAATGCATCTGCAATTTTTATGATTTCGTCAACTCCAGCTTCGAATGTAGTTGCTACAATTAAATTATCAATATAACGAGATTTTTTAAGGCGCTCTAAATGAATTTGAAGTAAAGATTTCCCTTCAATTTTTTTTAAAATCTTTGAAGGTAAGCGCGTGCTTCCAATTCGTGCTTGTGTTATTATAATTACATTTACC
>Ga0307998_1001975_pt1 | contig 10731 bp, 10 predicted proteins | sample Davwhametageno37_FD_203147 | JGI IMG/M metagenome (GOLD analysis project Ga0307998, IMG submission 203147) | Marine microbial communities from Davis Island wharf, Antarctic Ocean - #37 | ecosystem: Environmental > Aquatic > Marine > Unclassified | place: Antarctic Ocean: Davis Island wharf...
AAACGGGCGGCTCACCTCTTCGCCACGGGTGTAGGGCACCACGCAGTAGCTGCAGTATTTGCTGCAGCCTTCCATGATCGACACAAAGGCCGATGCGCCCTCGACACGTGCGGGCGGCAAATGGTCGAACTTCTCGATTTCGGGGAAGCTGATGTCCACCTGGGGCTTGTCCAGGCGCTCGCGCTGGTTCAGCATCTCAGGCAGGCGGTGCAGGGTCTGAGGGCCGAAGACCACGTCCACGTAAGGTGCCCGCTTGATGATCTCGGCGCCCTCCTGGCTGGCCACGCAGCCGCCCACGCCAATCTTTACCCCGCGCGCTTTCAGGTGCTTGATGCGGCCCAGGTCGCTGAACACCTTCTCCTGCGCTTTCTCGCGCACCGAGCAGGTGTTGAAGAGGATGAGGTCGGCCTCATCCACGTTCTGCGTGGGCTCGTAGCCCTGGGCTGCGTTGAGCACGTCGGCCATCTTGTCCGAGTCGTACTCGTTCATCTGGCAGCCGAAGGTTTTGATGAAGACTTTTTTGGCCATGGCAATTTCGCGAAAGAGCAAGCAAACACCGCGCTCTGCAAGGCGCGGAGACTGTGAATGTCACTACGGCGCAGTGGCTAAGCGGCCACGCCGGAAAGGAGTTACTTCAGAGCGGCGCCCGAGCCGGTCGTGATGTTCGTGATGACGGCGTCGCTGCCCTTGCGGGGCTGTGCTGCCTCGCCTTCGGTCAGGATCCATGCGGAATGCAGCATGCCGGTGCTGTTCTCCAGCACGTAGTTGACCTTGAAGGACTGACCCAGCACCGTATGTGCCATGACCAAGGTGTTCTGTGGGCTGAACAGACGCATGCCAGGGGCCATACGAATGGTCTTGCCATTGAGTGTTGCTTCGGACGTGGTGTTGATGCTCAGCGTGCCACGCAGTGCGGCTTCGGGGAAGGGGCGTGAGAGGCCCAGGCCTGGCTGTATCTGGGCGGAGGCAGGTGCCACGGCGCAGAGTGCCGTGCATGCCACTACTGCCAGCAGTGCAGCCTGCCGGAGGCGGGACGCACGATGGGCTGGGTAGGGGTTGGGAGAGTGTGTGGTGCAGCGGTTCATGGTTTACATCCAGGGGCTGAAGGCACAATTCTAGGCGGGGTTGCCAGCGTGGCACATCCCTCTGGCAAGTCAAGTGGCTCCGTACCTCGATGGGCACAGGAACAGGTTCTGGGGCTCGCCTCAAAGAAAAAACCCACAGTGGGTTGCCGCACTGTGGGTTTTTGTATTTGGTGGTCGTAGGTGGACTTGAACCACCGACATCAGCATTATGAATGCTGCGCTCTAACCAACTGAGCTATACGACCGGAAACCAGAATTATAGAACAAAAATTATTGGTGTGTGAAGTTCGCGGCGCGTTTGTTCATGAACGCGTCCATGCCTTCCTTCTGGTCCTGCGTGGCAAACAGCGCGTGGAACAGGCGGCGCTCGAACATCACGCCGTCGGCGAGCGTGCCCTCGAAGGCGCGGTTGACCGATTCCTTGGCAGCCATCACGGCCAGTTGGGAGAAGCCCGCCACGATGATGGCGGCGCCCAGCGCCTCGTCCATGAGCTTGTCGTAAGGCACCACGCGGCTGACCAGTCCGGCGCGCTCGGCTTCGGTTGCGTCCATCATGCGGCCTGTCAGGGCCATGTCCATGGCTTTGGATTTGCCCACGGCGCGGGGCAGGCGCTGCGTGCCACCGGCACCAGGGATCACGCCCAGCTTGATTTCGGGCTGACCGAATTTGGCGTTGTCGGCGGCGATGATGAAGTCGCACATCATGGCCAGCTCGCAGCCGCCGCCCAATGCAAAGCCGCTGACGGCTGCGATGACGGGTTTGCGGATGGAGCGGATGGTTTCCCAGTTACGCGTGATGTAGTCGCCCTTGTAGGTGTCGGCAAAACTGTACTTGGCCATGGCGCCAATGTCCGCGCCCGCAGCAAAAGCCTTTTCGCTGCCGGTGACGATCATGCAGCCTATCTTCTCGTCAGCGTCGAACGCCTTGAGGGCTGCGCCCAGTTCATTCATGAGTTGGTCGTTCAGCGCGTTGAGCTGCTTGGGGCGGTTGAGGGTGATGATGCCGACCTTGTCCGCTTCAACGCGCACCTCGATGGTTTCGTAAGCCATGAAATCTCCTGGGGGTTATGGTTGGTTATGGAAGCTGCTGCAATATACCCAAGCCGGTGGTGCTTTGCTGCCGTCAGGCCAGCCAGCGACCTAGCGCTGCGGCGTCTGTCACCGTCAGGCTGATGGTGTCTGGGGTCATGGATCCGCTGGCGGTGTTGCGTCGGCCTTTGGTGCGGACTCCAGCCGCTTGGGCCGGAGGCAGTTCCAATGGCAGTCGCATGAGTTGCCCGTCGCGGGCAATCAGTGCGTACAGGCTCGTGTGGTTGCCCGCGTAAAAAGTGACGTCGTCGAGTTTGCTGATGCGCCAGCCCTGGCCTTGCACCTCCACGCCCAGCCACTCGTCGCCCGCAGACATGCCCGCCTTCTCTGCGGCTCCGCTTCGCAGGACGGTCTTGATCTGCACGCTGTGGTTCTCGGCCACGCGCAGGCCCAGGCGCTGGGCCAGTTGTGGCCGGTCGGCCTTGAGTGCCACGCCATGGGCTGCCAGAAGCTCCGATAGCGGCAGGTCTACGGTGCTGTGCACCCAATGCGCCAGTTCCTTGTCGAATGGGCGACCGGTCAGCTCCTCGAGCACGGCGCGCAGGTCCGCTTCGGTCATCGGGCCGCCCGCGCAGCGCTCCCACAGTGCGCGCATCACATCGTCCAGCGTGGCTTTGCCCTCGCGCCGCAGGGCCAGGTCCAGGCACAAAGCCACCAATGAGCCCTTGGTGTAGTAGCTGACGGTGGCGTTGGGTGTGTTCTCGTCCTGGCGGTAGTATTTCACCCACGCGTCAAAACTGGCTTGGGCCACGGTTTGTACCGACCGGCCCGGCGTTTGCAGCACCTGGTTGATGGTTTTGGTGATGAGCTTGAGGTATGTCGCGTCGTCCAGCAGCCCCGCGCGGCGCAGCAGCAGGTCGTCGTAGTAGCTGGTAAAACCCTCGAAGAACCACAGCAGCTCGGTGTAGTTCTCCCGGGTGTAGTCGTAGCTCGTGAACTCGGCGGGCCGCAGGCGCTTGACGTTCCAGGTGTGAAAGTATTCGTGGCTGATGAGGCCCAGGAGCGTGGTGTAGCCCTCAGTGGCCCTTGCCTCGCCCTGACGCGGCAGGTCACGCCGCCCGCAGATTAGCGCCGTGGAGTTGCGGTGTTCCAGCCCGCCATAACCATCTCCTACGGCGTTGAGCATGAAGACGTAGGTTTTGAAAGGCGCTTTGCCTTCGCGGTGCCAGAAGCGGATGGCAGTTTCACAAATTTTTTGCGTGTCGGCCAGCAGGCGCTTGCCATCGAACGACGGAGCCGCACCCGCCACTACAAACTGATGGGCAATGCCACCGGCTTTGAAGCGCCCGACCCAGAAGTGGCCCAGCTCCACCGGGCAGTCCACCAGTTCATCGTAGTCGGCCGCTGCATACAGGCCGAACCCTTGTTTATCCACCGCCAGTGACCGTAAGCCCGTGGCGGCTGCCCATGCGGCGGTGGCTGCAGTGCGCACCAGCTCTAGCGTGTGGGGCTGTTGCTCCTGTCCGTGCACGCGCAGGCACAGGCTGGTGCCGTTGAAAAAGCCACGTGACGCGTCCAGCCAGGCAGTGCGCACGGAGCTGTCGTAGGCACACACCTGGTAGGTCAGTGCCAAGGGCTTGTTATCAGTGCATTGCACCTGCCAACGGTGCTTGTCCAGCTGGACTGGTTGCAGCGCGCGTTGGCCTTGTTGGGCCTTCAGGGACTGCAGATTTTTGGAGAACTCCCGCACCAGATAGCTGCCAGGAATCCAGACCGGCAACGACAGTTCTTGGGACGCCGCGGGGCGCCGCACCGTGAGCGTCACCGTGAACAGATGCGCGTGCAGGTCCGTGGGTTCGATGCGGTAGTGAACGTCTGCGGCAGGGGCTTTGCGGGCAAGTGGCATGGTGTGTGCAGCGGGAGGGCTGCGCAGGGTCGTCGGTGGGTCGGTCAGCGGGGGGTCAGTTGGCGGCTGGGGCGTCGCTGGAGGCTTCTGCCAGGCGCTTTTCCACCTCCTGGGCTCCGATCGCGCCTGGCACGCGCGTGCCATTGGCAAAAATCAAGGTGGGTGTGCCGGTGATCTTGTGCTTCTTTCCAAAGGCCAGGTTGCGCTGCAGCGCGCTGGTGTCGCAGCTGGCGGCAGCTGCTGGCTTGTCACGCACCATCTGGTCTTGCCATGCGGTGGCCTGGTCCTTGGCGCACCATATGTTGCGCGACTTCTCGGCCGAATCCGGGCTCAGGATGGGGTACAGGAACAGGTACACCGTCACGTTGTTGATCTGCTGCAGGTCGCGCTCAAAGCGCTTGCAGTAGCCGCAGTTGGGGTCCTCAAACACGGCTACCTTGCGCTTGCCATCCCCCCGCACGATGGTCACGGCGTCTTTCAAGGGGAGGGCCGAAAAGCTGACGGCGGTCAGCTTGCTAATGCGGTCTTCGGTGAGGTTGCGGCGCGCCTTGGAGTCGATGAGCTCACCCTGGATCACATAGTCGCCCTTGGCGTCTGTGTAGAACAGGTCGGTACCGATGCGCACTTCGTACAGCCCCTTCATGGGCGTGGCGCGCACCTCATCAATCTTGTCCATTTGAGGAATGCGCTCGGCCAATGCCTTGCGGATGGCAGCCTCTTGCGCCGTGGCGCTCAGGCTCAGGGTGGCTGCCACGACGGTCAGCAAAGCAGTGGTCAATTTCATCATGTTCCCGTTCAATCAAACTTGCGCGTTCAGCGCATCCCCATGGCCTGGCGGGCCACAAAATCCTTCAGCAGGCCGCTGCGTTCAAAGCCCTTCATGCCCCAGTTGCGCAGCGCCTGCCAGGGCGCCTCCGGGCGCGCAAACAGTTGCTGCAATCCATCGGTGGCCAAGCCCATCGCAACCAGAGCCGCTTTTCGCTGGCGTTCGTAGCGCCGCAGCAGCCGCAGGTCGGCGACGCTGCGCCAGTAGTCGCGCGTGCGCAGCACCTCGGCCAAGGCCGCCACATCGGCCAGGCCCAGGTTAAGCCCTTGCCCTGCCAGCGGATGCACGTTGTGGGCTGCGTCGCCCGCGAGCACCCAGCTGCGTGCAGCAGTGCCACTGGTTGAGGCAACGCCGCACCATCGGTCTGCCTTGGCCAGCTGCAGCGGCCACGTAGCGCGCTCCGCAATAAGGTGGGCCTCGCCGAGTGTCTGTTGGCTGGCAGTCTGCAGTTCCTGGGCAAAAACGTCGGCAGGCAATGCCATCAGTGCGGAAACCCGATCCTCAGGGACGGACCACACCACGGCCACAGAGTTCCCCTGGGCTCCCTCCAGCGGCAAAAAAGCCAGGATGCCTTGTGGCAAAAACCACTGGCGTGCCACCTGTCCATGCGGATGTTCGCAGCGCACCCGCGTGGCAATGGCGTGCTGGGCGTAGGGCATCACGTCAAAGTGCACGCCAAACTCGGCCCGGGTAGCGCTGGCGCGGCCTTCGCACACGACGGTCAGTGGCGCGGCCACCTGGGTATCCACCACCTCCACCAGCGGTTGAAACCGCACGGCCTGTGTCAGTCTTTCTTCCAGGGCCGGGACATCCACGATCCACGCCAGCGCCTCCAGCCCTTGGGGCGTGGCATCAAAATGCACGCAGCCATCCTGGTCGCCCTGCACCTGCATGTGCTTGACGGCGGTGGCGTGCTCGGCGTCGGGCCAGCTGCGCAGCGATTCGAGCAAGCTGCGCGACGCGGCATTCAGGGCGTAGGCCCTGACGTCTGTGGCTGCCGCGCTGTGTGGGGCCGGGGCTGGGACCAGTGCCACCTTCAGTCGTTCCCGCGCCAGCAACAACGCCAGGGTGCGGCCCACGATGCCGGCGCCACGAATACAGATATCAAAGGTTGGGGCCATGAGAGGCATTGTAGGAGGGGTCTTACCCCCTGCAAGGAGAGGGCAGAATTGCGGTCTGGCCTTTCTGGCACCCTTCTTCAGGAGCACCTGGCGTGAGTTTCCCTTCCGAGTCCGATCTGTCCGGCATCATTGCGCGGCTGTTTGTGTACCCCGTCAAATCCTGTGCGGGCATTGAGGTGCAGCAGGCATTGCTGACAGAGACGGGTCTGGACCTGGACCGTGCCTGGATGGTGGTCGATGCGCAGGGCATGTTCATTACCCAGCGCAGCCTGCCACGCATGGCGCTGATTCGGCCTCAACTCAAGAGCGATGAAATGGTGCTCCGTGCCCCCGGCATGCTGGCCCTGCATGTGGCGATCGACGCGGTGGAGGCTCCGGCCACGGTGACCGTCTGGCGCGACACCGTACCCGCGTGGGACATGGGGGCCGTGGCGGCCCAATGGTTCACTGATTTTCTCGGTCAACCCTGCCGCCTGGTGCGGTTTGACCCGGAACACCAGCGCCTGTCCAGCCTGGAATGGACAAATGGGGTGGAGGCCCCCAACCAGTTTGCCGACGGGTTTCCACTGCTGGTGGCCAGCGAGGCATCCCTGCAGGAGCTCAATGCGCGGCTCACGGCGGGTGGTCACGCGGCGGTGGGCATCGAGCGGTTCCGGCCCAACGTGGTGCTGGCAGGGGTGGATGCCCACGACGAGGACCGTGTGGACCTGCTCCACGTGCAGGGCGATGACACCACCGACATCCACCTGCAACCCGTGAAGCCCTGCGCGCGATGCCCCATCCCCGACATTGACCCGGCCACGGCCGAGAGCAACCCGTCGGTGGGCGACACCCTGCGCACCTACCGCCAGGACAAGCGGCTGGAAGGCGCCATCACGTTCGGCATGAACGCCATTGTGCGCAGCGGCGCAGGACAGTGGCTGCGTGTGGGGCAACGCATTGCTGCCGATTTGCGGTTTGAATGACGGCCTGATTCGGGCTATCTGCAGTGGGCGCTGGGCGGGCCCGTAAAATCGGGGTTTGTCTCCAGAACACCAGAAAGCCCTGCCATGAGCCTCCAATGCGGCATCGTGGGCCTGCCCAATGTCGGCAAGTCCACCCTTTTCAACGCGCTGACCAAGGCTGGTATTGCCGCCGAGAACTATCCCTTCTGCACCATCGAGCCCAACGTGGGCGTGGTGGAAGTGCCGGATCCCCGCCTTCAGCAGCTGGCCGAGATCATCTCGCCCGAGCGCATCGTTCCCGCCATCGTCGAGTTTGTGGACATTGCCGGCCTGGTGGCCGGCGCTAGCCAGGGCGAAGGCCTGGGCAACCAGTTCCTGGCCCACATCCGTGAAACCGACGCCATCGTGAATGTGGTGCGCTGTTTTGAAGACGACAACGTGATCCACGTGGCTGGCCGCGTGGACCCGATCTCCGACATCGAAGTCATCCAGACCGAGCTGTGCCTGGCCGACCTGGGTACTGTCGAGAAGGCGCTCAACCGCTACACCAAGGCTGCCAAGTCGGGCAACGACAAGGATGCCGCCAAGCTGGTGGCGCTGCTCACCCGCATCCAGGCCGCACTCAACGAGGGCAAGCCGGCCCGCTCCGTGGAGATCACCAAGGAAGAGCAGCCCCTGCTCAAGTCCCTGTGCCTCATCACGGCCAAGCCCGCCATGTTTGTGGGCAACGTGAGTGAAGACGGCTTCGAGAACAACCCCTTCCTGGATCGTCTCAAGGACTACGCCGCCAGCCAGAACGCGCCCGTGGTGGCCATCTGCGCCAAGATGGAAGCCGAGATGGCCGAGATGAGCGACGAAGACCGCGACATGTTTCTGGCCGAGATGGGGCAGACGGAGCCCGGCCTGGCGCGCCTGATCCGCGGCGCCTTCAAGCTGCTGGGCCTGCAGACCTATTTCACCGCAGGCGTAAAGGAGGTGCGCGCCTGGACCATCCACATCGGCGACACCGCACCCCAGGCAGCTGGCGTGATCCACGGCGATTTCGAGCGCGGCTTCATCCGGGCGCAGACCATTGCCTTCGAGGACTTCATTGCCTACAAGGGCGAGCAGGGTGCCAAGGACGCTGGCAAGATGCGCGCCGAAGGCAAGGAATACGTGGTCAAGGATGGCGACGTTCTGAACTTCCTCTTTAACGTCTGAACAGGAAGAGCTGTTCTTCAGGGTTCGCCAATGTTCGAAGGTGTTGGCTAACCCATTGATAGATATAGGGAAAGTTGTTCGCCGGTGAACTAGATCGTTCGGGGGCATTTTCCATATATGGGGGCATGACTGGGGGCACGCACGGTGCATGCCCCCTCCCCAAGGAGAAATCATGCCCCCAAACCACCTCGAAACCCGCATGGATGCTGGCTTTGCAGCCGTTTCCGATGCCCCCAAAAGTCAGGCCCGGCGTGGCATCAGTGATGCAGCCCTTCGCGCCGCCAAGCCCAAGAGCACGCCCTACAAACTCTCTGCAGGCAACGCGCTTTATCTGGAGGTCAAGCCCAACGGGGCCAAGCTTTGGCGCTGGAAGTACCGTCTTCTTGGCAAGGAGAGCCGCGTAGCTCTGGGGAGCTATCCGAAGCTGTCCCTTCGTGAAGCGAGAGAGGCCATGGAAGCCGCTCGCAAGCTGGTTGCCCAAGGCGTTCACCCAGCCCAACAAAAGAAGCTCGAACGCCTCAAAACTGGCGTAGACCACGCCAACACCTTTGAAGCTGTTGCCCGTGAGTGGGTGGCACGGCAAGATTGGCAAGACGTGACCAAGGCTCGGCGCTTGAATATGCTGGAGCGCGTCGTGTTTCCTCATGTGGGAGCGCTGCCAATCCGACAGGTCCAGTCCGTGCATGTTCTTGACATCCTGGAGCGGGCCAACTCCCGCAACGGCAATAGCGTGGCCTGCGAAGCCAAGCGAACCATGTCCTCCGTGTTCGAGCTCGCGGTATCCACACTACGCGCCGATCTAGACCCGGTGTACCCAGTACGCAAGGCTGTGGCGGCGAACAAGACCCAGCACAAGCGGCCTTTATCTTTCGAGGAGGTTGGAGCATTGCTGAACGCGGTGGAAGGCCATGGCGGCTACTACCAAATCCAGGCCGCGTTCTTCCTCATGTGGTTGACCCTGGCCCGCCCATCAGAAGTGATCGAGGCCGAATGGTGCGAGTTCGATTTGGATCAAGCGTTATGGCGTATCCCCGCGCAGAGGATGAAGAAGCGTAAGGAACACCTGATCCCTTTGCCTGCCCAGGCCGTTGCATTGCTGCGCAGCCTACACACGCTCACCGGCAACCGAACCCATCTCTTCCCCCACCGGGACGACAGGAGAAAACCTATGGTGACGGCATCGTTCCGGCAAATGTTGAAGGCCTTGGGTTGGGCAGGCAAGTTCAGCCCACATGCCACACGCGCCACCGGCAGCACGCGCCTCAACGAGATGGGATTCTCCCCGGACTGGATTGAACGCCAGCTGGCCCACGATGAGCCCAACGCCGTGCGCCGCACCTACAACCACGCGGACTACCTGAAGGATCGGGCCACCATGATGCAGCGATGGGCCGACCTGCTGGACGAGTGGAAAAAGAAGACAGCAGACGCTATGAAACCCGTTTTGGGATAACCCAATTCAGGCTAGACAGTACGCGGAATGTCGAATCCCATGCACGCGTCTCGCTATGGCATCTTGCGAGCACGCTTAGTTGAATTACGAGAGGCCAAAGGCCTGACCCAGATGGACATTGCCCTTCAGTTGGGCAAGCCACAAAGCTACGTCTCAAAGTATGAGCGTGGGGAACGACGCCTGGACATAGTAGAGTTGATTGCCGTAACGAAGGTGTTGGGGTTGATCCCACGCAGTTGTGCGCAGAACTGGCCTACGAGCCTTTATTCGAGAATTTTGACAAGATTTTTCATCCGGGAGGTTGTGAGTGAAGTATTCCGTATTGGGCGGGTTGATCATGTCCGCTGTGGCCTTACTGTCCGGTTGCTTGGGGTCGTCTGTGCCAGAAGCCAAAGATGTCGAGGCAGGGCTCATAGATGGATGGTCTTCGTGCAAGATGCTTCGACCTGTCAGCATCAAGAAAACAAATGGAATAGACCAAGGGCGGGTCTATCAAATGGCAATTGAGTACAAATTGGAATTTGTTAAAGATATTGCCAAGGAGGATATTTGGGGGCAAGATTTGCCAGAGGTCGATCCAGGAAATTACAACTTCCATAACAATGATTCTCTTCAGGAATATCACGCCGCCATGGAGCCGCGTCGTCAAGCCATGATCCGGACAGAAGATTTTTGGAAGTCCAACTGTCCGGAGCCAGTTTCCAAGTATTTTTGGTCCTTTAGTGCGACACCAGAGTTCACGAAGGTTAATGGAAAAGACATCAAGGCAGGGGATGGGTTTGTGATTCAAACAGTCTTCGATATGGTTAAGTCTGAAAAAGGCTGGATTACACGACAATAAGAAGTCTGAGATAGACGGCTTTAGTCCACAAACTTATATACAGCATCAAAACCACTGTGAGGCTGTATGATGAAAGTTGTTGGTTATTCTGCTGAGGCTGGAGGGCTGCTTACTGTCAATGAATTTTGTAAGTGGGCCAGCATTGGTCGCACCAAGCTTTATGCAGAGATGAATGCCGGTAGACTCATGGCAAAGAAGTTTGGTAGTCGAACCTTGATCCCAAGGGCTGAAGCCCAAAAGTGGATGGAGCAGCTACCTACGAAGCATTGAAGTCATCACCCCAATAGAAAAGCCGATCATTTGATCGGCTTTTTTGTTTTTCAGAA
>Ga0307998_1001976_pt1 | contig 10720 bp, 10 predicted proteins | sample Davwhametageno37_FD_203147 | JGI IMG/M metagenome (GOLD analysis project Ga0307998, IMG submission 203147) | Marine microbial communities from Davis Island wharf, Antarctic Ocean - #37 | ecosystem: Environmental > Aquatic > Marine > Unclassified | place: Antarctic Ocean: Davis Island wharf...
TTAAACAACTTTCCTCAATAAATGCCGATTCATGAACAAAATAATTCATCCTTATTTATTAAAAAATGACTTTAAAATATTCGCTAAATAAACTTGATGCTCTTCTGATAATTCAGTGTGCATTGGTAAAGACAAGACAGATGAGCACAAATAATTGGTATTGAGTAAATTTCCACAAACCCTAGCTCTTTTATTAAAGGCCTCTTGCTTATTCATGGGAATTGGGTAATAAATCATAGACGGAATACCTTCTTGCCCTAAATGATTTTTCAATTCTGACCTTTTATTATTTTTAATCTGTAAGGTATACTGATGAAAAACATGAGTTGATGAACTCGATCTATGAGGAACAATGACCGTATTTAATTCAGAAAACAGCTCATCATATATATCTGCTGCTTTTTGTCGAGCCAAAATATATTCATTCAAATACGTTAACTTAATATTTAAAACAGCAGCTTGAATGGTGTCTAATCTAGAATTTATACCAATATACTTGTGAATATATTTTTTTTCTTGTCCATGGTTGGCAATCATTCTGATTTTATCTGCTAGACTTTTATCATGGGTATAAATTGCCCCGCCATCTCCAAAGCAGCCAAGATTTTTCGAGGGAAAAAATGACGTACATCCTATATTACCCATGGTCCCCGCTTGTTTTGTCTCACCATTACTAAATGAATATTTCGCCCCAATAGCTTGGGCACAATCCTCAATAATAAATAATCCAAATTCATTGGCTATTTCGAGCAAAGGTTCCATATCAACGCATTGACCAAACAAATGCACTGGCATGATCGCTTTAGTTTTTATACTCATTGCATCTCTCACTTCCGATAAAGACATATTAAAAGAATGTAGATCCACATCAACCATAACAGGCTTTAATTTTAAAAGGCAAATAACTTCTGCAGTTGCAACATAAGTGAAAGAAGGCACTATCACTTCGTCTCCGGGCTGAAGACCAAGTGCCATTAATGAAATTTGCAATGCATCTGTTCCATTGGCACAAGGAATGACGAATGGGACATTGAGATATTTTGATAAACTATTTGAAAACTGTTTAACTTCTTCTCCATTTATAAAAGCCCCTTTTTTCACTACATTAAGAAGGGCCATATCAATCTCAGGTTGGATTTTTTCATATTGCCCCGTGAGGTCTACCATTTGTATAGCCATCTATGCGTTTTTTTATTTGTAGCTATCAATGGTCAACTCTAAGCCCTTTTTAATATTGACTTTAGGGTCATAACCAATGAGGCGTTTCGCCTTTGATATCTCTGCTAAACTATGTTTTACGTCGCCCATACGTTCCTCTCTAAACTCAGGTTTGATTGATAGCTTACTAATCGAGCAAATAATTTCCCAAAGCTTTTTTAGGGAGGTTTGTGCTCCAAATGCAATATTTAATACCTCGTGAGAATTGACATCTTTCGTATTCAATAACGCTTTTATATTAGCTTCAACGGCATTCTCAACATAAGTAAAATCTCTAGATGTATTGCCGTCCCCATTGATGATTGGATTTATTTTCATTTTTGCCGCTCTCAAAAATAATGGAATGACGGCCGCATAAGGATTGTCTGGGCTTTGATTGGGTCCAAAAACATTAAAATATCTTAGCCCAATTGAGTGAAAATTATAAATTCGACTAAAAACATCTCCATATAATTCATTCACATACTTAGTAATAGCGTAGGGAGAAAGCGGTTGGCCTATTTTTTCTTCTATTTTCGGTAAGCCCGGATGATCTCCGTAAGTTGAGCTGCTAGCTGCGTAAATAAATTTTTTGAGCCCCTTTTCTTCTTTAGCAGCTGTTAAGATATTTAGAAATCCTGAAATATTTACCGAATTTGTTAGTAAGGGGTCTTTTATAGATCTAGGAACTGATCCTAAAGCTGCTTGATGAGTAATATAATCTATGTTTTCGGTGGCCTTTTTACAAATCTCAAAATCTCTAATATCGCCCTCAATGAATTCAAAATTAGAATGACCAATATATTTTTCAATATTTTGAATATTTCCAGTTGAAAGATTATCTAAAACCCGAACAAATCCAGCCTTATGTTTTATCAAATACTCAGTAATATTACTTCCAATAAAACCGGCACCACCCGTTATTAAAAATTTGAATTGACTTAGATCTTGATTATGAAAGTTGTATTTGCCCATTTTATTTAATCGCTTTAACCACTTTTTTCAAAATTATAATCTCCCATCGATAATGTCTTTATCAAGGACTCCTTTAACATCATAAATTACAGCTTTGTCGTTCATAACATTTGAGAATTTGATTTTTTTAAATTTTTGATGTCCTACTGCTAAAATAGCAGCATCAAAAGAATTGTTTTTCACGATTTCATTATTTATCAAAATACCATATTCATTTAGTACTTCCTCTGAATTTGCCCAAGGGTCAACCACCTCTATTTTCACATCATATGTTAAGAGTTCTTTAATAATATCGATGACACGTGTATTCCTGAAGTCGGGGCAATCTTCTTTAAATGTAAAGCCTAAAATTAAAATTTTTGAGTGCTGAATACTGATCCCTTTCTTAATCATCAATTTGATAGTCTCTGAGGCTACATGCTTCCCCATACTATCATTTAGTCTTCTCCCAGCTAGAATTATTTCAGAGTGATAACCAATTTCCTGAGCTTTTTGAGCTAAGTAATAAGGATCCACTCCAATGCAATGACCCCCAACAAGACCTGGCTTAAAGCTTAAAAAATTCCACTTGGTACCCGCTGCCTCTAAAACCTCGGCTGTATCGATACCCATAAGGTTAAAAATTTTACTTAGCTCATTAATAAAAGCAATATTAATATCACGTTGGCTATTTTCAATAACTTTAGCAGCTTCAGCTACCTTTATACTTGGTGCTTTATGAGTCCCCGCTATTATAATTGACTTATACAACTGATCTACAACTTCAGCGATTTCAGCCGTTGACCCGCTTGTTACTTTTAATATTTTAGTTACCGTATGTTCCTTATCTCCTGGGTTGATTCTTTCTGGAGAATATCCGCAATAAAAATCTTGATTAAACCTCATTCCACTCACTTTTTCGAGTATGGGTACCATTTCATCCTCAGTCACTCCAGGATAAACTGTAGATTCGTAAATTACAATATCTCCCTTTTTCAACACACCCCCTATGATCTCACTGGACTTAATCATAGGAGTTAAGACAGGACGATTGTGCCTGTCAGTGGGTGTCGGAACGGTCACAATAAATATATTACATTTCTTAATCGCCTCTTTATTTGCACAAACATGAAGACCAACAGGCTTTCCATTATCTGTATCCAATACTGAATTTAATAAACCATCTTCAACTTCAAGTGTCCTATCATGACCTAAATTCAATTCATCAATTCTTTCAATGTTAATATCAAATCCGATGACTTTATATTTGTTTGCAAAAGCAACGGCTAACGGTAACCCGACATAACCGAGGCCAATAATTGCGATTTTTGATTCTTCTAAGTTCATTTTTTGCGCTTTAGCTAAATACTATACTACCTGTTATCTATATTCATACTTCTTTCAGGATTTCTGAAGTCCACACATTTTTTAACTCTTAAGCATTGTTATGTAATATTTTAATCTTGTTAAGTGGCCTCTATTCAGCGGTCTCTAACAAACTGTTCTCAAATAAAATCCATGGCTTCGCCATGGTACCTCCCATATTGAGTGGTGCCATGTATCGCTAAATCACCATCCAGCTGCTAAGCCGCCGTTAATTTAATGAGGTAATTCAGCCCTTTCAATTCCACCCAGTAGTGACTCCCTGATGTTTTGGTAATCACCCCTCGTTGGGTGCCTAGTAGCTCCACTTCCGCTCCAACATCTTTTTTGATCACTTCGTGGGCAACTAAGTTTTTATCTTCAGTCACCTCTTTTAAGATCAATACTTCATCTGCACTCACTTTCGCCGGTTGCCCCAGCCAATGGAGGTAACGTACCGCCCCATTCACGTCAAATACTTTATTTTTTTCTCGCTCGTCAATCTTCACCAAGACCATAGAAGGCAACAGGGGCACCCAAATCTTTTTTTTCCGATCGCTGCGTTGACGTAGCTCCATCCTTGCTGGACAATAGGCTTCGACACCTATTTTTTCAAGCCGCTGTGCGACTTTCATTTCAGCCCGAGGATTCGTGTATAGTACCCGCCAAGACATCCGTTCAATCCACTGATTCATTTATAAACAATATAATTCCCTCCTTGGGAGGTTCAGGTTCAACGCTGATTTTAATTCTGCGTTTGATTTGAGTCTCAATTTTTTTACTCAATCGTAATAAATAATCATGGTTGAATTGCTTGCCAGAGATCACTATTTCAATAGTTCCACTGTCAATTCCGTTGGCATAGTCACCCACAAGGGAAATAGTTTCCGCTGCACCCATACGTTTTATCACTTGTTCAGCTATAAGTTCTAATCCCAAATGCTGATGCACAATTTTTTGTATAGATGAAAAGAGGGGATGTGCAACGTTCGCTAGATATTGAATTTTGTTGTTTTCTCTGTTTTTTGTCAGATAGCCAGCGGATGCCAAGTGATTGAGCTCCTTGCGAATGGCATTGGTCGATTCTCCAAATTCTTGGGCGAGACCATTCAGGTATCCTTTGTTAGTCGCCGCAACAAAAAATTTAATCAATAGCCGTAATCGAGTCTTCGAAGTGATTAAGGTTTCTAACAACGGTTTTTAGATTTTAAAATCAGGTAGCAAAAGTACTTGATAAGTTTTCTATCTCCAAGAATCTCAGAAAAAAAGGCCTTCCCTTAGTCTGCCTTCTATAACAAATATGATTTCTTATCAAGAAAAAATATTTTCTCAATTTTAACAAAATATACTCACTTTAATAACACTTGCTATCCCTTCCACCAAATGGCTCATTCTATATTATTACAGATTTTTGTTTCTAAAGTTCAGATAATTCTATTTAGCCAACTAAATAAAATAGTGTTTCTAGATAATAAATATTTTTTAAATACTTTTGCACAAGTTTTATAAAAGTATTTTAACCTTATTTATTTGATAGTGACGCTAATAAATTTTTAACTAGAATCTGTGGACAACGATAATCAAACTCCCGAATCGGATGAAATTGACTTAATGGAATTACTTCAAAACGCTTGGAAAGGTCGCGTAATTGCCATCAAAATGAGTGCCGTGTTTACGTTATTCGGAATCCTTTATGCTTTGAGTATGCCCAATTTATACATGGCCACAACAACGTTCATCCCAAAAGGACAGGGCAGTGGTCTGGTAGGGGGTAATCTAAATGGCCTCGCTTCACTCGCCGGCATTAATCTGAATATGAGTGGGGACAATTCTGAAATTTCCCCAAGCTTGTATCCAATGTTGATCAAAAGTAATCCTTTCATTGAAACCCTTTTAAAAGTGAAAGTCCCCAAAGATGGGATCCTGATTAAGCTTCAAAATTATCTAATTGAATCCAACAGTACACCCAGTGTTTTAAAGAACCTTAAAAAATATACCATAGGATTACCCAGCTTGATCAAAACAAGTTTATCTAATGAGAACAATAATATTGCTGTTTTGGACAGCATCGGAATTATCAAAAAACTAACCCTCAAGGAAGAGAGAATATATAAGAGCGCTAAAGAATTGATTACTTTGAGCATCAATAAAAATGAAGGGTTTGTAACATTAAGTGTATCATTAGATAATCCAGAAGTAGCCGCCATCATCGCACTAAATGCTCAAAATCTCCTGCAAAATGAGGTGATTGATTTTAAAATCAAAAATGCCCGGAAATTACTAACTTTCACGGAAGGTCTATATAAACGAAAGAAAGTGATTTTTGAGGCCTTGCAAGATGAATTAGCTGCCTTTCAAGACCAAAATCAAAATATCAGCTCACGATTGTTTCAAAATAAACTCAGCCGGCTACAAGCTGAATTTACTATTGCTCGGTCTGTAAATGAAGAATTAGCCAAGCGAGTAGAGCAGGCCCGTATTCAGGTTAGTAAAGATACTCCGACCTTCACTGTTATCGAACCGGTGATCATACCCAATCAAAGGACCAGCCCCAAACGGACAATTATTGTTTTAGTATTTTCTTTTTTAGGGTTTTTCTTGGGTCTCGGCTATACGCTAATCAAAGAACCTTTTGCCGCGATGAGAAAGCAGGTTTTGGAGGGCAGCAAAACTGCTTAATAACATCAAGGATTTAAATCTTGAACCACTCCACCTTGGACTAACTTGTTCTTGTTACAAGGGGCCTTCCCCCTTTTCAAGGGCTCATGATCTTCTTCATACAATTCCTCCCCGTCATCGCACTTGCTGTGATCAATCCCGAAAACAGCGCCCCACCCACTCCGGCCGTCACAATATCTTGGCCTGTCAAGTAGAGCTCTTTAATGGGTGTTCGTGGTTGTAAAAACTTCTGGCAATAACGACTTGGCGAATGATTGATCCCATAGAGTTCTCCTCTTTGATAATTAGCAAAGTTTTTAGTTGTCAAAGGCGTTGACAATTCATAATGATCGATATGGCCTTTCAAATGCGGTAATTGCTCAAAAAAATGGGTCAATAATCGCTGGGCCACTTTTTCTTTCAACGCCTCATATTCCCCTCCCCTCCCCTCCTCGATGCATCCATTGCGTCCCCTCCCACTGGACAAAAGTCTCATAAGGAAGTAAGGTGATGACATCAATAGTACTGCAGTCTGGATAGCGCACATTCCAACTAGGATCTTTGACAGCAGGAAAAGAAATGTAAACTACGGGAAAGGGTCGATCTTAATCCTCAAGGTAATCTGCCACGGCCTAATCATGATCTATGGCCTCAGGATAAATCCATAAATTATTTTTTGGCAAGTTTAGTGATTCAGGAGATCCTTTGAGTCCTATGTACAAACAGCCATGACCCACAGACGCTTGGATTTTTTGCAGCTGAGCCTCAAACTTATGTTTGGCCCTTAGCGTATCTGGAATCAGCTGCTGATAAGTATTGAAAATTCCTACGCCACTCACTACCTGATCGGCATCGATATCCTTTCCATCCTGCATTCTGACTCCAAGTACTTTACCCTTGTCAATCCGGATTTCAGCCACCGCTGCATTGGTCATAATTTGTGCCCCACGGGCCTCCAAAACTTCATTGACCGTAGCCACAATGGCACCTGATCCTCCTATGGGAAAACTACCTCCTCCAAAATAATGCTTAGCTACTGAAGCATGCATCTCAAAACTACTTTGGCGTGGGGGCAATCCGTAATCCCCATATTGGGCGGTCAATACCTTGATCAATTTCTGATTTTTGGTCAATGATGACAACACTTCATAGGTTGTTTGATTGGTAAATTTTAAATATTTTTTGGTCAAGAAAGTACCAAAAAAACGGCTCACCCAGTGATGCAAAGTTTTATTGATATAGAACCCGCGCATGGCTTTATTTGCCGCAAATACCCAATCAACATATTGATCAATGGCATCTGCATCTGCAGGGAAGTAGGACTTCATTTTAGATTTGAAGTTTTTGACTCCTTTGACAAAATCATAGGTCTTGTCTCCAATAATCACCCGCTCATAGACTTCACCCATATCTGCCCATTGCAGTTTTCCATCTGTGATGTAGTCAAACATTTTTTTGATGGCACTGTTGGGTCGTTGTACCTCTCCAATGTAATGAATGCCTACATCCCATTCATAATTTTTGCGCTTGATAATATGGGTAAATCCGCCGGCCGTATAATGCCGCTCAAGAATCAACACTTTTTTGCCTGACTTGGCTAGTAATGTGGCTGTAGTCAAACTGCCGATACCGGATCCTATCGCGATCACATCATACTTGCTAGATAAATGGGGTTGTTTCTTATACGATTGAATCATCTGGATGACCCTATTTTTAGGGAATTTAAAAAATTAGAATTTAAAAAGCTGTGCTCTGGTTTAATTTAATGTAAGCACTCTCCTTTTTTGAACTTTTTATACCCTATCTCCTACCTATTTAAACAAAAAAACCCTGCCAAAAATGGCAAGGCTTTTACTTAAATAACTACTTGGATTAATTCCAAGTTTTTACCGTATAATGGGTAGTGCTTCTTAAATAATCCGAAATACCCCCTATAGTTTTGAGAAACTTCGTAAAAGCTTCTCCCTCTGTAGCTGATGTTGGACCAAAATCAAGGGCCTCTTGATAAGTATCGTATACTGTGTAAATATAATGCGACTCCCCACTTTCATTGCCATGAAGGGTCTGACCCAAGGATACATAACCTTTTGGAGAAAATGACTCGTTAAAAGTAACAAACGCCTTTGCAAACTTGTCGGTATCTTTTACTGAAAACGTCCAAAGTTGACTGATTTTACCTCCCCCTTTGTCTGTATTGTACCGAATCAATCCCTTACCTGCTTGCGCTGAAACGATTTCACATAGAGTAGAAAGCTTAGCTGAGTACAAATCATACTCCATACCCCCACGCAATGCCCTCATCGCAGCCAAACCTTCAGAGGTACCTGAGTATTGCAGATGATGAGTAGCTTTTTGGCTTTCTCCACTGAAAGAGACAGCGCTCAACTCAAGACTGACACCTTCGGGAAAATCAACGCTGGAGTAAAACCCATCAACTAATGCCGCAACGGCGTCGGTATTTGCTGCAGGCACTTTAATCCCCGTTTGCTCCCAAGTAAAGGTTTGTGCATGGGCCACGGCCATTAGGGTTACTAAAATAAAAGTAAATAATTGTTTCATGAGGTTCTGGTTAGTTTGAAGTTAAATTTCTTTCAAAGTACAACTTTATTTTTTGTTTTCAAAAAAAGGTTTTTTTTAGAATAATAAAACCTCATTGATTGACCAAAAAAACCTCCGCCTCAAAAGCAAAAAGTAATCCTTGTATTAGATCTCCCTATTCTTTTTTTTTAAAGGACAACGTGGATATGATACCCAAATAATGCGCCTCGAGCTTACCGTCAACATTAGGCCCTTCGCTGATCGTCCACCTGCTCATAGCTGTCTTCATAATCTTGACGAACAGTGCCCATCCAACGGTCCCAAACCAAAAAATACAAGCCATAATTTCCTTCAAAATGCTTGTGATGTAAATTATGGTTGACAGACGTATTGATCCATCTTCCTACAAAATGCTTGTGAAACCTTTGGGGATAGAACTCATAGCCCAAATGCCCATATACATTGTAGGTAATCATGAAAATCAAAAAAGTCAACAGGGCGGTTCGGTGATAAGGGATCAACCAAACAATGAGAAAAATAATAGATGCTTCTACCACAGCCTCCAAAGGATGAAAAGCATAAGCTGCCCAGGGGGAAGGATTGGTAGATTTGTGATGCACTAAATGGAAATACTTAAACAATTTAGGCTGATGCATGAGGCGGTGCATCCAATAAAAATAGGTGTCATGTAGAAAAATCATGAGCCCTATGCTCAAGCCCCAATAGCCCCATCTATAGGTAGCTATTTCATCATATACTAAATTAGATTGATGCAAAGGCGATGCAATGACCAAGACGCCAACCATACTGAAAATAACCAGTGTGCTCATTGAGTAGCCAATCTCACGTTGATAGTCTTTTAATTGAGGAAATTTCCCTTGAATTTTTTTTCGCCCCCAAGCCTTTTTTTCCAGACATAAAAAATTAGAAAAATAGGCAAGACAGTCAACAAATACCTCAAAAAATTGATGGTTAATTGTACGTCTTCAAACGAATTGGGTATGTTAAAGGACGAGATGAACTAGGTAAGCCGCTTATGAGGGTAAATGAGATAAAAGGACCTCTCATCAAAGAACTATTTGAATTATTTGCAACGGGAATGTACTCACAAGAAGAATTACGTTCAATGAGTAAATTCAAAATACTTAAGCTGTCCAAAAGCAACTTAAGCAGAATACTATAAAATATAATTTATTGTGGGAAAATTAAAATTCGTGCATATGATAAAGAACCTGAGGAAGTTGTTGAAGGCTTGCATAACCCTATTATTGATTCATTTATTTTTAATAAGGTACAGTATCAGTTAGTTATTAAATCAAGATACAAACAAAAGCCAAAAAGATAGAATGATAAGTTACCCTTACGTGGGCATCTTAAATGTGTTAAATGTGGAGGAAATTTGACAGGAAGCGCTTCAAAAAGTAAAACAGGAACAAAGCATTATTATTGCCATTGTAACACAAGAAAAGGCTGTAACGAACACTTTAGAATAAAGGATGCGCATCTCGCTATTGAAAAATTACTGTCCAGTCTCAAACCTGAGAAAGAAGTATGTCAATTATTCGAATTGATTTTAGATGATTATTATAAAACAAACAAGGATAAAAAATTTCAACAAATTAAAAAGGCAGAAGAAGAGATCTCAAATTTGAAATCAAGAAAAGGAATCTTGGTAGACAAGTTAGTGAATCAGGTAATAAATGATTCAGACTTTAAGTTATATAACAATTCCCTTGAGAAAGACATCTATGAGCGAGAACAAGAAACAATAACCCTTAATGATTATGAAAAAGAATTGAGTCAGTACATTGAATTTGGATTATCTCTGATGCAAAATCTCGACATTCTGTATGAAAAATCGGATATCACAATCAGGGGAAACTTACTGAGTTCGATATTTGAAGAAAAACTAGAATTTGAAGAAGATAAGTATCGAACCCCAACATTCACAGAAGGATTCAATTATATATACCAGAAAATCAGTAAGTTAGAAGCTGTTTATAAAAAGAAA
>Ga0307998_1001978_pt1 | contig 10706 bp, 10 predicted proteins | sample Davwhametageno37_FD_203147 | JGI IMG/M metagenome (GOLD analysis project Ga0307998, IMG submission 203147) | Marine microbial communities from Davis Island wharf, Antarctic Ocean - #37 | ecosystem: Environmental > Aquatic > Marine > Unclassified | place: Antarctic Ocean: Davis Island wharf...
AATGAATTATATAATGTATTTAAAAAACGATAATTGCGCGGTCGCAATAGAAAAAGGTGAATTCATTAGTTTTAAAAAAGACGGTTTAGAATACATTCATCAAAAAGGAAGTAAGGGTTGGGGTAATTCTGATATTGAAATGTTTCCTGTTATTGGACCCACTTCTAAAAACAAATATACAGTGCATACTAAAAAAGGAGATGCTACTCAAGACCAACATGGTTTACTGAGAGAGCTTGACTATATTTTAGTTTCTTCAGATGAAAAAGCAGCTCACTTTATTAAAAAATATCAAAAAAACACTAAAATACATAACAGTAAATTTCCAAAAAAATCTACAGAAAAAGATCTTTCTTGGCCTTTTGATTTTACGTTTGAAAAAAAGTTTCTCCTAGAAAATAATACTTTAAAAATCGATTTTATAATTACCTCTAACAAAGGAATGCCTTATATGTTAGGGTATCATCCTGCCTTTTTACTATCTAATTATGGAAAAGAAACATTAATTGTTAATGATAAAAAAATTACACTTTCTGAAATTCAAGACGCAGGACACAATGCATATCCTGTTTTGAATACTGAAAAAATTGTATTAGAAAACATAAATAGAAACCATTTAGAAATTTCTACCACAGGTTTTAAGAACTTTATGTTGTGGACACAGGTTGAAAACATGCTTTGTATAGAGCCTATTACACAATATACCTCCTATACAGATCAAAAGTTTTCTGAAGATAATATGCGCATCTCTGAAGGAAAAAATTATTTTTCTTTTAAAATTAAAATGTTATAATTTGATAGAAAAGCACCGTCATTTTATAATACATAAACCTTGGGGAATGATTTCTCAGTTTGTAAATCCCGCTAAAAGAAAAAAAACCTTATTAGGAGATTTATATGATTTTCCAAAAGGAACTATGGCTATTGGTCGTTTAGATGTAGCTTCTGAAGGGTTGCTTTTATTAACAACAGATGGAAAGGTTTCTGCAGAAATTAGAAGTAATAAATATGAAAAAGAATACTATGTACAGGTAGATGGATTAGTTACAGAAACTAAAATTGCACAATTAAGAAAAGGAGTACAGATAAGTGTTAAGGGAGAAAATTATATAACAAAGCCAGGAAAAGCATTTTGTATTGAAAACCCTAAATTTCCATTAAGAAGTCAAAAAATTAGAGATGAAAGGCATGGCCCAACAAGTTGGATTTCTATTATTATAAAGGAAGGTAAATTTAGACAGGTTCGTAAAATGACAGCTGCTGTTAATTTACCAACACTACGTTTAATTAGGGTTAGAATTGGAGATATAAAGTTAGGGGAATTAAAAGTTAGCGATGTAAAAGAGCTTTCTACTTTAATATAGTATTAAATTATAAACTATCCATTCTTATATGTGGAATTCCGTCTTCTAAATACTCCTCACCTATTTGAATAAATAGATGTGACTCATAGAATTTTTTTAAATATTTTTGAGCAGATACCGTAATTTTTGTAACTTTAAAATGCTTTTTTATTTCTATTATTGAAGCTTTCATTAATTGATGTCCAAATCCGTATTTTCTTTCAGAAGCTACTACTAATACTCTTCCAATGCTAGCGTTATCAAAATAATCACCTGGTTTAAAAATACGTGTGTATGCTACAATTTTATTGTTTTTATATCCTATAACATGTAACGCTTTTTGGTCTTTAAAATCGATATCTTGATATACACAATCTTGCTCTACTACAAAAACTTCAGATCTTAATTGTAATATTTGATACAATTCTGTAGTATTTAGTTCTGAAAAATATTTTGCTATAAAATTCATATAATATTAACAAGAAATTTTATCAACTCTAGTTCCATGTCTTCCTCCTTCAAACTTTGTGTTAAGAAAAACATCTACAAAACCAATAGCTTGTTGCAAAGAAACAAAACGTGCAGGAATTGTAAGAATGTTTGCATTGTTATGTTGTCTTGTAAGCGCAACTAACTCGTTATTCCAACAAAGTGCAGCTCTTATACCTTGGTGTTTATTTGCGGTCATTTGTGCACCATTCCCACTTCCACATAAAATAATACCTAAAACAGCTTTACCACTTTCTACAGCATTTGCTGTTGGATGAATAACGTCTGGATAATCCATAGAATTATTTGTATCTGTTCCAAAATTTAATACTAAATATCCTTTAGTTTCTAAATGTTTTATAATTTCAAACTTGTATTCTGTTCCTGCGTGGTCATTACCAATTGCAATTGTCATAATAGATTGATTTTAGTTGAGTTGAATACAACAAAAATACAGAAACTAACGGTTATCAACAGTTATTAAAATTAAAATTTATATATTTTTAATAACTATTTAATTATTAAGTTTTTAGTGTTTTAAGAGAATGTTAAGAAGTTGTAATGAAAAAGAAATAAGTTTATTTGTATATTTCTATTTTTATTACAATACAATTTCCTTTATCACATACACAACTTTTTTTATGAGTATTTAATAAAAGTTTATAAACATTAATTTTATACTTTATTTACAATTAAAAACTTTTAGTTATTGATAAAATTAAGTTCATAACTATTTACAACTATTGTTAACAACTCTATTTTAATATTGATTTATAAGGTTTTAGTACTTAATAAAATGTAGATGTTTTTTAATAACTCATATATTAAAATAAAAAATAAAAAAATTATAGTAGCTATTCACACACTATTATAAACACTATTGTTTTTTAAAATTTAATAAAAGAAAGAAATAGTATTATATAGATTGTTCATAAGTGTAGAAAAAAGAAAAAAAAGACTTTTAAATAAAACTAACGTATTACAAATTGCATTGCTTTTTTTATAATTGTTACGTGTACATTCCCAGCTCCAATCAATTCTCCATCTACCTGTATAAAAGGTTTTGAATTTATAGGAATTATAGTAATTTCATTGGTTTTATAAGTGCTTACTTTTTTATGGTTTACAATTTTACCAGAATATAATTTAGGAAGATTTATAATAAGATCTAAAAATGTAAAATTTTTAACAATCGTAATATTTAATAAACCACTAGAAGTATCTATATTTTCAGTAAACCGCATTCCACCACCAGAGTATTTACAAATTCCAAAAACAGTCATTAAACAATCTATTTTTACAACTTTCTTATTAATTATAATCTTAAAATTAGATTTTTTATAAAATAACATTCCATAAAATCCCGCTATTAAATAAGAAATACCACCAAATTTTTTTAAAGATTTTAATTTACTTACAACATAACCATCATAACCTAAACCACCCACGTTATTAAAATAAGTAACAGTGTTTTCTGTTTTTAAAACACCAATATCTTGTGTAATTATATTCTTTTTATAAATAATTTCTATACTCTCTTTAATACTTGTAGGGATGTTATATGTTTTAACCCAATCGTTACCAGTTCCTAAAGGAATTACACTAATAGTTATATCAGAAGTTTTTACATACCTTTGCATCATTATTCCGTTAACTACATGATGTAGCGTTCCATCTCCACCAACAGAAATAATGTTTCTAAAACCAATTTTAATAGCGTTTTGTACTAACGTTATTTCATGTTTAGAAAACTGAGTAAAAGCAAAAGAATAGTCTAAATTCTTGTTTTTTAGTAATTGTTGAATTTCTTTCCATAGTTTAGAAAAATTCCGATTTCCAGAAGTAGGGTTTGCAATTATAAACCAAGAGTTAGTATTGGTAGTATTAATATAAGACATAAAAAGTAAGATTAATAATATGGTAAATTACAAAATAGATTGATAACAGTATTTTAATATAAAATATACTCAATAGTTGTAATTTGCAAAATAGGTTAGTTTAATAAAAACTTTAAATTAACACATAAATAATATAGTATAGATGACAAAAAAGAAGAAAAAAATATATAAAAAGAAAGGAAATGTTGTAAAAGATATTACTAAAAATATATTTAGAATATTAAATGAAGACAGTTCAAAATCTTATAATTATAAACAGGTTGCGGCAAAATTAAAAATTTCTGATACTGATGGTAAAAATCAAATAATTCAGAAGTTAGCTGAATTAACGGCCACTAAAAAGGTTTTAGAAGTAGAAAGAGGTAAATTTAAAATTAATGCAGATAGAAAATATTCTATAGGTACTTTGGATATTACATCTAATGGAAATGGTTATTTTATATCTGATGATTATGAAGATGATATTTTTATACCTAATAATAATTTAGGGAAAGGTTTACATCAAGATATTGTTAAAGCATACGTTTATAAAATTAGAAGTGGTAAGAAAATGGAAGCAGATGTTGTGGAAATTTTAGAACGTGCAAAAACTGAGTTTGTTGGTGTTTTACAAAAAAATAAAAATTTTGGTTTTGTAGTGCCGGATAATAATAAAATGTATGCAGATATTTTTATTTCAGAAAATAAAATGAATGGGGCAGAACACGGTGATAAAGTACAAGCTAAAATTATAGATTGGCCTAAAAATTCTAAAAACCCATTTGGAAAAATTACCACAGTTTTAGGAAAACCAGGAGATCATAATACAGAAATGCATTCTATTTTATTAGAATATGATTTGCCTTACGAGTTTGAATTAGAGGTAGAAAAAGAAGCAGAAAATTTATCGATAGAAATTACAAAAGAAGAAATTTCTAAACGTAGAGACATGCGTAAAGATTTAACTTTTACAATAGACCCTAAAGATGCAAAGGATTTTGATGATGCTTTGTCATTTACAAAATTAGAAAACGGTAATTATGAAGTGGGTATTCATATTGCAGATGTTTCTCATTATTTAGAACAAAAAACGATTTTAGATGACGAAGCATATAAAAGAGCAACCTCTGTTTATTTAGTAGATAGAGTAGTACCAATGTTACCAGAAATGTTAAGTAATGGCGTTTGTTCTTTAAGACCACATGAAGAAAAATTAACTTTTTCTGCGGTGTTTGAAATTAATAAAAAAGCAGAAATTATTAAAGAATGGTTTGGTAGAACAGTAACCTATTCAGATCAACGTTTTGCTTATGAAGAGGCACAATCTATAATAGAAAATTGCATTTTATCTGAGGATGTAAATGCTTATAAAATGCCTGAGGTTATTTCTATTACAGATAAGGCCTATGAAGTAACTAAAGAAGTTGTAGAAGCTACTTTAAAGTTAGATGAATTAGCAAAAATTCTTCGTAAAAAAAGAATGAAACAAGGTGCAATCTCTTTTGATAGGGTAGAGGTGAAGTTTAATTTAGATGAAAAAGCGAATCCAGTAGGGGTTTTCTTTAAAGAATCTAAAGATGCTAATAAGTTAATTGAAGAATTTATGTTATTAGCAAATAGAAAGGTTGCTGAATACATTGGTTTTTCTAAAGGAAAAGCAACAAACAGAACGTTTATTTATAGAGTACATGATGAGCCAAATGACGAAAAACTAGCTTCTTTACAAAATATGGTTCGTAAGTTTGGTTATAAAATAAATACAGATACTAAAAAAACTACGTCAGAATCTTTAAATCAACTTTTAAGTGATGTGCACGGTAAGGCAGAATCTAATATGATTGAAACCTTAACAATAAGAACAATGTCAAAAGCAGTGTATACAACACAGAACATTGGTCATTATGGCTTAGCTTTTGATTATTATAGTCATTTTACGTCACCTATTAGACGGTATCCCGATGTAATGACGCATAGATTACTACAACACTATTTAGATGGCGGAGACACGCCAAAAGCAGATAAGTTTGAAGAAAAATGTAAACACTCCTCAAATAGAGAAGAATTAGCCTCTAAAGCAGAAAGATCTTCTATTAAGTACATGCAAGTAAAGTACATGCAAGATCATAAAAACGAAATTTTTGATGGCGTAATAACTGGAACTACAGAGTGGGGAATTTATGTAGAAATTTCTTCTAATAAATGCGAGGGTATGGTAAGGATTAGAGATATAAAAAGTGATTTTTATATTTTTGATGATAAGCAGCACGCGATTATTGGACAATCTTCAAAAAAAATGTATCAATTAGGTGATGAGGTTAAGATTCAAGTAAAAAAGGCAGATTTAGAGCGTAAACATTTAGATTTTAATCTTGTAGAAGATTAATTTTTATTAAATTTATCACGTATAAAAAAATTAAAAATGAAAAAGAAAATTTTTATTTGTGCTTTGTTTATTAGCTTAATAACAACTGCACAAACAACCGTAACTAAAAGTTTAGGTGATTTTAATATTATTAAAGTTTACAATGGTATTGAAGTAGAGTTAATTAAATCTACAGAACAGCGGATAGAAATTAGTGGAGATAAATCAGGAAAAGTTAAAATTAAAAACGTAAATAATACATTAAAATTATCTTTACCTTTTTCTTTTAAGCCCTCAGAAAACATTGCAGACGGAGAGGTTAAAATTAAACTTTTTTATAGTAAAAATATTAATATTATTGATGCGAATCAAGGGACAACAATTACTGCGAAAGATTTTAATCAAGACAACGTTGAGTTAAACGCACAAGAAAGGGCGTTTATTAATATTACAACTACAACTAAATATTTAACAATTAGAGCCACCTCTGGCGGTATTATTAAAGTTTCTGGAACGGCTAAAAATCAAGAAGTAGATGTAGATTTATATGGAGTTTATCATGGTTTTAATTTAAGTGCTATAGGTAATTCTACAGTGAAAGCAGGAACAGGCGCAAGGGCAGAAGTAATGGCTGGAGAAGCATTAAACGCTAAGGTTAATTTTAGTGGTGCCATTTTTTATAAAGGAAACCCTAAGGTTGTAAAGGATAAAAAGGTAATAGGGGGTATTATAGAAAAAAGAAATGAATAGAAGAATTACTAAGGTTCAAAATAAAAGTTTTTGTATATTTGTAACTAATAAAATTAAAAAAAATGCATAGTTTCTCTATATTTTTTGGAATGGTAAGTGGTGTACAAATAGCAGTTATTGTTGTAGTTGCTTTACTTTTTTTTGGTGGTAAAAAGATACCTGAACTAATGAAAGGCTTAGGTGGTGGAATTAAAGAGTTTAAAAATGCTGCTAAAGAGGATGAACCAGAAGAAAAAATAGAAGAAAAGAAGTAAAATTTACTTTTAAATAAAATAAATAAAAAGACCATGTTAAGTAACATGGTCTTTTTAATAAACTTCATAAATAAGGGAAGTATTAACCTCCCTTAACTAAAACAACCTTGTGGATTTTTACCGGCACCTTGGTATACTTACACACCTTACTTTTTTGTTGTTAGGGTCAATTATTAAATACCTCTGGTTAGTATGGTTTTTTTTATCTTTAGTTAATTATTTTAAGCCTTTTAAAATACTTACTCCAGCTCCAAACACATTATTGTTTCCATACCTAGACACTCCTTTTTCTGCCCACTTTCTATCAGTTTCAGCTTCATATAATCTTAATACTGCAGGTTGTGACATTAATTTCTTAGTTTTAACATCGTATTCAGATGCTTCAAATAAACCTTTAGATTTTGCAACAGCTGCTTTTGCTAATGCTGTTTGTTCTGCCTCTTTCTTCTTTGCTAATTCATTACGTCCTAATTGCACTGCGGTTTCAGTTGCTAATTTAGAAACTGCTAATGGAATATCTACGTCAGTCATTTGTAATCTTGCAAACGTTACATAGAATTCAGGAAGCTCCTCTGCAATAATATTTGCTAACTTACTTTCTGCTTCATTTCTCTTAGTAATATTTAATTCAATTGCTGAATATTGTGGCACCACTTCTTTTCCTGCTGACTTTAATGTTTTAAGAATTTTAGTTTCAATATCTGAGATTTCTTTATGTATAAAGTTAACTTTAGTTCTATCTAATTTGTAATCTAAAGATAATTCAACTTTCGTTACCATATTGTCTTTATCATTAAATTCAAAAGTTCTAACTAATGTCTTTTCTCTCACATCATATTCAATCATGTCATCCCAGATCCAATGAACCCCTGTTGACATTCCTTCGTTATATACAGCTTTCATGTTTGTTTCTCCACCCCAAGACACCTCTACTCCCGCGTGTCCTGAATCTACTGTTGTACATGATCCAAACGACAATACCAATACTACTACTACCACTAATTTAAATACTTTTTTCATCTTTTATTTTTTTTCTTTATTATTTTGGTTTTTCATTGCTTCACCAATTTGGTTGCTTGCGGTAAAACTAGCCACCATGTCATTTAACATAGTACTACCTGCTTGGGGTGAATTTGGTAATAAAATTAAATTACTGTTTGTCTCACTACCAATAGATTGTAAAGTATCATAATGCTGAGTCACAACAATTAAAGCTGATGCTTCTTGGCTATTAATACCTACTCTGTTTAATACATCTACAGACTCCTCTAAACCACGAGCAATTTCACGTCTTTGATCTGCAATACCTTGTCCTTGTAAACGCTTGCTTTCTGCTTCTGCTTTTGCGCGCTCTACAATTAAAATACGCTGAGCATCTCCTTCGTATTGTGCAGCAACTTTTTCTCTTTCAGAAGCATTAATTCTGTTCATTGCTATTTTTACTTGAGGATCTGGATCAATATCTGTTACTAAGGTTCTAATAATATCAAAGCCATAGTTTATCATAGCGTCGTTTAGTTCAGCTTTTACAGCTAGCGCAATGTCATCTTTTTTTACAAAAACATCATCTAATTTCATTTTCGGCACCTCTGCTCTTACAACATCAAAGACATAAGAGGTTATTTGATCATGCGGATAGTCTAATTTATAAAATGCGTCATATACCTTATCTGCAAGTACTTTATATTGTACAGAGACCTTTAGTTTTACAAAAACATCATCTAAGGTTTTTGTTTCAATAATAACATCTAATTGTTGAATTTTTAAACTTAACCTTCCTGCAACTTTATCTATTACAGGTATTTTAAAATGTAAACCAGAAGGTCTAATAGTGTTAAACTTTCCGAAACGCTCTAAAATTGCTGCAGTTTGTTGTTTAACAGTAAATAACGAAGCAAAAAGAATAAGGCCAAGTAAGACGATAATAATCAATGGAAGTGTAGGCATGGCTGTTTTTTTAGAAATTAGTAATATATATAAGTAAAGGTACTAAATTTTATAATCAATTATAAGACGCAGATTTTTATAAATGTTACGTTTAAAGCAATAAAAAACTCAATAATATTAAGATTTTTATTTACATAAAGAAAAGATTATAACTTTTTAATTGCGTTTTCAATTCTTTTAATTGTTTCTTTTTTCCCGATCATTGCTATAATATCAAACAAATGTGGTCCAGCTAGTTTACCAACTAAGCTTAATCGTAGTGGTTGCATTACTTTACCAAATCCAATTTCTTTATTCGTAATCCATTCTTTAATTTCTTTTTCTGTGTTTTCTGATGAAAAACCTTCAATATTAGAAATGAATAATGCAACCGCCGTCATTAATTCAGAGGTTCCTTCTTTCCAGTTTTTCTTTGAAGCTTTTACATCAAATTCTATTGGAGCTTCAAAAAAGAAACTAGACAATTCCCAAAAATCGGATACAAAAACAGCTCTTTCTTTAATAGAAGAAACCACTTTTAAAACATATTCCTGATCTTTTGAAATACCTTTTTCTTTTAAAATTGGAATGTATAAATCTGTTAATTCAACATTATCTTTGCTTTGCATATATTGCTGATTGAACCAACGTGCTTTATCTGGATTAAACTTTGCACCAGATTTACTAACACGACTTAAATCAAAATCTTTTATCAACCCCTGTAAAGAGAAAATTTCTTGTTCGGTTCCTGGGTTCCACCCCAAGAAAGCTAACATGTTTATAAAACCATCTGCAAAATAACCATCTTCTTTATAACCCCTAGAAACATCACCAGAAGTTTCATTCTTGTATTCTAACGGAAATACAGGAAACCCTAACTTATCACCGTCTCTTTTACTTAATTTTCCTTTTCCTATGGGTTTTAAAATTAGTGGTAAATGTGCAAATTTTGGAGCATTCCAGCCAAACGCTTTATATAACAAAATATGTAAAGGCATTGATGGCAGCCACTCTTCACCGCGAATTACGTGGCTAATTTCCATTAAATGGTCATCTACAATATTTGCTAAGTGGTAGGTAGGCATACCGTCTCCTTTAAATAAAATTTTATCATCTAAAGTGTTGGTGTCTATTGTAATTTTTCCACGAATTTCATCTTCCATTCGTAAAATTTCGTCTTGTGGTGTTTTAAAACGAATTACATAACTATCACCTGCATTAATCCTGTTTTGAACTTCTTCGTCTGATAAAACTAAAGAGTTTACTAGACGTCCTTTTTCTCTGTTGTGCCAACTATAAACAAAGGTTTTTCCTTCCGCTTCATGTCCTTTTCTGTGCGCATCTAACTGCTCTGGAGTGTCAAAGGCGTAATACGCCCATCCTGTTTTAATTAAAAGATCAGCATACTCTTTGTATATGTTTTTTCGTTCAGATTGTCTGTACGGTCCAAATTTTTCATTTTTTCCCGGACCCTCATCAAACGGAATATTACACCATTCTAAAGCGTCTGTAATATAGTTTTCTGCATTTTCAACATAACGAGACTGGTCTGTATCTTCTATTCTTAAGATAAAAGTGCCATTGTGTTTTTTAGCAAAAAGATAATTGTATAAAGCAGTTCTTACACCACCAATATGTAAAGGTCCCGTAGGGCTTGGGGCAAAACGAACACGAACATTAGATTCCATTTTTTAGTTTTTTTTAA
>Ga0307998_1001979_pt1 | contig 10702 bp, 7 predicted proteins | sample Davwhametageno37_FD_203147 | JGI IMG/M metagenome (GOLD analysis project Ga0307998, IMG submission 203147) | Marine microbial communities from Davis Island wharf, Antarctic Ocean - #37 | ecosystem: Environmental > Aquatic > Marine > Unclassified | place: Antarctic Ocean: Davis Island wharf...
TACAATACTACTGACCAGCGTGTTGATGCATTAGGCCGTATAGGTGACAACACTGCCGCTGACACTGCAGCTATACAAGCTATCTATCAGGGACAAACAGGCAGAGCAGGTGATGCTGCAGGTGTTAAGCATTACACTGATCTTCTAGCAGGTGGTACTAACTTAGATAGTATTCGTGGACAGATCAACGCCTCTACTGAAGGTGTTGGTTTTGATGCTACAGGACAGCAACAATATGTAAGTGCTGCAGATCAGATAGATGAAGTTAGTTACAGACCTGATCCGGCAATAGAGGCTGCAGCTAAGGAAAAGGCTGCTGCTGACAAAGTTATTGCCGATAAGATTGCTGCAGATAAAATAATTGCGGATGCTGCTGCTAAAATAATTGCGGATGCTAAGATTGCTGCAGATAAAATAATTGCGGATGCTGCTGCTGCTCAAGCTATTATTGATGCACAAATTGCTAAAGATATAGCTGCAGGTCTTATTACCGCTGATGAAGCCGCTGCTGCTGCTAAGACTGCAGCTGCTAAGGCCGCTGCTGCTAAAGCTGCTGCTCAAGCTATTCTTGATGCCGCTGCTGCTAAGGTTATTTCTGATGCACAGATTGCTAAAGATATAGCTGATTCTAATACAGCTACTTCCACAATCATGGCAGACTCCACTGCTTTAGTTAATGATAGCGGTATAACCTATACTGAAGATCAGACTATAGGACAAACAACACTTAATCAAAGCCTAGAACCTGAATTAGCAACTGGTGCTAAGACAAAAGGCACAAGCACTACAGTAGCTGCAGACCAGCTAATGGACGTTACAACAGGTCAGTTAGACAACTCAGCAACAGGACTTCCACAGGCCGCAGGCGGTACTGCTGTTGCTAGTGGTGCAGATGCTATAACTGCTAGTGCTGTCACTAAGCAAGCTGCTAACACGGCTAGTGATGCTAGTGTTAAGACTATGTTGAGTACTGTGGATGCTGCAAGTGGCACTATAGATGATGACAACAAGGTCACTGCACAAGAGGATTCCACCTCAAGTGTATCTGCATTAAATGCTGCACAAACATCTGCTACAGTAATTAATGGAGCACCTACCCGTAATCTTGATGGTAACGAGATTGTTAATGGTGTAGCTGATGCACAAAGTGCTGCTGCCTTTACTGAACAGATTAAAGCTGCACAAGCAGATCCATCTGCAAAGTCTACAGTGCAGGGTCAACTTGCTTCCCTCATGACTTCCTTTGATGAAGGTAAGACACCAGCATGGGCAGCAGGGGCTATGCGTAACGTGACTGCACAGATGGCTGCCCGTGGTATTGGTTCATCTAGTATGGCAGGTCAGGCGCTCATACAGGCAGCCTTAGAGACTGCTTTGCCCATTGCTACTGCAGATGCACAGACATTTGCTACATTTGAATTAACTAACTTAAGCAACAGACAGCAGAGAGTTATGTTATCCGCACAGCAACGTGCTACCTTCATGGGTCAAGAGTTTGACCAAGACTTCCAAGCAAGGGTATTTAACTCTACTAGGATTGGTGAGATTGCTAATACTAACTTTACTGCTACTCAGCAGATTGCTATTGAGAATGCACAGGTTGCTAACACTGTTAACCTTGCTAACTTATCTAACACACAAGCAAACGTAATGGCTGAAGCAGCGGCACTATCTCAGTTAGATATAACCAGTTTGAATAACCGGCAGCAAGCACAAGTACAGAATGCACAGAACTTCCTAGATATGGATCTAGCTAACTTGAGTAATACGCAGCAGGCTACTTTGTTTAAAGCTCAACAGCGTAGTGCTTCTATCATGTCAGATGCAGCAGCAGATAATGCAAGGAATCAATTCAATGCTACGTCTGAGAATCAGGTGGATCAATTCTTTGCTAACTTGAAGAGCACCGTATCCCAATTCAACGCTTCACAGAAGACAGCAGTAAGTCAATCTAACTCAGGTGAAAGCACTGCAGTTAGTAAGTTCAATGCTGAGATGCGTAACCAGAGGGATCAATTCAATGCTACCAACAGTATTGTAGTTAATCAGTCTAATGCACAATGGCGTAGAACTATAGCTACATCTGACACTGCTACCATTAACCGTGTTAACGAGATTAATGCTAAGGCTATGTTAGATATTAGTAATACTGCTTATAACAATCTATGGCAAGAAAGGCGTGATGAAATGGATTGGGGCTATAAGATACAGGAAGGCGCTGCTGAAAGATTTAATGCAATAGTTAGAACTACTATAGCTGCAGAAGCGGATATAGAGGTTGCAGGAGCTAAGTCAGATGGAGATTTTTGGAGTAGCCTAGGTAGCCTAGTAGGAACTATTGCAGGTGAATATATAAAGACAAATGTAACTACTACAGGATAATATAATGTCAAAATATGTAAGAGACCTGTACACACGGGTAGACAATGAAGTGAAAGCTTCCCCCAAGAAAATGGAACCTACTAAGGGTCTAGTCGGCAGACGGGGTAAGAGTAGTGGGGATGATGTGAACCCTGTAGTAGATTACGTTAAATATATTAGAGAATTAAGGGAGGGCAACCATGCCGTTAAGTAGTGAAGCAGATTTATTTGATGGCCCTGTTCCCGGACAGTCTTTAACAGGTGAGATGGGGTCTAAGCCTTGGGAACAACCCCCTAAGCTGAACACAGTAGATGAAGCAGTAGAGCATTACGTGCCTATGTTCAATGATGAAGAAATCTTAAGTGGCATACTAAGTCACATTGAAGATGGTATTGCTTTAACCACTATGGCTGACTTAATCACCAAAGGTGGGGTCATGACAGGTCTACACAGTATTGATGTGGGCATGATGGTAGCTCCTGTGTTAGTTGAGATGATGATTAACGTAGCTGATGCAGCAGACATAGATTATAAAATAGGTACTGAACCTAAGAAGCGTGAAGGCTCTACTAAGTCCTCTATTCAAGCCGCCTTAAAGAGGGGTAAGAAGAAGGAAGTTGTAGAAGATACTATAGACTTAGATGCCATGATGACAACAGAAGAGATGCCTGAAGAACCTTCTATGGGTATGATGACACGGAGGACTGCATAATGGGTTTTAGTTTAAAGGGTTTTGCTGGTGGACTAGCAGACAGTGCAACAGATTACTATAAAGACCAGAATGATAGCCGTGATACAAAGAAGAAGGACACACGGAACCTTATATTCAAAGCACATGAGCAGGTCTACTCAGATGCTAAGGAAGCTCAGAAGGTTAATCAGGCTCAAATAAAGTTAGACACTGCCTACATCAGTGGTGTTGAGAGTATGGATCCTACTATCTCGGATGATAACAAGTCTAAGTTACTATCACTAACTCCTGAAAAGCGACAGCAGGCAGAGGATGAACTTCTGTATCGTCAAGTTGCGGATCCTTCTGCTACCTTCTCATCTTTTATGTCTTATGTAGAAGAGCCAGAAGATTTAGACGACATGGAAAGGGTAGACCAAAGGGCTACAGATAGCCTTATTGCTGTACCTAATCCTGCTGAGCCATACTATGATAAGACAGGCTTAGTCGCAGATTCCACTATAGATACTATGTATTCCAAGGTAGCTGGTGTTCTTACAGATGCTCATGGCTTTAGCCCTGAAAAGGCTAGAGAGATCATTAAGCAGGCTGCACAGGAAGTAGAGTACCCTCCTATTGCTATTGATTGGTCAGAGCGGGCCTTCCTTAAGCAGGCATCAACTGAGCGTATTATAGAAGAGAATGCTTTAATCATCACTAGAAATGATGCTGCATTAGCAGGATTAACTAAGACTAATATAGACCTTGCTGCTGACGCAACCAGTGGTGCCATAGACTTGTTTGCTTCAAACTATATGCGACAGACTATGGATGAAGATGGGGACTTAGAGTGGCTAGATGCAGGTAAGACTAAGCCTAAGTTAGTTCAAGTTCCTATGCAGCAAGCTAAGGATGATCCTGAGTTCACTAATAGATTCCGTAAGTCAAAGGCGTATAAGCAACTTGCTTTAGATTCTGCCTCGTCTTACATTATGGATATGGTAACCAACCCAAAGAAGAAGCGCAACTCAATGGCGTACCTCAATGGCGCATTCCCCGGAATGTATAAAGGTGAAATAGATGTTTCTACTGCCGAGGGTATAGAGAAAGCCAAGGGCGTTGATGTCAATAAGATATACTTCCTTAAGGCTAATCCTAATAATACTAGCACCCCGCAGGGTGGTGTATATATGGGTTCCCAAATACTTGCAGGCCTTAAGCAACAGGGACTTATCACTGAGGGTACTGACGAGGAACAGATTACTGATGAAACAGAACAGGCCAATGCTAGTCAGCTTGACTCTGTTTCAGAAAATGTGGAAAGCATGAAAGAGCAAGGGGTAACCCTACAGGAGTTAGGTTTTACTACTTGGGAGGAAGCAGAAAATTCTATGGCTAATGCTGAAATAGTAAATAAGGAAGATAGGCTGCAACAAGGGCAGGGTTTTGAAAGCCTTACTACATATGAAGATAATATTAAACGTATGAATAGTGAAATGCGTACAGCTACGGGTTCTTATAGAAAGTACCTATTAAGAGAACTGGGGGATAGTTACATTAAAGATTACAAGGAAACCAAAGTTACCCCTCTTAGAGAATTAACTGATTATCAAAAAGTAATGATAGACGAGAAGCGGGGTACCATCGGTGCTGCTAAAGCATATGATCAAGCTTTAGATATTGCGATACGGAATGGTGATATAGATGCTATACGTAATATACAATCCATACTCCTTGGTTTAGCAGACGACCAGATAGGACTGGGTGTTTCTGATATGATTGACGAGTTAACTAAAAAGATAGAATCCGCACTGAATGGTTAAGGGGACACAATGGAATTTGATTTAAGTAAGATACCCTCATTGGCAGATTCAGAGGATACCCCATACCAAAGTGGGGTTGACTTAGATTCTTTCGCACCTGCTAACACAGGTATGAGCTTGGACTCTTTTGAATCCACCAGCAGTGTACAGACAGACTTAGGTGAAGACTACAGTGTAAAGAACTTGGCAGAACATTCAGGTTTCGTAGGCATGGCAGACCGCTACCTAGACAGACGCTATGGTTCATCTAGAGAGAAGGGTAAATCTGATGAAGATGTAGTGGAAGAGTACCTAACACACTATCGCTATATGTCTAACAACACAGTAGACCTCATGCAAGAGGTAGACTTCTTACGTGGTGCTGATAAGCAAACTAAAGATAACTTTCAAATACTATATAACGTATATCAAGACACTCCTAACTTCTTATCAGAAGGTGGTGGTGGAGTAGTATCCGGTATAGCAGATACATTAGGATCTGTATTAACTGACCCTGCTACTGTAGTTGGTATGGGCTTTGGTGGCCCTATTGGTTCCATTGTAGCTGGTGCAGTTAAACAAGCAGGTAAGGGTGCCACTACACGTATGGTACTTAAACATGCACTGAAGGGTAACCTAGGCAAGATAGGGGCTATGACCTCCATTGAAGGTGTACTCGGTGGTATGCATGAATCCCAACGTCAGGAAATGCTTATAGAAGCAGGGATGATGGCAGAGGGCAAAGATGTTGGAGCTATTGTTACTGCAGGTGCTTTGACAGGTGGCTTATCTTTGATAGGCTACCCCTTAGCAGCTAGAGGTTTAGCTAATACTGTAGGTAAGAAGATACCCCATGCACGTATGGATAGAATTGCTGCCATACGTAATGAAGGTGTACCTGCAGCAGAACAGAAGCCACTACAACTATTAGACCCTACCAAGGTAGGTAAGTTTGATCATGTAGTTGCAGAGGCAATACGAGATCGTATAGCTCCGGGTAGTGATTTATTAGATACTAAGACTACTGTTGAGATTGTTAAGCTAACCAACCGTGTTGCTATTAGTATGCACCAGAATATGATGCAATCACTTGACCCCGTGGCACGTAAGCAGTTTGCTCGGCAGAAGGGTGAAAGAATATCTGATGTGATATATCGTACCATACTGCAAGCAGATACCATTGACAATGAGATTGTTGAACGTGCTATCACTAAGCAGGGTATAACTGTTGAAGAGTTTGGCAACCTACATAGACTGACTGCACGAGAGGCAGGACAGACACTACGGGCATTCCGTGGTATGGGTAAGAAGATTCAGCAAATGTCAGATGAAGATCCTGACTTGGCTAAGAAGTTAAAGGCTCTATATGGTACACCGAATGATAGTCGGGGTGCAGTTGGTACTATCTACGATATACTCCGTAGGGCTGACCGTGAAACACGAGCTATGATGGTAACACAGATTGCTACTACAGCACGTAACGTGTTATCAGGAGCAGCTTACCTTACCTTCGGTGCTGCAGCTAAAGCACTTGAGGGTACTATCTATGGTGTAGGTAAGAGTCTACAGGCTGTTGCTACAGGTAAGGCTTCCATTCAAGGTACTAAGGATGGTGCTTGGCAGATAGTTCAAGATGCTACTAGTACTCTTGTATCCGTAATGAATAGTAAAGACAGTAAGGTGTTAGCACATGCAATGCTGGAGAACACTCCTAAGTTACATGGTACTCTATTCAGGTCTTTACAAGAGACAGGTAATGAAACCTTAAGTAACTTTACACGTTCTATGAACGGCCTTAACATGGCACAAGATACTGTATTACGTTCAGGTGTTTTCACTGACAGTGTTAACAAGCGCATGTTGAAAGTAGGCTTAAGCATGGAAGAGTATGTTGCTAAGAACAAAGACATACCTATGGATATATTGAAGGCATCAATTGATGATTCATTAGAGGCTACCTTTGCTCGTACACCTAGCTCACCTTTCCTTAAGGCACTAGTACAGGGTATTGAAAGAGCACCTTTCCTACCTATCATTGGTACATTCACCTTTCCCTTTGCACGTTTCACTGCAGATGCTTTAGCATTCCAAGTTACTTACAGCCCTATCAATGTCTTTAGTGGACTAGGCGCAGGCTATAGAGCTAGGCGTGGACGTATTGCTGCAGGTAAGATGACAGATGCAGAAGCTAAGGACAGTTTACTACGTCAGGTAGACATAGATAAAGAAGCTATGGTTACTCGTATCTCACAGGGTACTGTAGGTTCTGCTATGTTATATGGTGCTATGATGTACCGAGAAGAGAACCCTGACCTAAAGTGGTATGAGATTATGCATGAAGGTAAGGCAGTAGATATACGGGCTATATTCCCTATGTCTCCTTACTTAGCTGTAGCAGATATTATAATGAACTTAAATAACAAAGCACCAGATGAAGTGTTTGGTCAGATCATGGAAGGTATGACAGGATCACAACTTAAGTCTGGCTCTGTTTCTGGTGCAGTAGGTGACTTCTTTGAGGCCTTACGTGACATGGATGGTGTTGATGTATCTTCTGAACGTGTTGGTACTATGTTTGGTAACTGGATGGGCGCTATCACAGGCCGTGTCCTCACACCAGCAGCAGTTGTACGCGATGCATGGGCAGTGTTTGATTCTTCAGAAGCTATTGTACGTAGTACACGTATAGCGGAGGGCGACAGTGGTACTGAGAAGTTCTTAAGTGCTTTCACTAACAACCTAAAGGCTAAGCTACCTGTACTACAGAAGGACTTACCTGAGTACCAGTCACCTACTAAGGAAGGTAGAGTGTATAGACAAAGCCCATTCGCTACACAGCTAACAGGTATAAAGCCATCTGAACATCGTACTATGGTAGAGACTGAGTTAGCTAGACAGGGTATTGAAGCCTATAGATTGTTTGCCAGTAGTGGCAGTAAGCAAGCTGACTACCTAATTAATAAACATGCTCCACCTTACGTGAACACTATCCTTGGGGCTGTTATATCTACCCCTTGGTACAGAAGTTTACCTAGGCATGAGCAGAAGATTGTATTGAAGAAGCGATTACAAGAAGCACGTAAGCTAATCAAAGGTATTGCAGAAGGTGAGGCTATAATGATCTCCTTCCGTGAAGGTAAGACCTACACAGTATTTGATAAAGCTAGTTGGTCTAAGTTACCTGCAACACAGAGGCGCTTAGCAGACGAGTACTTCAAGTTGTACTACGGCAAAAGTGTATCTGAACTAGGATCTTACAAAGCTGGTATTAAAATAGGTAGAGCACTGGAGAGAGCACTGTAATGGGTATAATGTCACAGAAGGAAATCACAGATGAGATGGAAGCACTTAACCTTGGCACTTCTAATGGTGGCTTACCCAAAGTAAACACCCCTGTAGATAGGGGCGATACAGATGCACTGGATACAGCTATCATTGAGATGCGTAGGAAGGAAGTAGAGACTGCGGATACAGCTATCCCCACTACCTACTACGATAAAGACGACCAAGACTTCACTGAATATAGAACGCCTGTAGAGGCACCTGAGGAGTCTTTAGAGGTTGCCCCTAGTATTGCTATTACCCAGATGGAAAAAGCTCTCACTAAGCCCTCTACGGAGTCCTCTGATGTATCTAGTAACACAGATGTAAGTTCAACAGCTACCTATGGTAACTTATGGGGAAGAGCCTATCATACTGAGGCAGAGAATGACTCTGTTAAACAGGCTGACTATGCCGCAGATGTTGCAGCCTATGTTAAACCTAACTCCTCTTACGTACAAAGTATGTCACCTATTCTGGACACGGTAGTTGCTGCATTCGCAGGTGATGAAGGTACAGATCCTGCAAAACTCCATAGAGCTATGTTAGAGATAGGTGCTCATGAGTCAGAAGGTGGTACTCAGCTGTACAATAAGAAGTCAGGGGCTAGTGGAGTATTCCAAGTGCTAGCCAGTACAGTGTTAGCTACTTCTACCTCCCCTTACTATGGCCCTAAAGCACAGGCACTGGCAGGCAAGACTCCTGCACAGATAGCAGCCATGACTAAAGCACAAAGGGAGACATGGATGCAAACAGATCTAACAGCTAATGCAGTGTTTGGTACTATTGAATTGATTAAGCTATCTAAGGGACTGTCTAATGCGGGTGAGCCTAAGTACCTTAAGACTATACAAACAAAGGTAGACAAGACTGACTGGTCTAACATACTGCCCTAGCACTTTATGCCAGACAATAAAAAGCCCCTTAATTGGGGCTTCTTTGTTTCTACCTAGTGTGTAATCACCGGAGGTGGAGTCCAGCCTTGCTCTATCAAAGCTTCAATGACTGCCTCGTCCTCTAGCTCTACTATCTTAGTATGCATTGCCTCCTCAATAGACTTCATTGTGATACCTGATACCAACTCCAGCGAACCGTGATCTTGATTGAGCGTGGGTCTAACAAATACCTCACCTCGGAACACTCCCTCCTCGTCTTTAGTACTCATTCTTCCATCCCCTCTACTATTAAGTTATTGTTCCAATCATACCTTATGGGAGCATCTTGCATACATACTATGCTTACTGGTTCCTTTGGGGTTTCTTCTATGCCCTGCCAAAAGAGTATGTAAAGGGTGCCTGTCATTAGCACACCCCCTAGTAGGCTAGTTGCTGCAAAGCTAAATAAGCTCACAAGCCCCACCACCACAGGCTACTTCACCACTCAGATCTGTTTCATCATCAGCTTCCACTACCTTAGTCAGATCAATATCATTCAAGCTACGTTCTAGCATGTTGAATCTCTCCTCAGTTATATCTTCAAAAGGTGCTTGGATATATGTACCTCCGTTGTATGGTAGTACCGCAATGCCATTGAAAGTGTTACGGTTCTTCCACATCCATTCACCTACGTCAGGCCATTCATCATCCTTAACAGAGATAGTGCAGCTTACGTTGTGTGAGTTCTGCCCCTCTCTATGGCCTGTCTGTACCCACTCTGTGTTGAACCTACGTACACGTTCAAGTAGATCCAAAGCATTCTCTGTGCGTAGTATAGAGCCTTCTGGAGCCTTCTGTGGTATCTCTACTACAGCTTGGCTTTCTTTATTAAAGAACTCGTCTTCTAACAACTCAGGGTGGTGCTTGGCTAGGTGCTGATAGAGTGCTTCATTCTTTCCTAGTCTCTGTCTACGAATATAATAATCATTATGCCAAGCATGGATGCCACTACTTGTACCAAGTACGCAACTAGAGGTGCCTGAAGGCTTGACAGTAGTACACCTAGCACTGACATTAATATCAAGAAGACCAGCAACACGCTCATTCTCTTCCTTAACGATCTCAGCCGCTTCAGCGAGGTCATAGGATAGTATAACGCCAGAGCCAATTCCAGTTTGACCGACTCCAATAAGAGCGTCACGCTCCGTGGCCTCTTTCCATACATCCCTGAGATAGTGGAAGTCAGTGTATCCAGCTTGGAGCGTACCAATAAGAGCAGCCGCTTTAGACCTTTCATTTAAATCCTCCTGTGATGTTATGTCTGAGACATTTAGCTCACACAAATTGCAGAATTGATATGGGCGTAACCCGATTTCGCAACATGGATTTGTCCCCCAGTCTTTATCATTACTGAAGTAAACCCCCGGCTCACCTGACCCACTAGCTTCAACACGTTCCCACAACTTAAGGAAATCATCCTTAGTAGCACGATGCCGTAGGATAACAGCACTGTTGTTAGCACGACCACGCTGTGGGTTGTCTATATACCACTCACCTGCCTTGCTTGCCATCATATCAAGATCATCCATGCTGAACAGGGAGATCAATGCTGCCCTACGTATGCCACCTGCAAGTACTGCATCTGCAATGTAACACATAAGGTCATGCACTT
>Ga0307998_1001981_pt1 | contig 10692 bp, 11 predicted proteins | sample Davwhametageno37_FD_203147 | JGI IMG/M metagenome (GOLD analysis project Ga0307998, IMG submission 203147) | Marine microbial communities from Davis Island wharf, Antarctic Ocean - #37 | ecosystem: Environmental > Aquatic > Marine > Unclassified | place: Antarctic Ocean: Davis Island wharf...
TTTATTTTTTCTTTATGGAGTACTACGTTCGAACCGACACCGGCTGCAATCATGATACGGATCAAGTTTATTCAGAATATTTTAAATGTGCGGCAATAATATTGTTTAGCGTACTCATTATGGTCGTGCCGGCATCATCTAAGCACGCTGAACAATCCGTCGCAACTGGGAGCAGCGCAAGAAAACCCTAGTTTTCCTGAAAATCTAGTAACGGCCGCCGTCAACCGATCGCGCGGAAGCGAGTGCGGGTCGAGGGAGCCTGATCGATTTACGTCGGTTGATGCGCACCAGAAACGACCAAACGCCATAAGCACTTGTTGTTTTGCAGAAATGTCCCACCCTTCTAATTTAATGTCGTCGCCAACAAAAGCGGGACTGTTTACATAGTTTGTCACTACTTTCATACCAATAAAATCGGCAAAGTCTTCGCCAATTGTAATGTCGTGCGTTGCGTAGGATGATTGAATGCAGTTTTTAACGTCGTTGTAGGGTTGCAATTCTGATGGAGTTAGTAGCGGGTGACCGCTTGCGTTTGCACTCGCAATTGCGGACGGGTCAAACGAATGTCCAATTTCGTGCGCAATAATAAACATGAGCGTGCCTACCGTGCTAGCAACAACGGGATCAATAAGTGTGGTCATTGCATCTGGAATGTAAATGGCGTTTGTGCTTGGCATGTAATACGCGTTAATATCCCACGCATTCATGCGCCACATTGGAAACACCTGCGACGCAGTGCGCATGGTAGTGTCAATCTGCCATTCGTCAAATGCGGCAAATATTTTTACAAGCGGCATTCCAACAACGGCGTTTTCTAACTGCAACGGGGGAACGGGCAGATTCTGCGATGACCACGACACGTGAACAGAGATGCTTTCGACTCGAGCTTTCACGAGTGGGCCAAACGACGCAGCAACTGCAACTGCCCCTATTTTGGCGCGCTCGAACCATTCTAGCACGCCGGCAGATTTGTCGTCCCGCGAAGCGATGTACGGCAAGTTGACATCGGGGTAATATTGCGCAGTGCGAAAAAAGCACGACAGTGGAGAAAACATCTGAATTGCATCCAGTCGACATGCGGTCCTTGCGTCGACTACAGCATTGTCGCGCGCGCGCGTTCCATTCGCACGCACAGGCGTCCAATTGTCGCACAATCCAGTTATGCTTCCCGCGACAAGAAAATACGGAGAAGCACATTCCGTGTCAGTCGCCCAACGCGGGCACATGATTAAGGTGTACAGTTCAATCAAGTTGCACGGATCATTGTGCTGCCAAATTTCTTTTGGGTACACTTCTACACCCGAAGAATCTGACGTGTCCCAAAGCACTACTGTCCGTGTGCCGGAATGGTATGGGTTTGCCATCCGGGAAATGCCGATGCGCGAAGGTTGCGCACCTGCGTGCCACAACGTTGTCAAAGATGAATTTACAGGGTAAAGCGCATCACATTCGCTTCCAGACGGTGCGCGTGCAAATTCAGTGCATTTGTCAAACAGTTGTTTGCTTGGACCGGAACCGTGCGCAACAAAGGCAACCAGCGCTGCCTTCCCTTCGTAAATTGACAGTGTTTTGATCTGCGATCCGGACAGGTAGTGCGACAGCTCAAATTTTCCGCACATGAACGCCCACGGAAAAGTGCACACGTCGAGCGAATTATCAATTCCCCCAATTATGTTTGCTGAAGAAATGTACGCTTCGTATGAGACAACGTTGGACGGCAAAAACGCGTATTCATACGCGGCGTGTCCAGTCGATCCAATAATAACCGCTACAACAAACAGTACAACAAATCCACACATTTTAACACCACTCGGCATGGGCGGATGCACTTGTTGCGACGTTGTGCGGTCTGCATCTTCAAAGTCGTCTTCGTCGTCAGAATCCCCGTGCAGCAGTGGATTCATTGTAAACACACTTGCCGGTATGGTACAGTATATATGGACTGCACAAAATCATCTACGAGGAATCATCAAAATGCACGGACTACCATGGGCGATCAAAAACCTCGCGCGGAAAGCAAAGGACGTTGTGGGCGCGATGGTTGCAACTACTATCCCCGTTGTAGTAACATGGTCAACTCCGCTATTTATTCTGATACTTTTTGGGCTTGCGCTAATGGGAATTCGTGCAGCGTTGATCGCGGCAGCCCCCAGCATTGTGACTCACGCCCGGGCATTGTCAATCTGGGCAACAGGGTTTCAAGATACTGTTGCCGCGCTGGGCGAGATGGTCAAGGGAATTGTGTACGTGGTAAGAGTGTTAGCGGATGCACTGCACAAGACCGACCCCCCGACATCCGCAATCCCTCGCATGCCGCACCCCGTGTCTGCGGCAGGAATAGAGCAGTTTGGGAACAATCTCATCTATTGCGCAAACACAACAACGCACGAGGCGTTGCTCTACATAACACGGTCAACCGCACACTCAACTGTTTGTCCAATACTCCGTGCCGCAACGCCGTTGCGATGGATAAACGGAACGCTTCACCAATTTAATTGGCTGTCGTTCCCGTTCGAACCGTACCCGGCCGGCAACTGCATGGTCCCGGACGGAGATGACCAATACTCTGACGTGCTGTGCGCATCGTTGCGAGCTGGCAACATAACAATCGAACTGTTGTTACCGATTGCAATCGCAATTATAATCTTAATTACAGTGGCCAAACAATTGGCGGAGCTTGTCTGGGCCACGCTGCAGGCAGCGTTTTACGCGTTGTACGAGGTGGTGGATGTGGTCATCCGCGTACTTTAATCGACACATGCAGTTGCGTCAAGCAAATGAAGTGGGAGTGCAAACAACCCACACACACTCAATTGCTCTGTGATACCCAGATGGCCCTCTGCCTGTACTGCTGCGGCATATCGGATGAAAATGAGACGGTCGCGCTGCTCGTACCAAAGGAAGAGGAAGTTCCTCCCAAGTACACACCTAGTGTGCACATGTTTGACGTCCCCGTGTACGCTGCATACACTAATGTTTTGGTTGACCGCGGACGGAATTGTGAACAGGAGAGGGACGCTCTCATCAATGTATTTCGGTCGGTCATGTGCTCGTTTTATCAATGCGATCTTCCGGCCGAATTGGCCGCCCGTGTGTTTTGCCACCTTTTGACAAGCGTTCCACCACTAACGATGCTAGACATTACAACTGCATTTACAACAATGATCGCTGAATAAGTTACATTTAACAGTTTTAAAAACAAATAAAAAGAAACAATTTGCACAAATTGGAGACGTTTTATGGCGAGAGATGTTGTTGCAAATGAAGCTGGAACGAGCAGTGTAGGCACAGTGAACGTTCTTCATCATTTCTATTTATCTAGCTCCGCGTTTCTGTTTTACGGACGCTCCCGCCTTTGTCCACGCATGGTCCATGTCATGCCGGTGGATTGCGCCACCGGCCACTTGCATTGTTTTGATTAGACGCAAATCTGCAGCCGTTGCGTTTTGCCCAAGATGTGATGCGTACGCGGCAGTGGCCGTTGTAGCGGACTGTTGAAAATGTGGGTGCCACAATTGAAATCCTAGGCTAACTGCTTTTGCGTACGGTGCGTCATATCCTTTCATGGTTTTAAGAATCGACGGTAATTTCTACAACGGTGCTGTGTGCACATATATCATTATGGCTCTTTGACCACCCACGCCAACAACGAAGATGGCGATGGTGGTGGGGGGGACATCCACGAAGTATCCACTGGTTGGACCGTCCAATCGCGCAGACAATCTGCGACAGTCCTAAATGACTTAATTTTCCACGGCGTCCACGACGTAATTTTCCCGGACGACTTTGCAACTCGCCGCAAGCAGCAGTTTGCATCCAAGTAGGCGCACAACTGTTCCAGACAAACGGTGTCTCCGATGCAGTACTCTTTGATTTGTTCCATAATGAGTTCTCTATCTTCGCATCCCGCAGAAAACGCCGTAATCGCAGCCGCAGCTGACTCTGCGCCAGACCAACTTTTGCCGTCTAAATTGCACGCTACACAAAACGATTCCATTGATGCAAAATATCCAACCGAGGTAAAAAAGTCAAAAAAAATGTCGACGTGCGAGTGAATGCACTTTGCAATCAACTGCGTTCTTAGCGTGCCAGGACAAATAAGCGCCGCGATAATCTTGAAATCAAAGCCAGCGCCATTGAATGTGCACACAGTACCGACGTGATTAACAAGGCAACTGGCCAGTTTGACCGCTGTGGCGCGCGTTAATGGCGCTGCAGGCATTTCGCGCCAAACTGTGCTTTTGTTGTCAACCCTAGTAATTGCAAGGACAACGTCGACGGCTGTACCATCGTTTCCCGTCGAAGTTGTTTCGCAATCAAAAAACATCATGGACATCGTTCCACAAACAGCAGATGCGCGTCAAGCGCTGCAAAGATACGTAGCGTCGTTGCCAGCAAATAAACGAACGGCGGTCGACTATGCTCACCGATGCACACAAAATTGCAAATATACAATGCCGGCAAAGTACAACATCGCAATTTGCACATACTCGCTGCACACGCACCGGTGTGGCGTAGGAAAGTGTACCCTCGGAGTAACTATGCAAGACACAACAACGGCGTGCAGAATTACAGGCATTGAGATACAACCACCGGCAGAACAGCAACATGTGTCAATACAAACGCCCAGGTCGTTCAATCGGTCGTCGTCGGTGCATTGGTCTACCCCATCGCGGCGTGCCCGAGTACCCGCCGGTAAATTAATCCGGGGAACGGCGGTAGACATACTCCACAAGGTGTTTGTGTCGGACAAACGGCAACACATTACGCGCGCGGCTGAGAACAGCCGTCAAAATGCAGGCGTCCGCGCGTTAATCAACGGAAAATGCGACTATTGGACGTACCGCAAGGTTTATCGCGCGGTTGACCATCATTTTGCATCTTGCAGCACTGTGCCAACCACGGTTCCGCCTACTCTAGCTACGTACCTCGCGGACATGTCCCAAATTGTGAAGGTAGAAAGCAAGAAAAGAAACCTTGTATTGAAGCAAAATAATGCATGCATCGTGTACGGACTGCTGCAATTGTTGGCATGTGGATTTTCACCGGGTGGGGTTAAATGCATACGTCAAATTGAGTTTGTCCACGAGCATGGATTGTCGCCCACGCAGTACGCAAAGTTGCCGGGCATACGCGCGCGGCAGCAAACAATTGCGGTTCGGCAAATACAGCGCGTGTGCGTAGACGAGAGTGGCCACGCAGTGCTGCAATTGCCGCTGTACAACCCCTAATCCCACAGCGACACGACAGACCGGCTAACGGTCGGGACTTCTGGAAACACGCTGTGCTTTTGGCACAACGTGCGGCAACACCGAAGTTGATCCGACGCACTCCACCCGGCCAAATTGCCCGTGGGAGCGCACATGTCGGCTGCTACTACCATCTCGAGAATGTACAGCACTATGGCCTCAGGAATGGATACCGACAACGGACTTGCGCTAATATCGGATGCGGTCATGACGGCAAACGCAACCGCACACATCTTGATTAACCGTGGTTCAACAACGAGGGTAAATACGGCGCCGTTAAGTCGCGTTGGCGTGACACCCCCGTTTTCTAAGGCAAGCATGTCGTTTATTGCCACAGTACTAACAGGAACGTTCCAGTTGACGGGGTCAATTTCAGACATGCGCACATCTGCACGCGGCATGGCCGCGGATTGCACAACAACGCCACCGGCGTGCACGCCCACTATTTTTGCCACAGTGCCGCGAACATTTACCCTCGTGTTCAACCGTGCCCACGACGGGTGCAATAATTGCTGCGTTGGAGCGGGCCCGAGTTCGTTGGCTGCCATTGTAGCCGCCCACGACGCATACCTATCAACAGTTAGCCGCGTGCTGTTGGCTTGCGCTGACGGAGAAAGGAACAACTGGCCAAGCGATATTACAGACCGGGGGGCTGTTATGCGGAGCGTACCGGTAAACCCAACATACAGCGACGCAATTGCAAATGCGCAGTCCTTGCACCCTGCCGCATGGGTGCGGACATCAACAAACCGACCGAGCGTTTTATCTACTACGGCGCAGACCACGCCATACGTGTTTTTGTCGTGCATAAAAGGTGTGCATCCAATGGCAACCGCAGCTACCAACCACCACGCGGCGTGCGACCTGGTAAGCGACACGTGCAACGACGAAATCGCCCGCGCAGCCATCAGAGCCGGATGAGCAGCAAGTCCGTGCGCGTATCGTCGTCTTCCAGAGCCGTTGTGCATGTCAAATACGGTGGCAACGCAAATATACGCCATTAGCCGAAAGTCGTTGTCAAGAAATCGGAAGACAAAAATGGAGTTGTGTCTCTCCAGAGAACGAACGTGCTTCCCGCACGTGTTCGACAAAGACGCCGACACTGGAATCAGGAGGCCAAGCGCTCCGGATGATCGTACCATATGCAGCCCATGTTTTGGACTGTCAAAAGATCCGGTATGAACTGAGATGGGTTGGTCATCGTATACGCCGAGCGATCCAAGGGTGCCACTCAACGCACACTTCAAATTGGCGTCGCACGCGGCGCATGCAATTGTAAAATTGACATTTTTTGCATTGCATGCCCAACAAACACTGTCAACAGCACCGTAATTAGGGACTTCAGCACCGCTGCACCTGCTCACATGCCCGCAATACATTGTTGTGGCATTTGGGCCCTCGCCCGGTATTGATTCGAACCCCCCGTGTGTAAACTGGTATTCGTCGCACATAATCCCACCTAATACTATGCACATATGATCAACCATGCGCTTCGAATTAACTGGGGTCATTCGACGCATTATCGAAAACATCGACACAAATGCCCGGTCGTCGCCTGAACCACCAAATCTAAGCCTGCACGAGCTGTGCGCCATCACGCTGCCGGCAGCGCAAATAAAAACTTCTGGCACGTTTGAAACGCTAAAAAAATCGAACAAAATGGCAATAACGTCTGTCAGCGTATGTCTGTGTACGATTGCCGACGATGAAAATGACATCATTATGCCGCACACCCATGGCGTGGGAACTTGGGGTGTTAACAATCGCAAAATGACTGCCGTCATTTTTACCGTCAACGAATTGTGCGTTGCAATGAGTCCACTGTAAAACGCAAATTTTGTAAATGTTACGGCAATGGCCATGTCTGTGTGGCACAGCAGCAATTCTAATGCCTCAATGTTTGGTGGGATATTGCACACGGCAATGTGCTGTGCCGTCTCTGGCGGATTTGCCAGTGCACGCGATATTGCATGTGCTGCAACAAAAAGTACAACATCGCGCGCGTACAATGGTATCCGGGCTCCCGCCAAAACGTTCCTGCTTGTGAGCACTGCAACGTGAACCTCTGATGTTGCTATCCAAACCGGCACGCTAACGCCAAGTGCACCTTCAACGACGCTGCACGCAATCCGTCGGACCCACTCAAAGTCGTACTTTCGTCCTGTTAAGCACGCTAACTGGCGAACCCATCGGGCCGATACGTCAGAGTTGTGCCACAGCGCTTCTTTAAAAGCCGCGAAATCTAGCACTCTGTCCATGTACCGTATGTGGGCACGTTTTGCCGCCGCGCCTTTGTTGTAGCTAAACATTACACGCGCGGCAAACCGTTTAAACGTTGCAGTGTTCATGCGTTCTATCCCAATTGATAAAATGTGAGCATGTTCCTCCGGCGATTCAATGTTGCACAGCGTTAACAGTACTGGGCCCAACTCTAGCATTTTTGTGATGGTTGTGGTGCAACTGTCAAAAACGACGACCTGCGCTGTGGCAGGTGCGGTTGTTGACTCTGCTACAATAATAGTCGGTTCTGCAAGGGTGTTGCCCGACAGCACTTTTCGTGCAGTGTGCGGTGGACAGTAGATGTTTGCTTGCTTCGAAGCCAACAATGTTAAAAGGTCTGCTGCAGTTGATACAAGCAAAACGGTCACGTTATCCAGCTTTCGCAAAACGCGGAGATGCATCATAGTGACTAATCCTAGCAAGAACAAATCAAGTTGTGAGAGAATGAGAGGTGAAAATTAAGATTACTAAAAGAGTACGCTGCTGTGCAAGTTTGAGCGTCCCCGTACGGGTGTATATGTCCCCCATGAAGGTATTAAGCGACGCGTCGATTATTTATTTAAATTTTCTCAGTTGGCTATCCTTGTTGCGTCGGTATTTTTCGTCTATGCCCAGCGCAACAGCTAGTACGCCGCTTGCCGCCAACGTTATTGTTGGCCCCGCTGTTACGCACGCAAGGTTTGAATCAGCTGCGTTGCAATTGTAAACGCGGTACGACGTGATAGCAATCAGGAAGACTGCGATTGCAAGTCGCAGCACCAAGCCAAGCATTGATAGGCTGAATGCACACCCGAAAGGCTTCACGCGGTCGAAAGTTCTAGCCGGGCTAAAGATACGCGAGCAATAATAAACAAGCACAATAATGAAGCCCGAAACAGACCGCATGGGCTGCTCGGCGCACAAAGCGGAGAAAGTAAAAAGTTCGATTGGTTCCAGCATAGTCCACGAAACAGGCGTGAAAATATTACGCGTGTGTGTGCCGCATACGCCTGCAGCCACTGCCACCGCAACAAGTCGCCACATCTCCTTTATTCCGACTGTAAAGACACCCGCATATATACCTGCTGGACCGACTCGTACATTGTACTCGGCGTCAGACCTTCTAGGTTTTTACCCTAGTTTTTGTCGCAGCGTTTCAATTTGCCATCGCGCTATATCATTTGATGTGGCAAAACAACAGTGGGACGCACAACCCGCTTGCATCCGTCGTACCAGCATCCGTAGCACGCCGAATAAACGCGTCGCACGAAGCAGCCGCACACGCAGAACGCACGGGTCGTGCAGGACGACCAAAGGCTCGTGCGTCAAGCGGTAGTGCACTGGAGTCTGCAAGCTCATCGTCTGCAAGCACCGGTACATTTTTTTAATGCTCCGAGAATGTTTACTATTTATGACGTCTTCGTCCGCCGAAATTGTAACCGATGCACAACGTTTGGCGTCTGCAGTTAAAGACGGCCGGGACGATGTAAGACATTCTATAATCTGGCTAGCAGTATGCAAACAACGCGTACTGGATGCGTACAATGATGCAAATAAAGACCAAATGGATCCCTCGTTTCTTCGCGAGCTGGAGACATTTAAACGGTGCAAAATAAAGCTGAGCGCATGTGGCAACTTGTTGCATCAACTGGAAGAGGCACAGCACATGGCAAGCATGCGGGCAATGACTGAAAAGACGCTGCGCACGCTAGAGCGCTCAACAACGGATGGAGACGAAAGTTTTATACAGATGTATAACCGGACAGACAATTACGTTGCAATTGCGGAGCAAGCCCGCGAGCAGGTTGACGAAATCGCAAGTGCCTTTTCAACCATTGGAGCGGACGGGACTGCCGAGTACACTGCATTGATGCGAGAGGTAGGGATTTCTCCCATAGAGACCGGAACAGCACCGCCAAACGTTGTAATTGCCGTTGCCCCTGTCGCAACCATATCGCAGTCGAATTCGCCCGACGTTCCACCAACAAATCCGCCTGAACGAGTACCCGCTCCGGTAAAACAAGTTAGCAAACCTGTGCTGATGTAAACGTGTCAACTGTCAACGTGCCACACAATCATGGCACCTAAAAACGCCGACAAAAACCAGATCAATGCACCTACCAACCGTAACGTGTGTTCAGTCGTATACGTAAACGCCGACGCCTCTGCTAACACAAATAATTTTGCCGCAATCCCTGCAAGTATATACGGCAGCGCATGCCACCTAGAAATAGTTCTCGCCGTCATGGCAGATTACGAATCTAGAACACATCCTGCCTATATACTCGCAACGATTGTCCCCGTGGTTTTAATTCTTTTGTTGCCGCAGGCAACTGTGTCATCTGCTGGCGATACACCAATCCACCTGTTTGCTCGCGGCTCTGCTCACGGGTTGTCCCGTTCATCGCGGTGGGACGAAGACATGTGTTTGCTGTCTGGCGCCATCATGTTTGCAACATTGTGCAGCACCATGATCGCCCACACAGCTACTACCACCCGTGCGCTGTTGATACTGTCCGCTGTGTCCACAATTATCCCGTGCGTTGCAACCCCTGTGCTTGCCCACTCACTGTTTGTAAAAGGTACCGGCACCAGCGGCGTGAACACACAACTTGCTACAGGAGGCATTCTGTGCATGATGTTCCCGATCTATGCCATGTTACTGCACCTTCGAAAGCATCTAACGATGGGAAACAATTACTCTATATAAGTGGTGCGTTGCAGTATGTCTAATGCGACAATGGGGGGGGGGTTTTCGCAATTTGCATCAAACAAAATCGCTACAGCGATACAACAAGAAACAAATAAAATAAGAGGAACAGCCACTGATTTAACACGAGGTCTGATAGCAACATCAGCTGACGCTAACAAAGAACACAATGCCGCATACGTTGCGTTAACAAAAGCGTTGTGCAAGGAGTTTGAAACAAACGGCAACGTGCAACAGGCGTTAATGTGCATGTTTGCGAGTTTCACCGAGGAACAAATATACGCCAAATGTTTTGGAGACTACAAACTGAGCCCTGCAGACGTGTATAATGTATACGATTCGAAAGTACACACCAACTATATACAAATACGCAAGTTAATTGCGGACCACAAGGCAGTACTTTCCAGCACTAAACCAATGCAAATAAGCGGGTTAATTGCGGCCGAACAGGCAGAGCTGGAACGCAATTAACTT